>JGI994J12354_10001464_pt1 | contig 23830 bp, 18 predicted proteins | sample IntmicLarv3ML3BL_FD_12354 | JGI IMG/M metagenome (IMG submission 12354)
GTTTCCAGCTATGAAGTCCAGAAAATACAAACGAGCATTCTCGGATATAAAAGAACGCATTAAGAAATTACGAAAACATAAAAAATAAATGGCTAAAAAGTAAATTACAAAAACATAAAAAATGAATTAAAAATCAACAAAAACCAAGAAAGAGGGTGAAAAAATGAGTAGAAAACTTTGGAAATTAGTAAAGAGTTGCATAGCATTTATCAGTATAATATCAGTGATATTAACAATCGCATTTGTCTTTATTACAAGGTTTACACCAAAACCAGTTGCATGGCTACTACGCAGACTATTTGATAAGCCAGACTCAAAACCATTAAAAGACACACAAAAGGACAAGGTACAAGAAATAGAAAATATCCCTTATGGAGAGGACGAACAAGAGGTGCTAGATCTGTATGTGCCAACGAAGAATGGAGAATATCCAATCATACTTTGGATACATGGAGGAGCCTTTGTAGGAGGAGATAAAAAAGATGTGGCAAGGTTTGCAAGAGAATTAGCAAAACAAGGCTATGCAGTTGCATCAATGAATTACACATTAGCCCCAGAGGGACAATACCCAACACCAATTTTGCAAACAAATAAGGCATATGAATTTTTGACAAAAGGTGAGTATGTAGAAAAAGAAAAAATAGATACAAACCAAATCTTTCTTGCAGGTGATTCGGCAGGAGCATTTATAGTGGCTCAATGTGCAGTGTTACAGAGCAATGAAGAGTATAAGCGAGAATTTCAAAAATATGAAGAAATGAAAGAACTACCACAAACAAACTATAAAGGCGTACTTCTTTACTGTGGTCCATATTTATTAACAGAAATGAATCGTACAGGTTCCCCTTTTTTACGTTTCTTTGCAAAACAGGTAGAGTGGGCGTATTTTGGAGATAAGAATTTGGAGAAAAATGAATCCTTGCCAGAGATAGATATTGTAGAGTATATTACAAAAGAGCACCCAGCAACATTTATTACAGATGGAAATACATTTTCATTTACGGAGCATGGCAAGGTATTGGCTGAAAAACTGCGAACAGAGGGCGTCGATACTGAAGAGTTATTTTTTGATAATACAGAAAAAATAGGACATGAGTATCAATTTGACTTATTGCATAAAGCAGGTAAAAAAGCATTAGACGTAACGGTTAGATTTCTAGACAAGCACTGTGTGGTAGAGTGATATGATACAAGGTATAAATCAGGCATCATGTTTAAAAAAGTAATCTAGCATCAAATTTGCAGACGAAAGCAAGGGACCATCATGGATAATGAGAGATGGAATAATATCAACTTGCTTTACAGCGCGAGTTAGTATGCGCTGGTTTACCTGTGTTCTTAGCAAATCAAGTAACAATTCATTTCGATAAAGAAGATCACCAGCAATAATAATGGCATCAACATCTAATATATTTATAATATTTATGATTATTAACGACAAAAAATTCGCCTCTTTTTCAACAATCTTCAGAGCATCTGTATTTCCAAACAGTGCCGCATCTACAATAGCACTCCACTCCGAAAAATCAAGACCTAATTGGTTGGCATAACGTACAATATTAGGAGTGGAGGCATATAATTCAGCACAACCAATATTTCCACAACGACAAGTCTTACCAAGAAAATGAATGGACATATGTCCGAAATCATTTCCAAATCCAGAAGTGCCTTTGTAGAGTTCTCCATCTAAAATCACACCACTACCAATTCCAGAATCAACATTTAATTCAACATAACTATGATAGTTAGCGCCAGCGCCATGAAATCTTTCGGCAAGTGCAAGTGCGTTTGAATTATTTTCAAGTACAACAGGGCATTGAAATTCTTGTTGAAAGTAATTAGCAATATTTGTGAAAGCCCATGTTTCAAAATTGGGTGGATTTAGAATACGCCCATTTGTCGTATCTACAGGTCCAGGAGCAGTAATTCCTATGCCTAAAAGGTCACCCACATAGGTATTATGTTTGAGATTTTCTTTTAAAATGGTAGTGATATTATCAAGCATTTCGTTTGGAGTTTGGAGCATTTCTAATGTTGTATGATACAAAAGGTCACCATTGAAATTGGTAATACCGACTTTGCAACGATTACGTGCGATGTTAATACCAATAATATAAAATCGATGTGGATTTAACTTTAAAACAAATGATTTACGACCAACTTTTCCAAGAATAGGCTCCCCCTCTATGATGTATTCAAGAGAAAAAAGCTCATCGACAATAATGCTGATGGCAGCGCGAGTTAAACCAGTTTGTCTGGCTAGTTCAGCCCTTGAACAAGGAGAAATATGCAATAAATTTAGTATGCGTTTTTGATTTTGCCATTTCATTTCAGCAGAGTTTAAAACATTTTTAGTCATCGGAACACTTCTCTTTCTCACAAAAATTATGTTTGATATATGAAATTATAACCAAATTATGAAACAGAGTCAAATTATGAAACAGAATTAAATTATGAAACCAAGTCAAATTATGAAACCGAATCAAACACAAGAAACTTAGGCAGCAGTTAATAAAAATTCTAATTTGTTAAATGAATTGACTAATCATTATTTTTATGGTATTACTGTATTATAATAAGTGTTTGTAGACCGTAAAAGTGAAATGGAGGCAAGCAAAATGAGAGCGAAAATCATGCAAAAGGGTTTTAACTATTCGCAGGACGGGCCAGGAAATCGTCTAGTATATCATTTGCAAGGGTGTAATATGCGATGTAAATGGTGTGCCAATCCAGAGAGCATTGTGGGGCAAGGCGTATTGGTGGTTCATAAAGAAAAGTTAGTGGAATCGGTCTGTCCATACTGTGCAATTCAAGGACAAGAGTTAAATAGAGCGATTTGTCAAGACTGTAGAGAGCTGGTTTGTATCCATAAAAATCAAAATGCAGGAATACGTTTTAGTTGTTTTGAGATGACGACAGAGGAAATTATTGAAGAGGTGAGAGAAAGTAAGCCATTATTTTTTGATGATGGAGGAGTGACATTTTCAGGGGGAGAGCCAACATATCAATTCATTGTGCTAAAAGAAATACTAAGAAGATTAAAAGAGGAGAATATAACTACTGCAATCGAAACGAATGCTACTCACGAGCGATTAGAGGAATTATTTCCATACATTGACACGTTGATTATGGACTTAAAACATATAGACACTGACATGCATAGAAAGTATACAGGCATATCAAACAAAAAAATTAAGGAAAACATAGGAAAAGCGATGGAGCAACACCCAAAAGTCAAATGAAACATATATCAAGGAGTTTATAGCATTTTATAAGCAGTTTAACTGTGCCAATGTTAGTTTTGAAATGTTGCAGTATCATGAGTATGGAAGAGAAAAATGGGAACAGTGTGGTTTTGCATATGAAATGCATGATGGGACCATAGAAAAAGGTTTGAAAGAAATTTTTGAGGAGGCATATAAAGTGAACGGTTTAAACATAATTAGAACATAGCAATTATCATAACAGAACGCAGAACATAGAACGCAGAACATGAAACACAGAACACGAAACACAGAACACGAAACACAAAACACGAAACACAAGGAGGAAGAAAAATGTTGAAAAATTATTATTCGGCAACAGAGCTAGAAGAATTAGCGAAAGCACTTTATCAAAATGAACGCAAGATTAAGCGATTGGACGGCTGGTTCATTGCGAAAGAAATTTATGAAAGTACAATGGAAGAAAATTCGCAGGAGCCACATATCATAAGAACATCTAAGGCACTTCGAAACATCGTAGAACAATTACCATTATATATTGACGAAAATAACGTATTTGCAGGAACACAAAGAGACGCCTTTGCAAAAAGTTATGCACTGATTAATCCTAATTTTAGTGTTAGCACATTTAATGGCTACTGCGATCCGACACAGGTATTTGATGATATAGAACCAAATGCAGAGTTCCCAAAAGAAAGAATTGAAAAAGTAAGACAAGAAACACAACAAAGTGAGTATGTAAGCGCATTGAAACGTGTGTATGATAAAGCAAAAGATGAAACAGAAGAAGTGGTATACTTTATTGAACAGGTTACAGGACACCTTATTCCAGATTTTCGATTGGCGATAAAGCACGGTGTATGTTATCTGCAGGAGGAAATTAAGAAGAAACAAAAGGCTACAACAGATGAAAAAAAGAAATTGCAATATCAAGCAATGCAAGACACACTAGAATCAGTTCAAATATTAGCCAAAAGATACCAAGCGATAGCAAAAAAAGAGATACAAACGGCAGATGAGAAAAGAGCAAAACAGTTGGCGTTTATGTATCAAACGCTAGAACGTGTACCGAGCAAAGGTGCGGTCAATATGTACGAGGCAATGCAGTCTTTTCTCCTGCTTTGGCAGGTGATGTGTTTAGAGCAAGCGCCGAACCCATTCGCATTTTCGGTAGGAAATGCAGATAGAATCTTTGAACCATATAGAGAAATGGAAAAGCTAGAAAGAGAGTACGTGGCAGGCTTATTAAAACATTTTCTTGTATTTTTTAATGTTGGAGATAGGAGCTGGGCAATCTCTCAAAACATTATCATTAGTGGGCGAGATGAGCAGGGGAAAGATTTGACAAATGTAACCTCATATGCATTGCTAGACGCATATTATGCGATGAATCTTCCACAACCTATTCTGTCTGTGAAAGAGCATAAAAACACACCAGATGAATTGCATAAGGAATTAGGAAAATTCTTTTTTACAGCAGGGTGTTTAACACCATCTCTTTTTAATGATGATTCTGTCTTTGCAGTTTTACGCAAACAAAACGTAGCAGAGAAAGACCTAGCAGACTACTCGATTGCAGGTTGTCAAGAACCACTTATTATGGGGAAAGATAATGGGAATACAACGAATAGTTGGCTGAACCTAGCTAAAATACTTGAACTTACATTAAATGATGGAAAATCATTATTAACAAACAAGCAAATAGGGCAAACGTATGAGGAGCGTGGAATAAAGAAAGAACCACGTGTAATTCTTGAAAATATCAGAGAACTTTTTTATAAGAACTTAGAGGACTTTATTCAGAAGATGGCGACAAATGCAAATGGAGCCTCTGCAGCATTGTCACATTTACCGGTTCCGTTTCTCTCTTGCTTTATGGGTGGAATAGAAACTGGAATAGATACAAGAGATGTTCAGGAACAAGGAACGAAATATAATGGGAGTGGCTGTCTAATACATGGTTTAAGCGTAGTTGCAGATTCGTTCTTTGCCATTGATACATTACTAAAAGAACGCCCACAAGATAGTGAAAGACTGCTTATTGCGTTGAAAAATAATTTTGCAGAAGATGAGGAATTAAGGCAGTACCTTGTGGCATGTGATAAATTTGGAAATAATAAGAAAGAAGTTGATGCAGAAACAGTAGAGCTTGCAAATAAAGTGAGTAATTTGATTCGTGCAACAAAGAACTATCTTGGTAATGCGTTTCGGCCTGACTTCGCAACACCTAGCACGCATTTGATATATGGTAGTTTGGTTGGCGCATTGCCAAATGGAAGACGAGCAAAAGAAATGCTTAATTATGGTGTGGACCCGCTATATGGCGACGCGCAACAAGGGCTAGGCTATCGTGTTCTTTCTATGAAAAAGCTACCATACGAGCAGTTTAACGGTGGGTATGCATCGCATATAGGGCTAGACCCAAAATACTTTAAAGCAAAAGAAATAGAAGAAAAAGGAATGGAATTTAAGACGAAGATTCTAAACCCACTATTCTTTTCGGAAAATGAGAATCAAATTGCACCATTTTATCTTTATGTAAATGTGACAACGCCAGAGACGCTAAGAAAAGTATTGGCTAACCCAAACAAATATGCACCAAGTGGAGTTTATATCATGCGTATACATGGAACTTTTGTGAATTTTCTTGACCTTTCGCCAGAAATTCAAGAAGATATTATTGTGAGATTAGACTTACAATCAACCAGTTGTTAAGAGGGAACGATTATGAAAAGTATAGGATTGGACATAGGAACAACAACGATATGTGGCATTGTTATGGAAGTGGAAAATGGGAATGTACTTGATACGAGGACGATTGCGAATCATTCTACAATACAAACAAAAGAAAATTATGCAAAATGTCAAGATGTAACATGTATCATGGATATTTGCAGACAAATAGTGAATGATATGTTAGAGAAATACGAAGATATTGCTGTAATTGGCGTATCAGGACAGATGCATGGTATTCTTTATATAGATGAGAGTGGGAATGCGCTGAGTCCGTTGTATTCATGGCAGGACGAAAGAGGAAACCAGCGATATAATGAAAGACAAACCTATAGCGAATATATTTCTGATATGACAGGATATGAAATGGCGACAGGCTACGGATTAACAACACATTTTTACAATGATAAAAATGAAAATATCCCGAAAGATACAAGCTATATTTGTACGATTGGTGATTATGTTGCAATGCATTTGGCAGAAAAAACAAGACCACTTTTGCATAAGAGCATGGCGGCAAGTTTGGGGCTGTTTAATCTCAAAGAGGGACATTGGGATATGATGGCGATAGAGCGATTGGGAATGAATGCAGAGCAATTACCACCGATTAGTCAAAAAGAAGATACTTATGGGGAAAATGCAAAAGGCATACAGGTTTCGATTGCACTAGGAGATAATCAAGCTAGTTTTCTAGGGGCAATCGGCGCAAAGAGCAATGTTCTTATCAATGTTGGAACAGGGAGTCAAATCTCTATATTTACGAATGAATATGACGAAAGTGTAGAAGTGGAATATCGCCCGTTTATTGATGGAAGTTATCTAATGGTGGGTGCTGTCCTTTGTGGTGGAGCGTCGTATGCAATGCTGAAAACATTTTATACAAAAGTGTTGCAACTATTTGGGTGTGATGTGCCTTTTGATTTCTATGAGATTATGAATCGGGCAGCAAGTAGCGCCTACGGGCAAGAGGATAAATTGGATATAGATACTTGTTTCAATGGAACACGTTCAAATTCAGAACAACGTGGGAGTATTCAAAATATCAGTGACAAAAATTTTACACCAGAGGCATTAACAATAGCTATGTTAAGAGGAATGTGTGACGCATTATATGGTATAATTAAGAAAGTTCCAGTACACAGAAAAGAATCAAGTGTTATCATAGGCAGTGGAAATGGAATTAGGCAAAACCCAGTTTTGCAACAAGTAGTCGAAGATACCTTTGAAAAAACATTACAGATTCCTATTTTTTCAGAAGAGGCAGCCTGTGGTGCTGCATTACATGCACTGTATTGCAGTGGAATCATAAAAGATTTTGAAAAAATTCGAACATTAGTAAGAACGGAGAGTGTGAAAAATGAAAATTTATCTAAAAAATGAAGTTCTAAGCGTTGCTGTTGACACGTATGGTGGTGAATTACAATCACTGAAAAGAAATGATACACCAGTAGAGTATTTGTGGCAAGGAGACCCAGATACATATAATAGTAAAGCGATTAATATTTTTCCTTATATAGCGCGACTAACAGAGGGAAAGTATACCTTAGACGGTTGTACATATCATATGCAGCCACATGGTTTTATTCCAGAAACACAGTTAGCGTATAGGCAAATCAGCGAGGATAATGTTATCTTTGAATATACAGCCACTGCAGATTCTATGAAAGTATATCCACGAAATTTTGTATATTCTCTAGAATATAAATTGAAGAAAAATGCGATTGAAATCACATATAAAGTGGAAAATAAAGACGAAAAAACAATGTATTTTGGAATAGGTGGACACCCAGGTTTTATGGTTCCCCTTGAAGAGGGATTAGGTTTTGAAGATTACTATTTAGAGTTTGCAGAGGTGAAACAGCCATATAGAATTGGAATGTCAGAAGATTGCTTTGTAACGGGTGTCGATACACGGTGGGAGTTAGAAGATGGAAAAATACAAAAACTAACGCATACGATGTTTGATGATGATGCGATTATTTTGCGAGATATGGGACGAAAAGTTACATTAAAAAGTGATACGGGTGCTAGAGCAGTTACGGTGGTATATCCAGATATGGATTATCTCGGTATTTGGCATTGGCCAAAATCAGAGGTACCGTACGTGTGCATAGAGCCGTGGTCATCACTTCCATCTAGAAAGAATACAGTGGAGGCATTTGAAACACAAGACAACCTTGTGCAACTAGAAAGTGGCAAAACATACACTAACAAATGGGAGATAATACTGGACTAATTTACATACTTAGCATAGTATCCAATGAAATTCCCCCTCTTTCAAATGAAGCTCCCCTATTTTTGAAATAGCAAGAGTGTTATTCTTGTATATAGAAAGAGGGATAGGAAGAATGAATATGGATAAATATGTTGTGGAAATGCAAGAGATTAGCAAATCATTTCCAGGTGTTAAAGCATTAGATGATGTACAGTTTCATTTGAAAAAAGGTGAAGTGTTAGCATTCTTAGGTGAAAATGGTGCAGGAAAATCAACATTAGTGAAAATTCTTGCAGGCATTTACACCAAAGATAAAGGCACTATTAAGATAGATGGAAAGATTATAGAAAATATGACCGCNCAGCGAGCGACNAAGCTTGGAATTGCAATCATTCATCAAGAATTAAATATGTGTGCACATCTTTCTGTAGCAGAGAATATCTTTCTTGGCAGGGAAATTGTAAAGTCTGGAATACTTTCCAATGCACAGATGTATAGAAAATCAAAAGAAGTACTAGAACGCCTCAAAATTGATATAGACCCAAACACAATCGTTGGAGATATGCCAGTATCAAAACAGCAAATGGTCGAAATAGCAAAAGCATTATCAACGAATGCCAGAATCTTAATTATGGACGAACCGACCTCTGCGCTAACGGCAGCAGAAATTGAAGAATTATTTCGAATTATTCGGCAGTTAAAATCAGAGGGGTGTGCAATCGTCTATATTTCACACAGGCTTGAGGAACTGCAACATATCGTAGATAGAGTCACCATTCAGCGAGATGGAAAATATGTGGCGACACTGGATTATGAAAAGACGGATATGGACGAGATTGTATCGTTGATGGTAGGGCGACAAATTACCGAAAAGTTTCCACGCGTAGAATGCAAAAGAGGCGATAAAATTTTTGAAGTGAAAGGCTTACAAGCAGGCAGTATGGTTAAGAATGTCAACTTAGATGTTTACAAAGGTGAAATTCTAGGGATTGCAGGGCTTATGGGAGCTGGACGAACAGAAACAACAAGAGCCATTTTCGGTGTAGATGATAGAGAAAGTGGAGAAATATTTATAGACGGACAACAAGTACATATCAAATGTCCAGAAGATGCAATCAAAGCTGGAATTGTGCTGGTTCCAGAGGATAGAAAGAAAGATGGACTGTGTACGAAATTAAGTGTGGCAGAGAATATAGCACTTCCTAATTTGGACATTCTATGCAATGCACTTGGTGTTGTAAATCGTAAAAAAGAAGAAGAAATGGTTAAAAATGCAGTGGATAGCTTGAAGATTAAACTGGCAGGTGCCTATGTAAACGCAGGGAATCTATCGGGTGGTAATCAGCAGAAAGTAGTCGTTGGAAAATGGTTAGAAAGACATTCCAAAGTCGTTATCTTTGACGAGCCAACACGTGGTATTGATGTTGCTGCCAAGATTGAGATATACAATCTGATGAATGAATTAAAGCAAAAAGGTATCGGTGTAATGTTTGTTTCTTCAGAACTTCCAGAAGTTTTGGGTATCAGTGATCGTATTGTTGTTATGTGTGACGGAAGAATTACAGGAGAGTTTAGCACAAAAGAGGCAACGCAGGATATGATATTAAAATATGCAACTAATTTTGAGAAAAAAGAATAGTTAGTGAAATGATAAGGAGATATTTACATCATGGCAGAAAGAGGAAAAATAAAAAAAGTCTTGGCGATTAGAGGCATGGGACAGGTATTGACAGTTACCTTTGGACTAATTATTCTATGCATTGTTTTTGGCGTATTAAACCCAAATTTCTTTTCAGAGAAAAATATAGGAAATCTGCTAAGGCAGATTGCACCAATTTTAATTGTTGGGATTGGTCAGTCTTATGTATTGATTACAGGTAATATTGATTTGTCTATAGGCTCCGTAGTAGGAATGAGTTGTATGATTTCAGCAACCCTTATGACAAAGGGCGTCAATCCATGGATTGCAGTTATGATTGCGGTTGGGTGTTGCCTAATAGTCGGTGTTGTAAATGGACTTTTGATTGCAAAATTTCAGTTGCCACCATTTATTGCAACGCTAGGTACCATGACAATTAGTAGAGGTGTTGCCCAAATTGTAAATAATAACTATAATACAGACTCAATCGGAGAGGCTGCAAAAGGCTTTCGAGATTTCTTCTATTATGGAAGATTTTTGGGATTGTTTAACACAATTTGGATTGCAGTTGCATTATGGATTGTATTTAATTTTATTCTTAGCAAAACACGTACAGGCAGACATATATATGCAACAGGAAGTAATATAGAGGCGGCAAAACTCTCAGGTGTAAGTGTTGTAGCAGTGACAATTAAGGTGTACTTGGTTAGTTCATTTTGTGCATCAATGGTAGGTCTTATTGCTTGTGCGACTTCTGGAATGGGAACGATGGACGCTGGAACATCTTATGAGATGTATGCAGTTGCAGCATCTGTAATTGGTGGTGTTAGTACACTAGGTGGACAAGGTATTTTATTAGGTACGATTGTTGGTGCATCTATTTGGGGCGTATTGCAAAATGGATTGCAGTTTGCAGGAGCGCCAGTTGCTATTAGAAATATTGTTATTGGTATTATCGTTGTGGTGTCGGTACTTTTAGATATTATTGTACGTACAGGAAAACCAATGCGAAAGAAAAAGACGGATAGCAAATAAATGTTTGATACAGCGAGGTGCTTTATCATATAAAATACTATAAGGAGGAAGTGAATTATGAAACAAAAAGTGTTAAGCCTGTTACTATGTGTTATAATGGTGGCAGCAGTATTAGTAGGTTGTGGAGGGGGTACAAGTAATAACGATACAGCCTCATCAAATGACGCAAACACATCAAGCGAAGAAGAAACAACAGAGGATACTTACAAAGTATATTTGATTACAATGGACCAAATGGATCAACACTGGGTTACATTGGACAAAGGTTGCCAAGAGGCAGCGGCAGAACTTGGCAATGTAGATTATACATGGTTGGCACCAGATGTGAAAGATGATGCAAAACAAATCGAATGTATCAATAATGCGATTGCTGGAGGAGCAGATGCAATTATTCTTGCAGCGAATGGACCAGACGCAGTTACAGCAACCTTAGAAGAGGCACTAGAGGCAGGCATTAAGATTATCTATGTAGATTCGCCAGCGAATATAGATGCAGAGGCAACATTCTCAACGAATAATACAACAGCAGGAGAAGAGGCAGGAAAAGCATTACTTTCTGCATTGCAAGCAGAGGGCGTGGACGCTGGAGATATCGGTATTATCAACACAAATGCAGCGTCAACATCAACAGTAGAACGTGAAGATGGCTTTCGTTCTGTCTTTGATGATACTGCATTTAATATCCTAGCAACACAATATGGAGAGGGTGATGCTGCTAGATCAAAAGACATTGCAGCGAATTACATTACAGATGGTTGTGTGGGAATTTTTGGAACAAATGAGGGTTCTTCTATTGGAGTAGGTAACGCAATTCAAGAAATAAGTGATGGCAAAGTCATCGGTGTTGGTTTTGACAAATCAGATACACTTCTTGGATTAATCAGAGATGGACACTTATTAGCGTCTATGGCACAAAACCCAGATGTAATGGGATATGAGGGCATGAAAGCAGCCGTTGAGGCACTACAAGGAAAAGATTTAGGTGGAAATGTTGTAGATACAGGAGTTTCCATTATTACAAAGGAAAACGTAAGCGACTTTGAATAAAATGGTTGCATAAGTTTTATAAAAGAGGAGCGACCGTTGTTTAGGTCGCTCCTCTTTAAAATCGTAATATACGAAGTGGCTCAACACTATCAAACGAAACAAATGCTTAAATAAAAGAATGGAATGCAACAAATCAATGAAATGACACAAAAGAAATGACACAAAAAAAGAATGAAACAACAAAAAAGAATGAGAGGAAATTTATGAAAGAATATACACAGAGCCCTATTTTTTTTAATCGCAATCGTGTTTACCGAGTTTATACAGGAGGCTGGTTGATGGAGCAATTTCTAAATCAAACTGGAGAAGATAATAATTTTCCAGAAGAATGGATTGCATCTACGGTACATGCGGCCAACAATGTAAATGCAAAAAAAGATGATGGTTTAAGCAAAATAGAAAATACAGAAATTACGTTGAAAGAGTTGGGCGAAAACTATCCAAGAGAAATGTATGGAAAAGCAACGGGACTTGGTATTTTGGTAAAATACTTAGATAGTGCGATTCGGCTTCCACTACAAGCACACCCTGACAAAGCATATGCAAAAAAATACTTTAACAGTCTATATGGAAAGACAGAGATGTGGCTGATTTTAGCAACTAGAGAGGGTGCCAATATATGTTTTGGCTTTAACAATGAGATAACAAAAGAAGAATTTTCTGCTATAGTAGAAGAATCTAAAGAAGAAAAAAACATTATGGATAAATATGTGAATAAAGTTTATGTGCAGCCAGGTGAAGTTTATCTGATACCAGCAAAGGCTGTTCATGCAATCGGTGCAGGCTGCTTGATTTTAGAAATACAAGAGCCGACAGACTTTACACTTTCGCCAGAATATTGGTGTGGTGACCATTTGTTAAGTAATCAAGAGATGTATATGGGTCTGCCAAAGGATACAGCATTAGAATGTTTTGACTATTCTATGTTTGGTAAGGAGTGTATCAAACAAGCACGAAAGACACCGAAACTGTTTCGGGAAAACAGCGATGTGAAGATTGAACACTTAATAACAAGCGAAGATACACCTTGCTTTTCGGTTGTAAGATATACGGTGACAAAGAAAGTCAAACTTGTAAAAGGCGCTGTCATTTATATTGTAACAAAAGGAGAGGGGAAAATAGAGGGTGAAAGCTATCAAAGAGAAGTGAAACAAGGAGATTATTTCTTTCTTCCGTTTGAGGCTAGAGATAAATTTACTGCAGTTTCCAATAAGGATAAACCATTAGAATTGATAGAGTGTATTCCTCCGGAGGAGTAAAAATGATTAGGGTTATTATAGCAGATGATGAAGAGAGAATCTGTAAGTTGATTGTGCTGTTGGTCGATTGGGAAGAGTTGGGAATGAAAGTCGTTTATACAGCGCGCAATGGCGTGGAGGCGATAGAGGCAATTCGAAAGTACAAGCCAGATATCATTATTACAGATATGAAAATGCCAGGCTGTGATGGACTCAGCGTGATTGAAGAGGCGATGCAGATTAAAAATGACATTCATTACATTGTAATAAGTGGATACAAACAGTTTGAGTATGCTAGAAAAGCGATTGCATATGGCGTTTCCAACTATATTTTAAAACCGATTGATAAAGAAGAGTTAGTACAGACATTAAAAAGAGTACGTGAAGAAATCAGCAGAAGTGAAAATGAAAAAGTATCGGGTTATAAACTGCAAGAGCTAGAAAAAATAAGTATTCTTCAAAAACGAAAATTATTGATTGAAATGATGGCAGGTTACAGAGTTTCTGATAAGAAAAAGATTACATTAGAAGAGATGAACGAAGAGTATCACTATGAATTTCAAGAAAATGTGTTCCAAGTGATTGCTATGAAAATTGATGGACTTCATCAACAATCAGCAGAAACGAGCGAATATTTGGCAACAAAAATTCAAAATGAATTAAAAAGAAGTTTAAGTGCTTGTATTGATTGGGAATTTATTCAAAAGCAAGAGCTATACTTACTGATTGTAAACTACGATGGACAAACGGTTCAAATGGAAGATACCATGAACCGTTTCTTAAGTGAGATATTAATTCAAGAAAATGTATTTGAAAATTTTCAGATGACAGTTGGGCTTGGCGAGGTTGAGGACTATAATAACTTTATCTATAATGGGTTCAAGGCGGCGAAGTGGGCGATAGACCAAAGATTACTAGAGGGTACGAATAAGGTATTACAAGGGAAACGCATACACGCAAATACACTGTTAGACATCGATATAGTGCGTGATTTTAATAAGACGTTTAGTGAGGCGATTGAGTGCCAAGATAAGAAAAAAATAATAGAAAGCATTGATTTGCTGGAGAACCAATTACTAGCAAGGAAAGAAACAACAGGATATGAGATATACCAAATGTGCAAAGAGGCGCTGAATAACTACGTGTTCATTTTGAGGAATTTGGCAATGCCCATTCGTGATGCAGATGATATTTTTAGAATATTTAGTGTAGAAATTCATAATTGTGGGAAAGCGCAAGAGACATTTGCATATTTAAAGAAAACGATAGAAGACTCTTTTGAAAAAGTCCTAGAAGAAAAGGAAACGATGGACTCAAAGCCAATCAGAGAGGCAAAAACATACATTTTGAAACACTTGTGCGAACCAATTTCACTAGAGGGTGTCAGTGACTATGTTGGGTTTAATTCAGCATACTTTAGCACAGTGTTTAAGAAAGAAACAGGGTTTACATTTTCGGAATTTTTGTTTGACAAACGAATGGAAAGAGCAAAAATGATGTTGCGAGAGAGCAAGGAGTCCGTAGCTGATATTTGCAATGCAATCGGGTATAGCGATGTGAAACATTTTACAAAAAATTTCACAAAGCATACAGGTGTGAAACCAAAAGAATATAAAAAGTTGTATTCATAATGGAGAATGGAGATGAAAAAGAAATACCTACTAATAACAGCAAAGAAAATAATCGCGATTCACTTATTGAATATTTTCGTATTCCTCATCTTGTTTTTTGCGTTTCGAGATAGCAAATTACTTTTTGAGGTTTTGCTATTTTTATACGTTGTGGCAAATATAATTATCCTAATCGTAGGGTATTACAGTGTGGTTAGAAAAATCAATTTATTGAATAAAGTATACAAGGCTTTTGGCAGTGGTGATGTTGCCTATAATATTTCCTATAAACCATATGCATTGTCGGTGGAACATGAAAGCATGATGGAGACGATGAATAGCTTATTAAATCAAAAAGATATGGTAGAGTTATATAGGAGTCAAGCAGAGTATTTGGCACTTCAAAACCAAATAAAACCCCACTTTTTGTATAATACATTAGAGGGTATTCGAAGTGAGGCACTGATAGGTGGTTTGCCTTTAGTCGGTGAAATGACAGAAGTTTTAGCAAAGTATTTTCGCTATACAATTTCAAATGTAAAAAGTATGGTGACATTGCGAGATGAAATTTTAAATGTGGAGAACTACTGCCGTATTCAACATTTTCGATTAGGAGAAAAACTATCATATCAGATTATCTTTGAAGATGATAGCGAAAAACAAATTAAGAAATTATATATGCCCAAACTTATATTACAGCCGATTGTGGAAAATGCAATACAACATGGTATAGAGCCATTGATGCGTGAGGGAACGATTATATTACGCTTTTGTATGTTAGATAGCAGACTTTTGATAATCGTTTCTGACAATGGAGTAGGCATGGAGGCTGAACGAGTTCGAATATTAAACGAGCGTATGAAGAACATGGAATTGAATGAAGATGTGGTGAATAATCAAGAGGGTGGAATCGCATTGGCAAATGTCAATAATCGCATTAAGTTACTGTTTGGCAATCACTATGGACTTACTTTTTATAGTAGGTTAAATTTAGGAACAGATGTGGAAATTACACTTCCGCTGCAAGATATGGAAAGAGAGGAAATGCATGAAAAGAGAATTACTGCGCCTAGAGGGGGTCATGCTTGAAAAGGAGAATGGTCTCTATCTTCATAATTTAAGTCTATGGATTGCAAAAGGTGAGATATTGGGTTTGCTAAGTACAGGAGAACATGGACTTTGCCAATTACTATCTCTTATTCAAGAAAATAGTAGGATTAAACATGGGCGCATGTGGTTTGACGGAGAAGTTGTGAATGACTACATACAGCAAAAAAAGACAAAAAACTCTGTATGCATTATAGATAGTACATCAAGAATGGTTCCTAATCTAACCATTTATGATAATATATTTGTGCTTAGTAAAGGCTATGTAAAGTATGTGATTCATAAAAAAGCGTTACGAGTAAAGGCGCAAAAAATATTTGATGAATTAAAGATACCTCTACAAGCAGAAACATTAGCAGAAGAATTAAGTGCATATGAAAGGTGTGTTGTGGAGCTGATAAAATCAGTCGTAGAAGAAACGAAACTCATTATTTTGCGAGGGCTAAGTGAAATTTTGAGCCGTAGTGAATTAGATGAGTTTTATAAGTTGATAAGACATTTTAAAGAAAAAGGTATGACCTTTTTTTATCTGGGACATCATCACGAGGAAGTGTTTCAAATTTCTGATAGAACTGTATTATTTGAAAATGGTGAAATCATCAAAAACCTATATAAAGACCAAATGACGATGAAGAACATTAGCTTTTATGTAGGAGCGATACGAAAGTCGAAAGGGACACCGAATGCTTCGGCACTGCCAATTCTTGAATTTGATAACGTAACACGAGGAGCACTTTATGGATTGAGTTTTAAAGCATACAGTGGCTCTTGTATTACGATTCTAGATGAGGACCATAGTTTACCAGAAGATTTTCTAGGATTATGCTCCGAACAGTTACTAGAAAATGAGGGGAAAATAAAATTTAAAAATCATTTCTTAGACTCTAGAAAAAGGGTGAGGGAATTTCAACAAAGAGTACAACTTATCAATGAAAACCCTCTGCGAACAATGTTATTTCAAGACCAATCCTATATGTATAATCTTTCCTTTACCGTTGAAAAGAAAATGAAGAAGAGCATTATTCCGCGAAAGATTATGGAGAGCATTAAAAGGGAATGGAAAGAGCAGTTAGGCGTATATATGGCAGAGGCGAATTTGCATGGTATACCAACGAAAGATTTATATACGTTGATATATTATCGCGTGATATTATATAATCCAGATGTTGTATTTTTAATACAGCCCTTTTCTGGTATTGATATGTATTTGAGACTGCATATAGCAGAATTAATTATGAAATTAAAAGAAAAAAATATAGCTGTCGTGATTCTAGCAAGCCATATAGCAGATGTACTTGCAGTTACAGATGAAATTCTTGTACTAAAAAAAGGCTGTCAAATGGAGGCACAAGAGGCATTAGAAAGCCGAGTAATTCAAGGGAATTACTACCGAGATAGATTTCTGAGCATTCAGAAAGAAGTGGAGTCAGAAAGTATATAAGAAAGTATATAAGAAACTGCAACAGAAAATTGTATAAGAAAAATATATGGGAAAAATCATATAATAAACAACACTTGCCGTTTACCCGAAAAAAATGATAGAATGAAAGTGAAATGTACAAAGTAAATCATTCACACTCAAACAAAGAGGAAAACCATGAAATATGATTATTTAATAGTAGGAGCAGGTCTCTTTGGTGCTACATTCGCTCATGAGGCGAAGAAAAAGGGTAAACGTTGCCTAGTAATTGACAAGCGAGACCACATCGCAGGTAATATTTATTGTGAAAAGATTGCAGATATCCAAGTACATAAATATGGAGCACACATTTTCCATACATCAAATAAAGAAATATGGGAATACGTAAATCAATTTGCAGACTTTAACAATTATATCAATGCACCACTTGCAGTTTACAAAGAAGAATTGTACAATCTTCCTTTTAATATGAATACATTTAGTAAAATGTGGGGTATCCGCACACCACAGGAAGCAAAGGATATTATTCAGGAGCAAATCAGTGCATTAAACATTACAAATCCACAAAATTTAGAAGAACAAGCACTCACATTAGTGGGCGTAGATGTATACGAGAAGTTAATCAAAGGATATACGCAGAAACAGTGGGGGCGAAAATGTACGGACTTGCCCGCATTTATTATAAAGCGATTACCTCTTCGATTTACATACGATAACAATTATTTTAACGACTGCTACCAAGGTATTCCAGTAGGTGGTTACACCAACATCGTAGAAAAAATGCTTGCAGGCATTGATGTAAAGTGTGGGGTAGACTATTTTGAATTTCGAAAATCGAATACAGATATTGCTAAGAAAACGATATTTACGGGCATGATTGATGAATATTTTGGCTATAGTTTGGGAATGCTTGCATATCGATGTGTCGAATTTGAAACGAAAGTACTTGATGAAGCGAATTATCAAGGCAATGCAGTTGTGAATTATACGGCTGAAGAAGTGCCATACACACGTATCATAGAGCATAAACACTTTGAGTATGGACAACAAGAAAAGACTGTGATTTCCAAAGAATATTCCATTGAATGGGAAGCAGGAATGGAGCCATATTACCCAGTAAATGACGAACAAAACAATCAGTTATTTGAATGCTATCACGCACTTGCAAGGCAAGAGCATGGCGTGCTATTTGGTGGTCGTTTAGGGAATTACAAATATTATGATATGGATAAGGTGATAGAATCTGCCTTAGAGATGTGTAAATGTGAATTTTGCTAAGGTTATGGGGGGACGCAAAATGTTAAAACTGGCAATCGTGGAAGATGAACTCAATCAGGTGGCCTTGCTAAAAAAATACATTGAACAATTTCAAGAAGAAGAAAAACAAGAGATAGAACTAACCATTTATCGAGATGGTGATGAAATCTTAGAGGACTATAAAGCGCAGTTTGACATTATCTTAATGGATATTCAAATGAAATTTGTAAATGGAATGTCAGCAGCAGAAGAGATTCGAAAAATGGATACAGAGGTCGTTATTATTTTTATTACAAATATGTCACAGTATGCCATTCAAGGTTACAAGGTGGACGCACTTGATTATGTGCTGAAACCTGTTTCTTATTTTGCATTTAGCCAAAGGCTGAAAAAAGCAATCTTAAAATACGAGCGAAGAAATGATAAAACAATTACATTACAAGTCAAAGGTGGTATCAGGCGCGTAGAAGTAAGTTCGATTTACTATATTGATGTGGAGGGGCATAAGCTAGTTTACCATACAACCAAGGGTGACTTTGCAGTGACAGGAACGATGTCACAAACGGAGGAGGCACTAAGAGAAGAGGGCTTTGCAAGAGGAAACAAAGGGTACTTGATTAACCTAAAACACGTAGAGGCAATCGTTGATTATTGTGCAGTGGTAAATGGAGAAAAACTGGTTTTAAGCAGACCCAAAAGAAAAGAGTTTATGCAAGCAATTACAACATATTGGGGAGAGATTAGATGAATATTAACTTGCCGGACATACCGAGATTTTATACTGCATTAGCAGAATGGATATCGTGTTTCATCTGTATCTTGGAAGTGCGCCGCCGCCTTTCAACAGGTAAATTCATAGCAGTTTCACTTGGTGCATTTGCAATACAAGCACTCTTTTTGACATTTACAAAAGACCAAAGTGGGCTATTGTGGATTGTATACATGGCAGTTGCGATATTGGGAATGTATGCGTATATTTTCATATCTTGCAATATAGGCAGACGGGCAGCAGGATATTACTGTGTTCGTACCTTTATTATCGCAGAATTTATCGCATCACTACATTGGCAGATACATTGCTACTATTACTATATTCTCGATAGAAACGAGGGGGTGGAGCAATACCTTTTGCTTTTTCTAATTTATGCCCTTGGCTTTTCTGTAATCGCCCTTATTTTCAAACGATTTAAAATGAATGATGTAGGCGCAGAGGTATCAAATAAAGAACTTGCATTTGTAATTGTTATCGGGCTAGTTGTATTTATGATGAGTAATCTTGGGTTTGTTTACTCAAAAACGCCTTTTAGTGGTCAGTATATGATGGATATATTTAATGTGCGCACACTGGTAGGTTTAGGAGGTGTGGCAATTATTTATGCACATCAAGTGAGTCTGTCAGATTTGCGCAGTAAACGAGAACTAGCAAGCATGGAGAACATTTTATATAACCAATATGCGCAATATCAACAGTCACAGGAGTCTATTGACATTATCAATTACAAATATCATGATTTGAAAAACCATATTTTGGTACTACGCTCTGAAAGAAATGTTGAAAAACGAAATGAATATTTGGATAAGATAGAGCAAGAGATAAAAGAGTATGAGGCACAGAATAAGACGGGAAATAAAGTGCTTGATACGTTGTTGACAAGTAAAAAGTTGTATTGTATGCAAAAGGATATTTGCATGACCTGCGTTGTAGATGGCAGTTTGATAGAGTTTATGGACGTGATGGATATCTGTTCTGTATTTGGAAACGCTCTAGACAATGCGATTGCTCATGAGGAGAAAATAGAAGATACGCAGAAGCGTTTGATTCATGTATCTACATTTTCACAAAATAGCTTTTTGATTATACGGTTTGAAAACTATTGTGAAGAAAAAATTAAATTTCAAGGAGAACTGCCGATAAGCACAAAGAAAAATGCGACATTTCATGGTTATGGGTTGAAAAGTTTGCGCTATGTTGTGAGAAAGTACGGTGGGGAAGTTACGATTAATGTAGAAAATAATTGGTTTGGTCTTAATATTTTGATTCCACTAAAATAAGTGTAAGAGTAGTGTTGTGAATTTTTGCCAAAAACAACATTGCTCTTTTGTTGATTATAGACAAGGTGTCTACAATTTGTGCGAAAACAAGACAGTTTACGAACAAAATAAGCAAGAGAGAATGTGTGTGTTAAACTTGGCATATCAAAAAAACACAAGGGAGGAAAAGACTATGTTATCAATTAACATGGATGATGTGGTTGCAGTACTAGTTGCGTGCAGACCATATCTAATATTTTTTGGAGTAGTATTTGTATTAGCGATTGTGGCTATGGTTGCGTGTAAGAGGGCAGCAAAAGCTAAGAGAAAGTTGGTTCGTGCAGAGGCATGGCTGACAACAGGATTGGCACTTGTTATTACAATCAATTTGATTTGTATGGGGCCAATGTCAACGATGATATCGTTGGTAACAGGAAATGGAACAATTACAGAAGAAACATCAGAAGAGGCGAGTGAGTTATGCCTTGATATTGCAGAAGAGGGAATTGTACTGCTAGAAAATAGCGAACAACTACTTCCACTTCAAGGTGTGGATAAGCTAAACGTATTTGGTTGGGCATCTATCAATCCTTGCTACGGTGGAACAGGCTCAGGTGCTTTATCAGACGCATTCGAAGTAGTTACATTAGAACAAGGTTTGACAAATGCAGGGTTTGAATTAAATACTAAGCTTGCAGACTTTTATGTAAACTATCGTGCAGATCGCCCATATGTAGGAATGTGGTCACAAGATTGGACACTTCCAGAACCACCAGCAAGCACATATGATAACGCACTATTAGAAAATGCAAAAGCATTTTCAGACAAAGCAGTTATTATCATCACACGTGTAGGTGGTGAGGGTGCAGATTTACCAATGGACGTTACAACGGTAGATTATACAGATAATACAGAAGAATACAAAGACTTTGAGGCAGGCGAACATTACTTACAACTAAGCAAGTCTGAAAGAGATATGGTGGAATTAGTATGCCAGAATTTTGATGATGTTGTACTTGTATATAACGGTGCAAATGCTATGGAATTAGGGTTTGTAGAAGAATATGACCAAATCAAGAGTGTTCTTTGGGTTCCAGGAACAGGTCAAACAGGCTTTGACGCACTTGGTAATGTATTAGCTGGTACAGTGAATCCATCAGGAAAAGCAGCAGATACATTTGTAAGAGATTTGACAACAACACCAGCATACAATAATGCAGGAAAATTTGTATATGACAACATGGACGAATTTGCAGGAAATGCTTTTGGTGAAGATACTGTGCCAACATTTGTAAACTATGTGGAGGGAATTTATGTTGGTTATAAATTCTACGAAACAGCAGCAGATGAGGGACTTATTAACTATTATGATGAAGTGTTGTATCCATTTGGACACGGACTATCTTATACAGAGTTCACACAAGAAATGGGTGCAATTACAGAAAGTAACGGCGAAATCAGCTTTGATGTAACAGTTACAAATGTAGGAAATGCAGAGGGAAAAGATGTTGTTGGCGTATATTATAACCCACCATATACAAACGGTGGAATTGAAAAAGCGTCTGCAAACTTAGTAGCATTTGCAAAAACAGACTCACTAGAGCCAGGAGAAACAGAAACACTTCGCATTACATTCCATGCAGAAGATATGGCGTCTTATGATGAAGTGAATGCAAAAGCATATGTACTAGAAGAGGGTGAGTATAAAATTTCTATTCGCAAGGACTCACACAATATAATAGAAGAAGATGCATATCAAGTGGCGGCAGATATTGTGTATGGTATAGACAATCCACGTTCTTCTGACGCAGAAGTAGCAGATAACAAGTTTGAATTTGCAGCAGGTGATGTGACATATTTATCAAGAGCAGACCAATTTGCAAATTATGATGAAGCAACAGCGCGTCCAGCAACTATGACAATGCCAGAACATCAAAAAGAATTGTTTGTCAACAATAGTAACTATGACCCAAGCGAACATAATGATGATTCAGATGTAATGCCAACAACAGGCGCAAGAAACAATATGCAACTTTCTGAACTTCGTGGGGCAGAGTATGATGATGAACGTTGGGAAACATTACTTGATCAGTTAAGCGTAACAGAGATGGACGACTTGATTGCATTTGGAGGTTACCAAACAGCAGCAATTTCTTCGATTGGAAAAGTACAAACGATTGATTGTGACGGACCAGCGTCAATTAACAACAACTTTACAAGAGTAGGCTCTATTGGTTTTCCATCAGCAGTTATGATTGCAAATACATGGAATGCTGAAATTGCAGAAGAGTTTGGCGAAAGCATTGGAAAAATGGCAGATGAAATGGGTGTATCTGGTTGGTATGCACCAGCGATGAACATTCATAGAACTGCTTTTGCAGGACGTAACTTTGAATATTATTCAGAAGATGGCGTACTATCAGGTGTAATGGCGGCAAATGCAGTAATCGGTGCAGAAAAAGCTGGTGTATATTCTTACCTAAAACATTTTGCACTAAACGACCAAGAAGATCATCGTTTGGATATGCTTTGTACTTGGTCAACAGAACAAGCAATCCGTGAAATCTACTTAAAACCATTTGAAATGGCAGTAAAAGATGGTGGAGCAGACGCAATTATGTCAGCATTTAACTACATTGGAACCATTTATGCAGGCGCACTACCAGAATTACTAAACGGTGTTTTAAGAGAAGAATGGGGCTTTAGAGGGTTTGTACTTACAGACTACTTCGGTGGTTATGGTTACCAAAATGCAGACCAAGCAATCCGAAATGGAAATGACATCATGTTAGCAACATATGAGGGCGAAACAAACCGTGTACAAGATAAAGAAAGCGCAACAGGTGTTCTAGCAATGCGTCAAGCGAGCAAAAACATTCTTTACACAACCGTAAATAGCCGTGCATATGCAGGTGATGTAACTGTAAATACATTACAAAACTGGCAAGTGGCAGCGATTGTGATTAACTGTATTCTTGCAGCAGGTTTCATCGCAATCCAAGTGAAGATTGTGAAAAATTACAAAAAAAGAGTTGCAAATGGAGAGGGCGTACAGAGTGTTGTTACAGAAAGCATTAAAGCAACTGAGTAAATAACAAGGAAATATAAAGAAATAAAGTGTAATAAAAATAATGAAATATAGAAATACGATGTAGTAAAAGTAGTGAAATATAGAAGTAAAAGGAAAATTTAGGAGGAACGCTTGTGAAGTATCAAGAAATGATTTCGAAAATGACATTAGAAGAAAAGGCGGCAATGATGTCGGGGAAAAGTT
>JGI994J12354_10001465_pt1 | contig 23829 bp, 23 predicted proteins | sample IntmicLarv3ML3BL_FD_12354 | JGI IMG/M metagenome (IMG submission 12354)
AGTATTTCAAGCCACCATCTGCAGCAATAACATAGTCACCTTGCTGTGGTGCAAAATCTATACCACAATTTTCTCCTGCACCCACTATATAGCAAATTTTACTTTCCATTTTCTTCCTCCTGCTATAACAAGCCTATTTTTCAACTCCATATTATCATAAATTATCTGACTCTATCTTATGACATAGGCTCTTGTTGCTCTTCCACGCATTCACTATAACACGAAGTTTCTATATCTTCAATCCACACTTATCCCAAACACTTCATACACCTCTCCAAAAGTACAATAGAGTTTCATTTTACGAAACTTCTCGCCTGCGGCGGTCGCAATTTGCGACATCTACATTGTACGCCGCAGTGTGTCCCCCCCCCAGAGGGTTTTCATATAATAGGACGTAATTTCCTATTATATAAAAACAAGCCAGATGAATTACGTTCCTCGCATTCACCTAGCTTATTGTGTCCTATAGCACTTATAAATACTACCTATAAACGCTACCTATAAATTTTCCCCATTATTTTCAATCACATTCTTATACCAATACCCTGAGTCCTTGATGATACGCTCCTGTGTTTTATAGTCCACATAAATGATTCCAAAACGGTCATTATAACCTTTCGCCCATTCAAAATTATCCATAAGCGACCAACAAAAATATCCTTCTACTGGAATACCCTCGTTTGCTGCTTGCTGAAAATAGCGCAAATAGCGATGTAAAAAGTTTATACGGTCTGGATCGTGTACCTTTCCATCTAAAGATACTGTATCATTGGTTGCTGTTCCATTTTCTGAAATATAAAACGGCAGTTTGTATCGTTCGTATAAGAATTTTGGTCCCCAGTATAAAGACTCTGGCGTTACTGGCCAACCATTTGCCACTCTTGCATACCCTGCCTCTCTTTCATCATAGCGAAATCCACCATTCCCATCATCACTAATTGGGTGACCATTGTAGATATTCTGGCAATAAAAATCAATCGGAGTTGAGATAATTTCCATATCGCTCTCACCTATTTGGGGCATAATGTCTTTATACAGTTCTACGCCCTCTTCTGGATACTTTCCGAAAATAATTGGGTCACTCCACCATGTAATATTCCACATGAAATTATCTGGATCTGGCAATATATCAAAGTTCGCTCGCCTTGCCGCCTCAATATCTTTTTCACTATTCGTTGCAGGATAATGTGCACTACTTGTTGGCGCGTACCCTATCTTTGCATGTGGTGCCGCCTCTCGCAATGCCCTCGTTGCTTTCCCGTGTGCCAACAACACATTGTGTGCCATTTCAAGTACACAACGCTTAGACATGATATTTCCTGGTGCATGTTCTCCTGTCACATGTCCTAGACCTATAAAGCACTGTGGTTCATTAAACGTAATGTAATACTTTACTCGCTCTCCCATATGTTTTGCAACTGTTGTTGCATACTGGGCAAAATAATCTGTGATAGCAGGGTTCTGCCAACCACCTAAGCGGTGTAAACCGAATGGCAGGTCCCAATGAAACAACGTAATATACGGCTCAATTCCATTTTCAATCAGTAAATCAACTAACTTCTCGTAAAATGCTAACCCTTTTACATTGACTTCACCAAAACCCTCTGGGTAGATTCGGCTCCAAGCAATCGAGAAACGATACGCTTTCAAGCCCAGCTCTTTCATTAGCTTTACATCGCCCTCTAAGTTATGATAGTGGTCTGCTGCCACATCTCCATTATGAGCCGAAAACACCTTACCTGGTATGCGACAAAATTCGTCCCATACTGTCCAACCACGACCATCTTCAAAGGCTCCGCCCTCCACTTGATAAGACGCCGTCGCTGCTCCCCATACAAAATCCTTTTTAAAACCCATACTTCCTCCTTTCCTGTTGCATGTTTCATTGCTTTACAGTAACCTTAACTTTCAATATCTCTAGCTTTCAATATTTTCAACTTCCAATATTTCTAGCCTTTAACATCTCCAATTTCCAAAACCTTACTTTGATTTTAATATACTTTCCACACACTTTGCAACATCTTTTTTTATTTCAGAAAATATTTTAGGAAAATCTTTTCCATATCGTTTCATTTCATTATCTCACAGTATCATCTAGTTCCCAATTCAACTTTTTATATAAATTCTTTCGGCTATCAATATCTGATTCTAAAATATTTCCAGCATACTTTGCAACATCTTTTGCAACTTTTCTTGGCACAACAATAACACCATCACCATCTGCTACAATAATATCGCCTGTATTCACTGTTACACCACCGATTGCCACTGGAACATCTTTTTGGTCAAATTGAATCTTACATTGCACCATAGATTGTGAAACAAAATGGGACCATACTGGTATTTTTTGCAAAATCACTTCATCTGTATCACGAATTCCTGAACCATTCATGACAAACCCTCTTGCTCCCTTTAAGAGCGCACCTAACGTATTTTCTGACCCCATAAGCCCCACATTTACACCGCTTACATCAATCGCAAGGAAATCGCCCTCTTCTATTTCCTCTGCCCAAGGGTATGTACATACATTGTTGTAATACCACCCTTGCCATTTTGAATATTCCTCACCTGTTTCACTCGGATATGGCCCCTCAAAAGGTAGATACCTCACTGTTCTTGCAATTCCAACTGCTTTCGTACGAAACAATGGTCTTATCTCTGGAGACATCGTGCCAAAATTATGATATCCAATCCAATCTAAACCATCTCGAATATCTGCAACTCGAAATTTCTCGAACAATTCTAATAACGCTTTATTTTCTTTTTTCATTTCATTACTATAAGTCAATTTTCTTTCCTCCACAAGTTTATTATTCTAGTTCTCTCTAACTCTAATTGGTTCTAATCTGGTATTCGTCCTTAAATAAGCAGTAATAACAATGGCATTGTCAACATGGATAGTACAGTTGTTGCAGCAAATAATTCTGCTGCATATAGGGAATCTCGCTCATACCGATAGGCAAATAAGATAATATTGGCTGCAACTGGACAAGCTACTGCAATCGTAGATGTTCCTGTCAAAATCACTGGCAAATCAAAAAATGTAAATGTAAACATAACCAGAAGTGGAATGACAATTAATCTTACAAAACACAACTTATAAATTCGCCCATCTTTTAGAATCTTACCTATATTCGCTTGAGACATGGAAACCCCTGCCACTATCATCGCTAATGGTGTATTTGTACTTCCAAGCATATGCAGTGATACACTTAGTAATTCTGGTAATTCAAAACGAATCAAAAAGGAAAGAAAACCCAAAATGATTGCACTGAATGCAGGTGAAACCATCGCTCTTTTTATAGATGTAAAATCTCGCTTGCCACTCATGACAATCACACCATGTGTCCACACCAGCAGATTAAAGATAGTCAAATACGCCGTAAGATAAAATACACCCTCTAATCCAAAAACACCTTGCACCAATGGAATACCTATGAAACCACTGTTGGTATATACACTTGCATATTTTTCTACTGCAAATGTATTTTCTTTTTTATTTCGATATATCGTATGTGTTACGATAAGGCTAATGCTATAAGACAATAGCGCCAGTCCAAAAGACAGCAGTAGCCCCTGTAACAATTTTTTATCAAAACTTCTTTGATATGACAGAAAGATAACCAATGGATTGACTAACATTAAGACAAATGATGATAGTTTTTTATTTGTATCTTGGTCGATTAAGTTTACTTTCGCACACAAAATTCCTACTGCCATCAAAATTACCATCATCATAATCTGTCGAAATGATATTATTGCCAACTCCATACTCTCTTCGCCTCATGTTTTCTATTTTATTGCTCTCTTTCCAATATTGCATTTGCCTCATTCATAAATTGTGCTGCTGCCTCCTGAGGTGTCAACAAACCATGCGATACACGCTCACCAACATTCATAAACAATGTATTAATTTCTTGTGCACCAAGTGGTGGATATACACCTGTATCTGCAATGCTCATAAGCGCACTTACATAGCTTACTACTTTAATATCGTCCTCACTTAAATCAGTCATTACACGCTCTGCTAATACTGTATTTGCAGGAACACCTTGTTCCATCTTAAAGATGTCGCTTGCTTCTTCTGTATTTACAAAGAAGTGAATCAACCTTGCTGCCGCCTCTTTTTGTGCATCTGTTGCATTTTCTGAAACCGCAAAATATGCACCCTCTATATACTCTGCTCTTTGTACTTGTCCTTGTGTTACTGGAATACGTAACATATCATACTCAGAACCTCCGCCTACTGATTGATAAAGTGGTAACTGATTTGCAGGCCAAACTTGCATACCCAATCCGTTGTTTGCAAGTATTTTTTGCTCCAATGCTCTTTGTTCATCTTCGGTTACGGTTGCTTGGTCTGGAACAGCACCCATTTCACGCAATTCATTCCACATTTCAAAATATGCAACTAGCCTTTCTTCTTCAAAGCCTAACTGTCCATCTTCTGTAAAAACATCTCCACCAAGCTGTCTTGCATAGTAACGAAATACAAGCCATGTTCCAGTTTGGTCAGCTACAAATGGTGCGCTAACGCCAGTTGCATTTGCTGACTCTGTGTAATCTCTTGCCGCCTGCACAAACTCTTCCCATGTCCAGTCCTCATCACTTGCAGGTATTGTAGCACCATGTTCTTCTAGTAATGTTCTGTTTGCTAAAAAACCTTGAAAGGTAACACCTTGTGAAACCATGAGCAACTCTCCATTTACTCTACCACTATCAACAACTGCTGTTTCTATTTTATCTACTGCAATCGTTCCATTTTCTACAAATTCTTCCAAATTAGCCAATGCGCCTCTTAATGCATAGTCAGAAACGTATTGTGGGTGCATACCAAAAAGTGTAGGTGCATTGCCTCCTGCTGATTGTGTAGACAATCTCGTCCAGTAATCTGACCAGTTTGCAGGTTCTGTCACTACTTTAACATCTGGGTTTTCTGCTTCAAATAACGCAACAATCGCATTGTATCTTTCGTGTCTTTCTGTATCACCCCACCAAGTAAAACTAATTTCAGTTACCTCGCCCTCTGCTGTGGTATTTGTATCACTGTTATTCGTTCCACATGCTGTCAAAAAGACCATTACCATAGCCATTATCAAAGCCAGTTTGCATAATACATTTCTCTTTTTCTTTTTCATAAATACTATCCTCCATTTTTGTATCGTTTTGTTCATATTGTTCCCTTAACCTTTTACACTTCCAGCCGTTACTCCCTCAATTAAATATTTTTGCAAGAATACAAAAATCAAAAATAACGGTAACATGGATAATGTTGACATTGCAAATAGCGCTCCCCATGAACTATTTCCCGTAGTATCTACAAATTGACGCAGTGCTAAAGAAACGGGGAAAAGCTTTATATCTGTGATGTAAATCATTTGTGAAAAGAAATCATTCCACGTCCAAATGAATGTAAAAATACAAGTTGTAATAATTGCTGGTAAAGACATTGGTAAAATAATCTTTAAGTAGTGAATCACTGGTGAGCAACCGTCAATTTCTGCTGCCTCATCAATTTCCCTTGGTATTGCTCTCATAAACTGTGTCATCATAAAGATAAAAAAACCATTGACACCAAAGAAACTCGGTACCGTTAAGGGCAAGAATGTATTGACCCACCCTATTTTGTTAAAGATGACATACTGTGGAATCAACGTTACATGAATCGGTAACATCATCGTTCCTAGCATAATCGCAAACAATGCTTTCTTAAATCGAAACTCCCGTTTTGCAAATGCATAAGCTGCTAATCCACAGGAAAATACATTTCCAATAATATTTAGCAAGGAAAGTGTAAATGAATTTAGAAAGAATCTTGCAAAAGTCACACCACTAAGTCCTGACCAGCCTGTTAAATAGTTCTCTCCTTGAAACACCTCTGGCAAAAATTTAACCCCTTGAAAAATTTCAATATCCGTTTTAAACGAACTACTAATCACCCAAAGCAAAGGATATAGCATGAGCAATGCAAAGGCAATCACACAAATATGAAATACAAATATCTTAATTTTTTTCACTTGTTATACTGCTCCTTTCATCATTCATCATCGTGGAATACCCATAGTTTCTCAGCGAAAAACATCAGTCCTGTTACTGCCGCAATGATAAGTAGTAATACCCAAGCCATTGCTGAGGCATATCCCATTCTAAACTGTCCAAATGCTGTGATAAACAAGTATAGTGAGTAAAATAGTGTACTATCAAGCGGTGCCCCTGTACCCCCACTTATAATATAAGCAGATGTAAATGCTTGAAATGCATTGATAATCGTCATCACAACATTAAAGAACACGATTGGTGTTAGAATCGGCAATGTTATTTTCATAAACTGCTGCCACTTACTTGCACCCTCAAGGCTCGCCGCCTCATAATATTCATCTGATATTTGCTTGAGTGCCGCCAAAAAGATAACCATCGACGCTCCAAATTGCCAAATCGCCAAAACAATCAGCGTATACAGTGCGCTTCCTGGAGAGGCAATCCAGTTTTTACCCTCAATACCAAATACAGCAAGCAACTGGTTGATGACCCCTGCTTGATTAAAAAGTTGTCGCCACAAAATTGCTATAGCAACACTACCGCCAAATAAAGATGGCAGATAGTATAGCGCTCTATAAACCTTTACACCCCGTCGATTCTTCTTTAGCAACACTGCAATCGCTAACGCAAAAGCTAACTGCAATGGAACGCTTATGAAAACAAATTGGAATGTTACTCTCACACTCGTTAAAAACCTTTGATCTGAAAATAAATTTGTGTAATTTTCAAAACCGATAAACCTTGCCGAAGTCAACATATCAAAGTTCGTAAATGAAAAATAGAGTGACACACTCATTGGTACTAAGCGAAATACAAAAAAACCAATTAGCCAAGGTAATAAAAATAGATATCCTATATAGGACTTTTGAGTTTTTCTCATTTTCTTGTTTTAATTCCTCCCTTTCTATTATTTTTTTACTAATTCTATATGAGTTTTTCTTAATACTCTGTCATTATATATAGTCATCACTCTCATTTCCACTCATTTGTTGTGCAATTATTACCATTTAATATGCAAAAAGACGAACATCATTTTTGATATTCGCCTTTTTGTGCTCCTATAGTGTAGGTATTGCTCTTTTATTTAAGCTCCACGCATTTTTTTCCGATAGCTAGTCGGTGTAACACCACAGTACTTCTTAAAATTACGATTGAAACTTTGGATACTATTAAAGCCTGTAGCATTGGATATCTCAATCATTTGCATATCCGTAATACGTATGTACTTCTCTGCCTCTCTTAAACGTACTTGGTTTACATACTCTGTGAAACCAAATTTTGTTTTTTGCTTGATAATTTTGGAACAATGAGACTTGCTCATTCCCAAATGATTTGCCAGCATTGTCAATGTACATGTTTGATGTAGTGACTTTTCGATAAATTCTTGAATTTGCACAGTCACTTCCGAAAATTCCACTTTTTTATTGTCAAAGACTTCTTTAATAAGCGTTCTATTTGAATAAATCATAATAGCAAACTGAATCATACCACAAGTAATATACAGTTCATTGTATTCATTTCTTTCCAAAAATACCAATTCATGGTAATGTTCCACCATCTTCTTTGTTGGTTGTATAAGCAAACAATTTTCAAATAATTTTGCTACATCATCAAATTGTGCATGTTTCAAAATATTGATATTTCCCATTGGTATACGAATCACATAGATGACAGATTCTTCCTCTGATTCTATAAATGTATGAATTACATTTCCCGCAACAATCAACATTTGTCCCTCTGTAAGCTTTACGTTTCGACCATCTAGTTCTATTAATAAATTTCCTTTTTCCACATAAATATACTCTGTATCTGAATGCCAATGACGAAATTGTTCAAACCCACGATTGACAATATTTCCATGTTTATTATCCTTTCCTAGCATTCTTATAACTTGACAGTCATTCATTGAAATGTTCCTCCCTATCCTAGTATTTCTCTATATAACCAATCCACTCACTTATATACTCTTGGCGTACAATCATAATAGCATATTTTAGCGAAAACAAAAACACAATCATAGCACCATGACTGTGTTTTTGATAATTTTTCTATGTCTTTAAATATCTCTTATCAGCTATATTTAAAAATACAAAAGCTTACCCGCAATTCTTACTTAAACTGCTGTGCAATACGCTCTAACGCCTTTTTAAGCTCGCCTCTTGATAATGAAATACACATGCGCTGAAAACATTCTCCATGTTCCACATCATGCACCACTCCATCTTGCAACATTACATTTGCATCTTCGTATATCTTCTTATGTACTTCTTTATCTGTAAGTCCATAGCCTCTAAAGTCAAGCCAGAGCATATATGTTCCCTCTGGTCTTTGCACTGTTACTTTCGGCAAATGTTCCTTAATATATGCTAATGCAAAATCAATGTTTCCATCAATATATTCATTTAGCTCATTAAGCCACTCCTCGCTTTCATCATACGCTGCAATCGCTGCTGCTACCGTAAATGGTGTCGGCATACACATTCCAAATTGTGCTTGGAAAATTTCACGTAAATTTTTATCTGGAATTACCACATTTGAGCATAGCAATCCTGCAACATTAAAAGATTTGTTCGTCCCTATCACAAGAACGATATTACTATGGTCCTCAACTGCTTTTAAAATTGGTATGTGCGTATACCCTTTGCGAACAATATCCGAATGTATTTCGTCAGCAATCAGTAATACATGGTGCTTGCGGCAAATTTCAGCCATACGCGTGAGTTCTTCTAACTTCCATACACGACCAATGGGGTTTGCTGGTGAGCACAATATAAATGCTCGATTGGTTGGCACTGCACATTTTGCCTCAAAGTCTTTCCAATCCACTGTGTAGTACCCATTATCGTTAATCAAATTCGTCGCTACTATCTTATGATTTGTTTCACCATCAATCATACCATTGAAGTGACCATACACTGGTCGCATAATTATAATGCCATCGCCTGCGTTCGTAAATGTATTCATCGCACAATTAATAGCTGAAACACTACCATTTGAATACGCAATCCATTCTTTTTTTAGTTCTGTATCATAACGCCTATGATACCAATCTACAATCGAATCAAAATAACGTGGATCCGTTGGCCATGTATATCCATAAATCTGATGGTCTGCTACACGGTGCATCGCTGCTTGAATAGCTGGAGCACACGCAAAGTCCATATCTGCCACCATCATTGGTATCGTCTCATCATTCCAGTGCGCCTCTGGAAGCAACGTTTTAATACCGTCCCATTTGATACTATATGTATCTCGTCGCTTTATTACTTCGTCAAAATTTGTTTGCATACTGCACCTCCCAATTTTATTATGCCTCTTATAGTACATCTTTCATAACACGTAGTGCATTCTTCCATGCAATTTTTTCAATCATTGTTTCACTTAACCCATCTTTTTTCAATCTATCGAAAATGAGTGCAACCTCATCAATGTTGCCAACTTCTAAATTCCCCATAATTCCATCAAAATCACTTCCTAGTGCTACACATTCTACACCACCAACAGCAATCATATGTCGAATGTGCTTACTGATAAGTTCTAATGTACTATCTTTACATGTTAAGTCCTCATTTAAAAACTCTGGTCCAAAATTAATGCCTGCAACGCCTCCTAAATCTGCCAATTTCTTAAGCATATCATCTGTCAAATTGCGTTGGTGTGGACTCAAAACTCTACTGTTTGAATGCGATGCCACAAATGGCTTGCGGCTCACCTCTGCCACGTCCCAAAAGCCACCATCTGAAAGATGTGATACATCAATGATGATACCAAGTGCATTCATTTCTTCGATGGCCTCTTTTCCAAAAGGTTTCAAACCTTTTTCCATAACTGACGTATCTGTTGAATTTGGAAAACCAAAACAATTTTCTGCATTCCAGGTCAATGATATCAAGCGTATTCCTTTATCATAATAACGTTTCAAATTTGCAAGATCACCTTGTATCATTCTACCATCTTCAAATGTTAAAAGTCCACTCATCTTACCATTTTTTTCATTTTCCAACAATTCTTTTACATTCCCTGCTGGTGCAATGAGATCTGCATTTTTGCTAAGTGTCTCTTCGTACGCTGCAAAACAATAATCCATATATTCTTGATCATCAATCGGTTGCTCTCGCTTCAACCACTGCTCAATGCCAGGTGGTGGCATAAAGATAGCAAAAAACTGTGCCATCGCACCACTTTCTTTCATTCTCTTAATATCAAACATTCCCGACATTTGATACATATCCTTTTGTCGCTCTGCATAAGCAAGCATTAATGTATCACAATGCAAATCAATAAACTTCATATTCGCCTCCTTTATTGGGTTGCTTTATTCGTTTTTCTCTTGAACAAAATATATGCAACAAGAGCAGTTAGTCCTACCGAAATCGCTGTTCCATATGTCATGAGTTGTGGTAAGAAATTTGTAATAATTAGTTTACAAGTAATAGCTGTTGCAAGGTATGGTAAATTGCGAACACATGATTTAACCACCCCCCCTTTGCCACTTGAGAATATCATAAGTAACATACAGCCGTAAAGACATGGCATTACATAAGCAAATGCTGCCAAAACTGACGCTGGCAATCTTTCAATAAGCCAACTTCCACTTAAAACTACAACCAACAAAATAACTAAATTACAAAATACAGATGCTACAATTCCCACAATCGTCAGCACTTGTCCTTTTGGTGTGTTGATATCTGACTTTGAGGCAGATTGTACACTCAGTGCTACAGGAAAGCGCATACCACCAACATTTCCAGATAAATATGCAATATATGTTCCTGCAGAACCTAGCACTGGCCAATATGCCAATGGCTCTGTCAACCATAGACCAATACCGATGGAACCAATCGCAATCATAACATTTACATAATTCGAAAATGGCAGTCCCTCACCTTGAAACAAAACAAAATAAATAACTGGCAGAAAAGAAAGAAGAAAAGCGATTGCCATTGTGATTCGACCAATTACATGTACCTTTGGCATAAAACTCTTTTGATAATCTTGTTCTACATTTAAGGTTGTATCTTCACTTACATTTACATTTTTTCCACTCATATTATCTCTCCTCCTTATCCTATGATTCCTGCAACAATTTGCGCCACTGTCATTCCGATTAACATAGAAATTGCCATATTCCAATCTCCAAGCCATTTCATTCCCGTTTTTCCGATAATTTTAATCACCGAATATGACAATAAGCCCGAAACTGTTAATGCAACTATTTGTGGAATCGTCTTTGTGTAATCGAGAATAAAGTATCCTAAGATTCCCATCATAGCTGAACTTCCAAGCACTGGTAAGAATGATTCTTTTTTCGCTTTCTTTTCCTTGCTTTTCGCCACCATCAAATCTAAAGGTTTCAAGGTAATAATCGTGTTGATAAAATAAGGTGCAGATGCAAATGTCATACCGAAAATACATAATACAAACACTGCTCTAGTAAATTCTGGTGTATTAAACTGAATCCCTGTGGCTCCTGCTGCAATATCTGCCATCATGAGTTCCCAAGGTGGTGCACCAATTACGCCACAACGCATATACGTTACTGCTGGTCCAACCATTGCTATCAATGACAACGCAACTACGATAACTGAAATTGCAGGACCGATTACCGATACAGTACCTGCACTTGCCGCACTTCTTAGTTCCTCTGCTGTCGCCACCTTATGCTTTTTGTTAAACTTTAGCGCATGTCTTAAAAATAAGAGCGATTGTACCACTACTAACGAAATTAACAATGTTGCAAAAACCCATAAGGTACCATTCATACTTCCAACTGTTTCATTCATGTAATTCCCTCCTGTTCTGATTTTGTCGTGTGCTAATTTTATTATGCGTTCATCTTGTCATGTATTCATCTTGTCATCTGTTCATTAGACACAACTTGATTTTTAGTTTCCTTTACTCTCGTTCTTCTCTTTCCCTCCTATCTATATTTGTTTCCCTACAATTAGTTGCTTTCTTATGTCAAGTTGCCTTTTTAGTTTAGTTACTCTTTTGGTTTAGTTACTCTTTTAGTTTAGTTTCTCTTTTAGCTTAGTTGCTCTTTTAGTCTAGTTGCTCTTTTAGCTTAGTTTCTCTTTTAGCTTAGTTGTTCTTTTAGTTTAGTTGCTTATCTGTTAAGCACCTTAATTTGTATACAGAATATATAATTTTAGCATATTTGTCAATCTTTTTCCCAATTTAACTGTCTTTTCGTCTTTTTATACAAAAACAGCCCATCAATATGTACTTTTTACATATTGACAAGCTGTTTTTTTCGTTTTCTCTTTTATTTTTGTTGTTTCGAGTCCAGAATTAACCCTTTGCCATCTTCTATATCTTTTCGAAAGCCTATGTTAATTGCTTCTTGTATTTTCAAGAAAGTTCGAAACTCCTCTTCTGTAAATGAATGTAACAACTTATAGGTACGCCGATAGCATTTTTCTTCAAACTTCTTATGATTCCGATAGATTTCTTTTCCCGAATCAGTGAGATACAAGTTATAAACACGATTGTTAAGTTCGTTTCTCTCTTGAGCAATCCATTCTTTTTTCCTTAGTTTCTTAATGAGCTGTGAACAAGCACTTAATGATTTTTTCAAAATCCTCGCACATTCTGCTGCTGAAATTCCTGGAAAATTACCGATTAATTTTATCAACTGTGATTCTGCTTGATACAATATCACGCCATTATAATCGTGTAGCATAGAATCATACTGATTCACTAGATTAAACGCTTCGTCTAACTCGCCAATCATCTCCTGAAACAATGCATATCTGCTTTTATCTCCCATTATATGTTACTCCTACCTTTGTCAGCTACTTAGAATTTGCCATCTTTCGCTGCTTCTTCTAATGAAACTGCAACAGCAACTGTCGCTCCAACCATTGGATTGTTCCCCATTCCAATAAGCCCCATCATTTCTACATGGGCTGGTACAGATGACGAGCCTGCAAATTGTGCATCACTATGCATACGTCCCATAGTATCTGTCATACCATAAGAAGCTGGACCTGCTGCCATATTATCTGGGTGAAGTGTACGTCCTGTACCACCACCAGATGCTACCGAGAAATATTTCTTTCCTTGTTCTATGCATTCTTTTTTGTAAGTTCCTGCTACTGGGTGTTGGAATCTTGTTGGGTTTGTAGAATTTCCTGTAATGGATACATCTACGCCCTCTTTATGCATAATTGCTACACCCTCTGTTACATCATTTGCACCATAACAGTTTACTTTTGCACGAAGTCCCTCAGAGTATGATTTTCTAAATACTTCTTTTACTTCGCCTGTTTGATAATTCATATCTGTTTCTACAAATGTAAATCCATTGATTCTTGAAATAACTTGCGCTGCATCTTTGCCAAGTCCATTCAAAATTACACGAAGTGGTTTTACACGTACTTTGTTTGCTTTTTCTGCAATACCAATCGCACCCTCTGCTGCTGCAAATGATTCATGACCTGCTAAAAATGCAAAACATTCTGTTTCTTCTTCTAAAAGCATCTTCCCTAAGTTTCCGTGTCCAATACCAACGTCTCTTTGGTCCGCTACAGAACCTGGAATACAAAATGCTTGTAGTCCCTCACCGATTGCTGCTGCTGCATCTGCTGCCTTTACACAACCTTTTTTGATTGCGATTGCCGCTCCAACAACATACGCCCAACAAGCATTTTCAAAACAGATTGGCTGAATTGCTTTTACTTGGTCGTATACGTTTAATCCTGCATCTTTTGTAATCTTTTCCGCCTCTTCAATAGATGCGATTCCATAGCTGTTTAATACTCCATTTATCTTATCAATTCGTCTTTCGTATGATTCAAATAAAGCCATTTGTCTTTCCTCCTTCTATCTCTTATTCTGCTCGTGGATCAATAATCTTCACAGCATCATCTACACGTCCATATTGACCTTTTGCTTTTTCATATGCTGCGTCTGGAGTATCTCCCTTTTTGATAAAGTCTGTCATTTTTCCAAGACTTACAAATTGATACCCAATAATTTCATCATCTGCATCTAATGCAATGCCAGTTACATACCCTTCTGCCATTTCAAGATAGCGAGGACCTTTTTCTAATGTTCCATACATCGTTCCTACTTGTGAACGAAGTCCTTTTCCTAAATCTTCAAGACCTGCACCGATTGGCAAGCCATCTTCTGAAAATGCACTTTGCGTTCTACCATAAACGATTTGTAGGAATAATTCTCTCATCGCTGTATTAATCGCATCACAAACCAAGTCTGTGTTCAACGCCTCTAAAATAGTTTTTCCTGGAAGAATTTCTGATGCCATTGCAGCAGAGTGTGTCATTCCTGAACAACCAATCGTTTCTATTAACGCCTCTTGGATAATACCCTCTTTTACATTCAATGTTAGTTTACAGGCTCCCTGTTGAGGCGCACACCAACCTACACCGTGTGTCAAACCTGAAATATCTGTTACTTCTTTCGCTTTTACCCATTTTGCTTCTTCTGGGATTGGAGCGGCTCCGTGATTAACTCCCTGTGCCACTTTGCACATTGTTTGTACTTCATGTGAATAAATCATTGTAAGACTCCTTTCGATATATAATATCTTTTACTGTCGCTTGCGTATTCGTATTACACTCGCACCCTTTTATTTTCTCATAACTTCCTACATTCGTCAATTCCTAGTTGTATCATTTATACGTTCTTTATCTCGTTTCTTTCATACATTTCTTTCATTGTCGTATTATTTACCTTATTTCTTCCACTATTGCATTATTTATCTTGTTTCTTCCATTAGCGTCCATAGTGGTGAATCTGTTTTGTGCTCTTCCAATGCTTTCCAGCTATAAGGCGCTGTCACACAGCCATTTGGATAAGAAATGCCCACTTCAATTCCTTGTTCAGACATAAAGAATACTCTTTGATAGCCCTCTATTTCTTCTGTGCCCGTTAAAATTCCATGCATTTCTTCTAATGTAAGCAAATCTTCAAGCATTAAATTTCCATGTGCTTCTATTCTCATGATTTCTAGCCATTCTTCCATAAAAGCATCATCATATTCAAACAGGTCTTTTCCATCATACACAGTGCCATCTCTTAAATCAATCGTCATTCCCGTCATTTCAAAATTTGAATCTAAGAGTTCTCCTATATAAAGTGAATTATCGAACAGCACACTAATCACTTGGTTGTCTGCATACAGTATACGATAATCAAGTTCTTGCATTATGTATAAGTCTTCTTGCAAGAGTGTCTCTTTCGTTTCTTGGCTTGGGTTTATATAGTATTCATTTGCGAATTGCATTGCATAATCTTCTAGCACTTGGTTAATCGTTTCTGCATGTACATTATCTAAACCAACTAACTGAGGATATGCTGCATAAATTAGAATCACACTACTATCTAGGTTTTCATATTCGTCATATTCCACTTCTTCTATTTCATATGCCAAATCATCTGCAATATACGCTTCTAGTGATTCAAAGCTATTGTCATACTCTTCGTCATCATACTCATAATCATAGTCATCGGAATCGTAGTAATCATATGTATCCCCTGAATCCCATGTCGAAGTATGACTACGGAAACCTCTATAAATTGCATTGCCTGCAATGAAGATTGCAACCATCAGAAAAATCACAACACCGACTATAATTCCAATCACAATACCGACATGAGACTTCTTTGCATTTGTTTGCACACTCGCTGGCGAGATTACGTAATCCATTTGTACAAAATGTACACCATTTTCAACTTGTTCCGCTGATACCACTTGGAAACCTAGCGCTTGATAGGTCGTAACTGTATTTGGGGACGCTTGCACATACATTCTCATTATGCCAAGACTCTGTGCACAAAATTGTTTCATTGACTCTATCAACGCTTGTTCTACACCTTGTGCTTGATACGCAGTGTTTACACTCACCAAACAAACCAAGCCAGCTTTGGTAAGTACAGAAACTCCTATTAACGTTGCCCCCTCATATGCACCCCATAAAAACAGTTCACCTCGATAAAATTGTTCTGTAATACTCTCAATTTTTATAAATGATTGAAAACTCTCCACTGTTTCTTTTGTACATTGTGGTGCTGTTTGTTCTACAAAAACATTCCACACCAAGTTCATTGCTCGTAGCAACTCTTGTTGTTCTAACAATTTGATATTCATAGCGTCCTCCTATCTTCTTTATATCATTATAGTGTTTAATTGTACTAATTTTCTCCTAGTAGTATCATTTACAGTTGTAATATTTTTTCTCCTAGTATTATCATTTATAATTGCAATAAATTTCTCCTAGTATTGTCATTTATAATTGCAATAAATTTCTCCTAGTATTGTTATTTATAATTGCAATAGTTCTTCTCTTAGCATCGTCATTGCACGTACAACTGCATAATCTCTTATCTTTTCTCGATTTCCACTCAAATGAAGTTCTTGTACTTCCACCTTATCTCCTAGCGCACAAGCAACATACACGAGTCCAACTGGCTTATCGTTTGTTCCTCCATCTGGCCCTGCAATTCCTGTTATACTAATTGCAACATCAGCATTTGCACGTTCTTTCGCACCTATCGCCATCTCACTTGCCACTTCTTTACTCACTGCTCCGTAGCTGTCTAATGTCTGACGTTTCACTCCTAATGTATTCTCTTTCGCCTCATTTGCATAGGTGATAAACCCTTGCTTATATACTTTTGACACACCTGCTGCATTTACAATTCGCCCAGCTAGTAGACCACCCGTACAAGATTCTGCTGTTGCCAAATATATCTTTTGTTTCTCTAATATAGCTACGATTACTTGCTCTAGACTTTCTTCTTCTCGTTCTGTGTAAATGTAAGAACCAAACCTCTGACGCAATTTCGTAAGCATTGGTATAATTAAGTCCTCTGCCACTTCCTCATTTAACGCCTTTGCCGTAATACGAAGATGTACTTCTCCTGTCTTTGCATAGGGTGCAATCGTTGGATTGGTTTGTTCTTCTAAAATATCCGCAACCATCTCTTCAGCCTTGCTCTCTCCAATAGAACAAATCTTAATCATTTTCGAATAAATACCCTCTGGCTCTACCTTGTTTAAATACGGATAAATATCTCTTTCAAACATGGGCTTTAATTCATTTGGTGGGCCTGGTAGCAGAATTGCTGTTTTTCCATTTTCAGATAAAATAAGTCCTGGTGCTGTACCATTATGGTTGTTCACAACAAGTGCGTCCTCTGGTACCAATGCTTGTTTCCAATTATTTTGTGTGATGTTCGTATGACCTATTTCTTCAAAATATGCTTGGATACGTTGCTTTGTTTCCACATGCTCATATAATGCTTTGCCAAATACACGAGCCACCGTTTCTTTTGTCAAATCATCTTTTGTAGGCCCTAAACCACCCGTTAAAATCAAAATATCAGAACGCTCAAAGCCTAAACGAATTGCTTCCTCTAGTCGCTTCTCGTTATCGCCAACTACCGTTTGATAGTAAAGCGACAAACCAAGTGCTGCACATTGTTCTGCCAGATAAGCTGCATTTGTATTCACAATATTGCCAAGCAGTATTTCTGTCCCAACACTCAACAATTCTACAACCATATTACATACCTCCCTCAGTCAAGACTTGCTTGTTTTTCACAATATAGTCAACCAAAGAAATTACTGTAAATATCGTAGCCAGCGCAATCAAAACAAGTTCTGCAATGTATGCTTTCTCACCAAGATTTGCTAGTAATAAAATAACCATCAACATGTGAAAAACCGTTTTAAATTTCCCCCAGTAGCTCGCTGCGATAACAATTCCACTATCCGATGCCACTAAGCGAAACCCACTAATAATAAATTCTCTAGCAATGATAATCAATACGACAATTACATTTAATCGTTGCTGTGCAACTAGGCAAATCATCGCCGTACATACAAGTAACTTATCAGCTAAAGGATCCATAAACTTTCCAAAATTTGTAATCAAATTATTTTTTCTTGCAATATAACCGTCTAAAAAATCTGTAAAACTTGCTACACAGAAAATAGTTAATGAAATCCATTTGGCATTTGGCATATCCGACAAAAAAATAGCTACAAAAAAAGGAATCATAATTACTCTTAAGATTGTTAGTTTATTTGGTAAATTCATGATACTATCTCTCCTATCAAATCATACTCTAAATATCCTGTTACTCTTACTTTCACAAAAGCACCTGATATCAGTTCCTCTGCTGTTTGAATAAAAATTAAGCCATCTATATTCGGTGCATCTTTGTATGTTCGCCCTACATAGGCATTTTCATCTGCAACCTTGCCCTCAACCATAACAAGCAATTCTCTTGATTTCATATTTTGCGCTGTGTCAAATGCGATATCTTGCTGCAATTCCATCAGTTCATTTTTTCGTTCTTCTTTTACTTCTTCTTCGATTTGATTTTCCATAAGTGCGGCTGGCGTATCTTCTTCTGGCGAATAGGTAAACACTCCTAATCTATCAAACTCCATCTCATCTACAAATTCCATCAATTCTTCATGTTGTTCCTTTGTCTCACTTGGAAACCCTGTAATCAAAGTAGTTCGCAGTGCAATATCTGGAATCTCTCGTCGCAGTGTCAAAATTGTATCTTTTAACTGTTGCTTTGAAGTTCTTCTTCCCATCTTCTTTAAAATAGCGTCACTTGCATGTTGAATCGGCAAGTCTAAGTAATTGCATATCTTCGGTTCTTCTTTTATTGTCGTTATTAATTCTGTTGTAATTTCTTCTGGGTAACAGTACAAAATACGTATCCAACGAAGTGTATCTATCTTGCACAGTTCACGAAGTAGTTGTGGCAAGCGCTTTTCACCGTAGATATCTTTGCCATACAGCGTCGTTTCTTGTGCCACTAAAATAAGTTCTTGCACCCCTTGTTCTGCTAATTCTCTTGCCTCTTCCAATAATTTTTCCATTGGCACACTTCGATATTCTCCACGTACTTTTGGAATAATGCAGTATGTACAATGCTTGTCGCACCCCTCTGCAATTTTTAAGTAGGCAAAATGCCCACCTGTTGTTACCATTCTCTTCGCCTTTACTTCTGGCAATGTATTTATATTTGCTACTTTCGTCACTTGTTTCCCTGCAAGAACTTCGTCTAGCACTTCTAAAATCTTATCATATGAAGTAGTTCCTAAGAGCGCATCTACTTCTGGAATCTCATGTAACACCTCTTCTTTGTATCGTTCTGCTAGACAGCCTGTAACTAATAATGCCTTGATTTTATTTGCTTTTCGCAACTCTGCCATTTCTAGTATATACTGAATACTTTCTTCTTTTGCATCATTAATAAAACAGCATGTATTAATTACAATTACATCTGCTAGTTCTTCATCATCAACCATCGTATGTCCTTTAGAGTCTAGCAAACCTAGCATGTATTCTGTATCAACTAGATTTTTATCGCACCCCAAAGAAATAAAAAGTATATTCATAAATGTGTACTCCTTACATTTTTCAAGGCAGATACCGCTTGTGCATCTGCCTTAACTGTATGTTCGTTATTTTTTCCCTGCTTTTCTTGATTTGCTTTTTTCTGCAAGAATCCACAGTTTGCCATTTGCCAATTCTTCTACTGCTCTTGATAATGGTTTATCTCCATATATCGCGACTTCCTCTGTATTATCTTTTTCAATCATTTTTCTTGCTCTTTTTGCTGTTGCCAATACGATTGAGTATCTGCTATTGACTACCATTTCTGCACCTGCTTCTACGTCTTTGTTTACTACTTTCATTAAGTCTGTGTACGATGGATGTAACATATATTATTCCCCTTTCACGTTATCCTCTAAGTCTTTTTGAATCTTTGTTATAAATTCCTTATTGCGCATTGTTCTTAAATGCTCTGCCTGCACTACTTGGTGCAGTTTATCCACACATTCTGCTAAGTCCTCATTCACAATGATATGGTCATAGCTTTCCATCTCTCGTGCCTCTTCAAATGCGCGTTGCATACGAGATTGTATGACTTCAGCACTTTCCGTCCCTCGCTTTACTAACCTCTCTAGCAATTTATCCACGCTAGTCGGCGTAATAAATAACATCAGTGTCTCTGGAAACTGTTTCTGTATCTTCAACGCTCCTTGTAGTTCAATTTCTAAAATCACATCTTTGCCCGATTCTAGTTGTTGTTCTACATAAGAGCGAGGTGTGCCATAATAATTGCCTACATAGTTAGCATACTCTATTAACTCGTCCCTTGCAATCATTTTTTCAAATTGCTCCACTGTTGTAAAAAAATATGCTTCTCCGTCCTTTTCTCCTCTTCTTGGTTCTCTTGTTGTCGCAGAAATTGATAATGCATAGTTATCGTATTTTTTTAACAACGCTTTCATCAATGTGCCTTTTCCTGCACCCGAAAATCCCGACACCACAATCAGTATTCCTCTTCGTTTCATTCCTACCTCTTTCATTCCAAATGTGCTCTATTTTATTTTTATTGATATTTTATTTTTATTTGATATTTTATTTTCATTTGATATTCGATACTTATTTGCTATTTTATTCGATATTTTGAATTTGCTCTCGAATCTTCTCCACCTGTGTTTTCAATTCAATCGCTCTATTTGACACTTCTAAATCGTTCGCCTTTGAAAGAATGGTATTCGCCTCGCGATTCATCTCCTGTGCTATAAAATCTAATTTACGCCCTACTCCATCGCCTACACTAAGTGTTTCTTTCATGGTGTCAATATGGCTTTTCAAACGTACAATCTCTTCATCTGTACAAATTTTATCTGCAAAAATCACAACTTCTGACGCCANACGGCTTTCCTCTAGTTGTGCTGACTCCAAAAGTTCTCGTACTTTTGCCTCTAACTTATTGCGATATTGTGCTATNATTTCTGGATTGCGTTTTTCTACAAATGCTATATCTTCTAACATGACTTCTAGCTTTTCTATAATGTCTTTTCGTAAAGCCTCACCCTCTACGCTCCTCGTTTCTACTAATTGTGCAAATGCCCCTTGCAGTGCTTTTTGTAATCCACTCCAAAGTTGTTCTTCATCAATCACTTGCTCCGCCATCGTCAGCACTTCTGGACATTTTGATAACATAGCAACATTTACATCATTCTTCAGTAAAAACGTTTCTTCCATCTTTTTGAAATATTCTAAATATTCCTTTGCAAGCGTTTCATTATACTTGAGTGCCATCTGCTGTTCGGATAAATCTTCGTATGTAATAAATATATCCACTTTGCCACGTTGTACATGATTCTTAAGCAAGCCACGAATTGCACTCTCAAAGAAATTCAACTTTCTTGGCATACGAATATTGCTATCCAAATATCGGTGATTCACACCTTTCATTTCCACGATAAATCTTCGGTCACCATCTACAACTTCGTGGCGCCCAAAGCCTGTCATACTTTTAATCATCTATTCTTCTCCGTTTTTCCAAAATATATATTTGTCGCATTCGCCTGATTTTATAAAACATTTCGCTGTGGTCGGTATACTTGCATGGTTTCATAAAATTTTTCCATAAAATACAATCTTGTATCCGTCACACTTTCTTAATAGATTATAATTCATTTGCAAAATATCGTCAACTACGTTCACTGTATAGATTTGCTCTTTTTGTAAATTCATTTTCATGTTATACTTACATCAAAGTTCAATAAATGGAGGAATATACAAATGGCTTTTGATGGAATTACGATTGCAAACCTTGCACATGAATTAAATGAAAATATATTAAACGGGCGCATTTACAAAATCGCACAACCCGAAGCAGACGAATTATTATTAACGCTAAAAACATCTTCAGGGCAAAAGCGATTATACATTTCTGCGAGCGCCTCTTTGCCATTAGTATACTTAACAGACGAAAACAAGCCTAGTCCTATGACTGCGCCTAATTTTTGTATGTTGCTTCGAAAGCATATTCAAAATGGGCGAATTGTAAAAATTTCACAACCCGAATTAGAGCGTGCATTATATTTAGATATTGAGCATTTAGATGAGCTTGGCGACTTATGTAGAAAACGATTAATCGTCGAAATCATGGGCAAACATAGTAATATTATTTTCTGTAATAAAGATGGGGTAATTATCGATAGTATTAAGCACGTGTCTGCAAATATAAGTTCTGTGCGTGAGGTACTTCCTGCTCGTGATTATTTCATTCCAGATACAATGGATAAAGCAAACCCTCTCTCCGTAGAGCAAGACGACTTTACTACACGCCTATTAGCAAAGCCAACACCACTTGCAAAGGCACTTTATACCAGTTTCACTGGCATTAGTCCAATTATTGCAGAAGAAATATGTCATTTAAGTGGTATTGACTCTGCACTACCTGCTTCCGAGTTGACTGACGACTTGTTTACGCATTTGTATACTCAATTTACACTATACCTAAATCAAGTGAAAGAACATCATTTTTCGCCTGCGATTTATTATAATGGGGCACTGCCCTTTGAATTTTCATCTTTGCCACTTGCACACCTTGCACATTTAAGTAAGACCGAATTTACTAGCATTTCCGAGTTGCTAATCACCTATTACGCTACTCGCAATACTTTAACGCGTATTCGCCAGAAATCAACAGACCTTAGACGAATTGTGCAAACAGCACTAGAGCGTAATCGCAAAAAATACGACTTACAATCTCGCCAAATAAAAGATACTGGAAACCGTGATAAATTTCGCGTTTATGGAGAGTTAATTAATACTTACGGCTATGGTTTGCCAGAAGATGCAACCACTTTAGAAACCATAAATTATTATACGAATGAACCTGTCAAAATTCCTCTGGATAACACAAAAACGCCTGCTGAAAATGCACAAAAATATTTCAATAAATACAATAAACAAAAACGTACCTTTGAGGCACTCACAACATTTATTGAAGAAACACGAAGTGAAGTCACATACCTTGAATCTGTTAGTGCAGCACTTGATATCGCCTCTTTGGAGGGTGATTTGACACAGATAAAAGAGGAATTGACGCAAAGTGGCTATATCCGTAAAAAATATACAAAAGGAAAACGCACAACGACCACTTCTAAGCCACTACACTATATTTCTAGTGACGGCTATCATATGTATGTCGGCAAGAATAATATGCAAAATGATTACCTTACCTTTGATTTTGCTGTTGGTAACGATTGGTGGTTTCATGCAAAAGGCATTCCTGGTTCACATGTCATTGTAAAGACTAATGGTGACGAATTGCCTGATAATACATTTGAAGAGGCTGGTAAACTAGCTGCTTTTTACTGTGTAAATCGAGATTCTGATAAGGTAGAAATTGATTATATAGAAAAAAAACATATCAAAAAGCCAAAAGGTGGAAAACCTGGTTTTGTTGTGTATTATACGAATTATTCACTTATGAGTGTGCCAGATATTGCAGGTTTAGAGATGGTTGATTAATTTGGAGATGTTGGTTACTTGATTTGGAGATGCTTGGTTGCTTGATTTGAAGATGATTGGTTACTTAGTTTGGAGAGGCTTGGTTACTTGATTTGAAGATGATTGGTTACTTGGTTTGGAGAGGCTTGGTTACTTAATTTGGAGAGGCTTGGTTGCTTGATTTGAAGATGATTGGTTTGAAAATGATGTAGAAAGGACTGTGACTTTATGCTGTACATTTTGATATTTTTGGTTCCACTAATTTTCATAGCACTACTAATATTATACCTACCTGAAGTAACGAGGAAAGGGAATATTGTAAAAATCGGAACCATCATAAATAAAAAGTACAATTTACAACATTATCGTTTCGTTGTACAGGCTGAAAAACATAGTATAAATTCTGCCTATGTACGTGGCAGTGGTTTTAGGAAATCATGGTTTGTTTGTATCTATGTATATCCTAAAAATGAGC
>JGI994J12354_10001466_pt1 | contig 23820 bp, 10 predicted proteins | sample IntmicLarv3ML3BL_FD_12354 | JGI IMG/M metagenome (IMG submission 12354)
CGACATGATACTTCTTAAAGATAACCACGTAGATTTTGCAGGCGGTATAGAACAAGCCATAACGCGAGCGCAAAACTACCTCAAAGAAAAAGGGAAAAACCTGAAAATAGAAATTGAAGTTCGTAACTTCGACGAGCTTGAAGAGGCATTACGCGTAGGCGGAGTAGACCGTATCATGCTCGATAATTTCAATATTGACGACACTCGTGAAGCTGTACGGCGCATAAAAGGTCGATACGAAACAGAATCGTCAGGCGGCATTACATTCGATACTTTACGCAACTATGCGGAATGTGGCGTTGATTTCATCTCCGTGGGCGCTCTTACTCATTCGGTAAAAAGCCTTGACATGAGCCTTAAAGCAGTATGATAAAATTAAGAGTTAAAAATTAAGAATTAACAATTAATTTCGCGATTCAACGATTCAACGATTCAACAATTAAACAGTTAAACGATTCAACAGTTAAACGATTACACGATTTATTCATGAGATCAATACTTTTCATCGTGGCAGGATGTTTACTGACAGCCGCAATCTCGGCGCAAACGCTTGCCGGCCGCATAACAGACGTAAAAGGAGAGGTCATACCTAATGCTACATTTTACATTCACGAAACGACCCAAGGCATTATGGCTAACGAGAACGGGGAGTTTCAGGCTCATTTAAAAAAAGGTGATTACACCTGCGAAATATCTTCGCTCGGATTTGAAAAGAAGAAAATGACGATTTCCGTTCCGGAAGAAGGTCTAAATCTGACAATCCGGTTGGAGGAAAAAGCATATTCGCTCAAAGAAGTGATCGTCACACCCGGAAAAGAAGACCCCGCATACAGGATTATGCGAAAAGTCATTGCCAATGCCCCATATTATCTACACCAAGTAAAATCTTATGAATCGGATGTTTACCTGAAAGGGAATTTCAAAGTTGACAAAATCCCGGCATTACTAAAAAGGCAGATAAAAGAAAAAGAGGTATTGGACATGATAGGAAAGTTGTTCGTGTATGAGTCGCAAAGCAAAATCAAATACAGCGAACCGGATAAATACGAGTTAAATGTAATTGCAATAACAAGTACCATTCCCAAAGACATGGATATCGGAGACAGCGCACCGCTGACTGCAGTAACCAACAATATCTACAACCCTACAGCTTTCGGCGGGCTTCTCGGTCCCGGGTCTTTTTCCGTATATAAGTTCCAACTTGAAGAATCATACAGAGAAGGAGACCTGTTAATTAACAAAATACGTATCATTCCGCGAAAAAAAAATGGACAGTTAGTTGACGGACTGCTTTATATCGTAAACGATATGTGGAATATACAGCAGGCAAGCTTGAACATGTCACAGTTTGGAATGTCTTTAAACTTCAACCTTTCTTTCAATGAAATAAAACCCGGAGCGTTCCTTCCGACCGCATTCGAACTGGATGCGAAGATCAGTGTTATAGGAGTGAAAGGCGGAGGACGTTTTTACTCATCCATAAAATATAACGATCTTGAAACTAACAGCAACCACATAACAGCTCAACCGGCAACTCCCACACAGACCGATGTGCAAGCGACACTCCCAAAAACTCAAACAAAAAAACAACAGAAAGACCTGAAAAAGTTGGAAGAACTTGCCTCGAAAGAAAAACTGACTACGCGGGAGGCATACAAGATGGCTGAACTTGTTCAGAAAACAGTTGAATCTGACGAAGTAAAAGAACAAAGACGAAACCTCGATATTACCCGCTTAGAGTCAAATATTATTATTAAACGCGACAGCCTTGCGTTCAATCGCGACTCGTCCTTTTGGAGCGATACGCGCACCGTCCCGCTTCAAACCGAAGAGCTTAAAAGTTATGTGCAGCGCGACAGCATCAGGATAGTCTCCGACTCGCTGAAAAGTGTAGATTCGATTCAAAACCGCACTCTCGGCAGATGGATGAGTAAGCTTCTTTTTGGTGAAACAATAAAGTTTAACAAAAAATATTATGCAAAATACAACGGCTTACTGTTAGCCTGCACTGAATACAACTTCATCGACGGATTTCGCATAGGTCAACATTTGGAGTTTGGAAGATACTTGGGCGAAGGCACGAATCGCTCATTATCAATTGCTCCGTCCATTTTCTACACTACGGCGCGTAAAGAAATTGACTACAGAATAAACGGAACGTTGAATTATGCCACCATCAGAGGCGGACAATTGTTTGTTTCCGGAGGAAACACCATTGCCGACCATGCAGACAGGAACGGCACCGGACGCTTCGGAAACACTTTAGGCTCAATATTGTTTGCCGGTAATACCGCCAAATTCTACCAAAAGAGATTTGCAATGATATCAAACAAGATAGATATAGCTAACGGGTTTAACCTTAAGACCGGATTTAATTTTGAAAGAAGAAGCGACCTCGAAAATAACATTTCATATAACTTCTTTAATAAAACACCCAACTCAAACCGTCCTCACGGACAAACGGATATTATGCCCGATCATGACGCATTCGTTGCGGATATATCTGTTGAGTACACACCAAGATATTATTATAACAGATGGAACGGGCGCAAGTATTATGTTAAATCGGATTATCCGACAATGAAGCTTGGCTATAAAAAAGGATTTGGCGGAAGTGCCGAAAGAAACTCATCTTTCGACAATATTGAAGCAACAATTTTGCAAAATATTAAACTCGGACTTTTTAATTCGCTTTTTTATGAAGTAAATGCCGGAACATTTTTATCATCTAAAAAAACTTACCTTGCTGACTACAAGCATTTCAAAACTGACGAAATGTTCCTGAGCGGCAAGGTATTCAACAGCACCTTTCTGATGGATAACTATATTTACGCAACAAACGACAAATGGTTGCAAGGGCACCTTATGTATGCATCAAACTATATATTACTGAAACAAATACCGGTTCTGCAAAGAATGCTATTCGACGAAGCCATACACCTCCATACATTATGGACGCCCGACATAAACTACAACGAAGCAGGTTACTCCGTCGGGCTTGGCGATGCTATACGACTTGGTGTGTTCGTAGGTTTCGACAAGTTCAAGCATCAAAGAACAGGCATACTTATTAGTCTGCCGCTAATGAATACGATGAACAAATAAATGTCATAAAAACTCTCATTATATAAAAAAAACAAAAAAATATAGCATTTTTCTTTGAAAACTCATTTTAAGTATGTAACTTTGGCACACTTTTTAATTATTTACTTATGAGTGTATGTATTTTTTATCGAATCTAAATTATTAAGTAATGAAACGAATAACATTTTTTATATTGAGCATTTTATGCCTGACGGCATGTAACAATGAATTAGAAAAAATTGAACAACCCGATGCTGCTCCGCAGATAGAATTAATCTTGCCTGATGCTGAAACAGTAAATGTGTATAGTACAGCTACTGTCAGCGAATGTAGGATTGAAACATTATGGGTCATTGTTTTTAACGGAAACACTAAGTTGTGGGCGGAAAAAATTGAAGTAGGTAAAATTACCAAGAATGGTCAGGCTGCACAATTGTTACCCCAGTTAAAAAGTAATCCTGAAGGATATACTGTTGTATGTATTGCAAATATGGATGCATTGACTCTCCCTACCGACACGGCATCACTTACTCCGACAAATATTAATAGTTACTTCAGATTACAGGCCAAGAGTTCATATTCAGGAGGCGATGCTCTTCCCATGTATGGCGTAATGAACTGTACTGCAACAAACTATACCTGCGTTATGACACGTGCGGTAGCTAAAGTGCAAGTTCAAATGGGCACAAGCGTATCCGATGTGACAAAAAATTTCACTGCTGAAAACGTGACATATAAAATATACAACAGCGGAAGTGCCGGACAAATAATGCCCGGAGGCACTCTTTCCGGAACAGCAACTACATCATTACGCGTTACCGGCCAATATAATCTTGTACAAAAAAACGGAGCTGCAGAAAATCTGACACACGCATATATACACGAGTATCCTTCGGCAACGCGCACAGGTATCGGATCACCGATTGGTGCTACAGTTGCTAATAATGCTTTCAATGCCGATCGTCAGTATATCATTCTTGAAAAAGACAATAATCCGAGTCCTACCAAGAGTTTCTATCGCTTGGATTTTTACAATAACTTTGACGGTTTATTCTTAGACACAAAACGTAATCATCACTACATGTTCACAATAAATAAAGTTCGCAGCGAAGGATACACAGATGAATTAGATGCAAGAAGATATCCCGGCAGCAATATAGAATATACTATTACCATTAACGATGACTTCAGATACATAACATCTAATGGCCAATACGCTATTGTTTCAAGCATCGACACTATAAAGCTGCCTTCAGGCGCACAAACAAATCTCTCTGTTGGAAGGATAAGATATCAAGCTAATGCAGCCATGCCGGCAATAAACTCCTCTACACCTAACACAGCATCAGCAAGTGCCGGAATAACTCTTACAAGCCCTGCTTTAACCGGTACTTTCGCGTCTCCGGGCACAAATGTTGATATTAGAGTTACCGTACTTGCGACTTTTGTTTCAGGAACTATTACTTTCAAGCTTGGAAATATTACTCACACCATACCGGTAATAAGAGAATAGCATACAAACTTCCAAATACATAAGAAAGCGTGGAACCATATTCGGCTATAACACACTTATAAAAAAAGCGCCATTTTGGCGCTTTTTTTATTTATTTTTAATAACCACTCCGTCTTTAAAAAGATACTCTTCCTTGCTTTCGGGGCAAACAGCTATACCGGTTTCGTAAAAGTCGAGACGATGCCCGTACTCGCTCACCCACCCTATCCGGCGGGCAGGATTACCGACAACCAAGGCATAAGCCGGAATATCCTTTGTAACCACAGACCCTGCACCTATCATTGCATACATTCCAATCTCGCAACCGCATATCACCGTCGCATTCGCGCCTATCGTAGCACCTTTACATACCTTTGTCGGCATAAATTCATCCTTACGCGAAATAGCGCTGCGGGGATTTATAACGTTGGTAAAAACACAACTCGGCCCAAGAAAGACATCATCTTCGCACGTCACGCCGGTATAAACAGATACATTATTCTGTACTTTCACATTATTCCCCAGAATAACACCGGGAGAAATTACAACATTCTGTCCGATATTACAGTTTTCCCCCACAACACATCCTGTCATAAGATGGGAGAAATGCCATATCTTTGTCCCGGCACCAATATGGCAACCTTCGTCTATTATCGCAGTTACATTAGCTGTGTAGTTCATTTTGTTTAAATGTTTAAGCGCATAATCGTTTAACTGTTTATTCGCGTATTTATTGTCAACGTTCCTTGATGTTTAAATAATCATCTGTACATCAAGAATATCGCCGGTTTCTTTTTCAGGTCGAGTGTATTTTTCACCCAATCTTTTACAGCACAAGTTTTTATGAATTCATCATCGCATGTTATGTCGCAGGCAACACATAAACGCGTTGACGGGCGACATATCCGTATAAGATCGTCCAACAGTTTTTCGTTCCTGTATGGCGTTTCTATAAATATCTGTGTCGTGTTTTCGCTGTATATACGCGATTCCAATGTTTTTATTCGCTCCGTACGTTTTGATGTTTCTACAGGAAGATATCCGTTAAAAGTAAAACTCTGTCCGTTAAAGCCCGATGCCATTAATGCCATCAGTATTGACGACGGACCAACAAGAGGCACTACATTATAACCCTTACGTTGAGCTATCGCTACAACATCGGCTCCGGGGTCTGCCACTGCGGGACATCCGGCCTCCGACATCACTCCTATAGACTTTCCTGTCTCCATCGGTGATAACATTCCCGATACTTCCTCCGGTGTAGAATGTTCATTCAGTTCTGTGAAAACAAGATCATCGATCACAATAGATGGCTCCGTTTTCTTTAAAAAACGTCTTGCTGTCCTGACATTCTCCACAATAAAATGCTCCAACGACAAAATCACTTCCCGGTTATAAGGCGGAAGAACACGCTCATGCGCAGTATCTCCCAACGTTACCGGTATCAAATACAATGTAGGCTTCATATCTGCACAAAGATAATGCAAGTCGAGAGAAGTACAAAATGAATCCCATTCATTTTTTTGTCCGAGGCGCAGCCTATCTTCTATTTTCAGAGAAAAGATAATGCAAGTTGAGTGAAAATTTTCAATTTTCAATTATATAAGATTAACTTTGCAACCAATTAACAGGAAATCTAAAAAAAGTGTTACATAAAGATTTTATTGAAAGAACAAAAAAACTGCTACGTGTCGAATACGATGAATTTGAGGCGGTATTAGATACACAGTCGCCCGTAAGCATACGTATCAACCCTTTCAAACCGGTAGACATTACGGTTTGCGACATTTTTTTTGCCGATAATACAGAAAACATTCCGTGGTGTGAAACAGGTCGTTACCTTGCCGAACGGCCGTCTTTTACGTTCGACCCGTTATTTCATGCGGGAACATATTACGTTCAGGAGGCAGCATCTATGTTTACGGAACAGGCAGTAAAGAGAATTCTTGCAGACGACGGAATCATAAGCAAAAAGTTAGCTGTTCTCGATCTGTGCGCCGCCCCCGGCGGAAAATCAACGCTTCTCAGGTCGATCCTTCCTGAAGACAGTCTGCTTGTGAGTAATGAAGTGATTCGCAGTCGCAGTATGATACTTGCAGAGAACATGGCTAAATGGGGTATGCCCAATAATATTGTAACGAACAGTGATCCTAAAGATATAGGTAAACTCACGCATGCATTCGACATCATACTTGCCGATTTGCCATGCTCCGGTGAAGGGATGTTTCGTAAAGACACCGCCAGTCGCAGTGAATGGAGTATCGACAATGTAAAACTATGCGCCGGCAGACAAAGGCGCATTATACATGACTCATGGAATGCTCTTAAACCGGGAGGATGGCTTATATACAGCACATGTACATTCAACACGGAAGAAAATGAAGAAAATGTCTTTGCTCTTGCCAATGAACTCGGAGCGGAAATAATAGCTGTTCCGGTAAAAGAAGAATGGAATATCGCAGGCTCATTGCGCCATGATATACCCGTTTACAGGTTTTTTCCGAACCGCACAAAAGGTGAAGGATTTTTCCTTGCATTGATGAGAAAAGCATCTACCGGTATGATAACGGAAAACAGCATAAAAGCAAAAAAGGCATCGGTTGCGGTAAAAACATATAATAAACCCACAATCCCGGAACATGTAAAAAACATGATATTTAACCCTGAAAAGTATACTTTTTATTGTAAAAAAAATATCTTCGCTATCCCGTCAACACATGACGATTTTTATAAAAACATCTCAACACGGATAAATATTATTTCCGCAGGCATAACATTAGGCGAATTTAAAGGCAGTGATTTTGTTCCTTCCGCATCATTAGCGCTAAGTACAGAGGTCAACACCGAAGCATTTCCCATAGTCGCCTTATCACGCGAGCAAGCGATAAAATATCTGCAAAGAGAAGCAATTTCACTTCCCGGGGATACACCAAGAGGGCATATTATCGTCACATTCGGAAATAAATCTCTTGGCTTTATCAAAAACATTGGCAACCGCGCCAACAACCTCTATCCGCAAGAGTGGCGTATCCGAAACAGGAAGTAAATGGTATGCCCCTATCAATCTCCCCCAAGGGGAGAAGCCGGGACAGCTTTAACAATTCAACGATTTTTTTTCAATTTTTAATTGTGCATTATTCATTGTGCATTATTCATTGTGCATTGTTCATTGATCACAGGTTATTAAATAAAAACTCCGACATCCTCGTATACAAATGCAATCGTGTATTTCCGCCCGAAATACCATGATCCCGGTCGCGATAGAAATGCATTTCGAACTGCTTTCCTGCCTGAACCAATGCTTCGGAATAGTCCATACTCTGTTTGAAATGTACATTATCATCTCCAGTACCGTGTATAAGCAGCAGTTTTCCCTGCAAGTCTTTTGCAAGTTTCAGTGGCGATGTTTCATCATAACCACGTACATTTTCTTTCGGAGTGCGCATAAAACGTTCGGTGTANATAGTATTATAATAACGCCAATCGGTAGGAGGCGCCACGGCAATACCAGCTTTGAAAACACCTGTACCGACACTCATCGCCATAAGCGTATTATAACCGCCAAAGCTCCATCCCCAGATAGCGATGCGGCTTTTATCTATATACGGCAACTTTCCGAGAGCTGTTGCTGCAGCAACCTGATCGCGTGACTCTAAATGACCCATACGCATATATGTACATTTGCGGAATGCTTCGCCTCGCGCACCGGTACCGCGACCATCTACACAGACACAAATATACCCGTTTGTAGCGAGATACTGCTCCCAGTCCATTCCATAGCGATCGAGAACAGACTGCGAGTTTGGACCGCTATATTGGAACATAACGACAGGATAGCGTTTCGACTCGTCAAAATTTGCGGGTTTAACTATCCACGCATTAAACTCATCACCATCCGAAGTAGTAATCGTTATAAATTCTTTTGCGGAAAAAGCATATTCGGACAACTTATTCTTAAGAGCTGCATTATCGATGGTAACGCGTAACTCTTTCCCTGTCTTCATTTCATTGACACTTATACGGGACGGTGTGTTTGCATTCGAAAAATTATTTACATAATATGCAAAATTGGCGCTGAACGTAGCGTTGTTTGTTCCGTTCATTGTCGACAGTCGCGTCTTTTTATTTTTCACGTCGATCGAATAGACGGAGCGTCGTAACGGACTCTCTTCTGCCGATTCATAGTATATTGTTCCGGTAGCTTCGTCTTTTCCTATAAGTCGTGTTACATCCCAGTTTCCTGTCGTTACTTGGCGTTGCATCACGCCTGTCGGTGAATATTGGTAAATATGTGCATATCCGTCTTTCTCGCTGACATAAAGAAATCCGCTCTTCGAAAACCGGATCGCTTTCATCCAATCGCAATCAATATATGCTTTGTTCTCGTCCTTAAGGATTAGTTTGAAAACACTGCTCTTGGGGTTTGCGTGATAAAGATTGAAAATACTCTGTTGGCGGTTAAGTGTCATTACGGCCAACTGCGTCGGATCATCCGTAAAACGAATGTAAGGAATATACGTCTCGCCTCCACCCGGTATATTAAGTACCTTAATATCTTTCGTTTCAATACAATACGAATGTAAAGTAACGACAGAATTACGCTCGCCTGCTTTTGGATATTTGAATCTTTGTTCATAAGGATAATACGTATCACCGTACATTGCCATCGAGTACTCGGGCACCTCAGTCTCATCAAAGCGTGCATAGACAAGATATTCACTGTCGGAAGACCACGACATAAGGTTTGTTACGGCAAACTCCTCCTCATAAACCCAGTCGGTTGCACCGTAAATAATCTTATTTCGTTCACCGTCTTTTGTCACCTGCGCCTGAGTATCATAATCAAATTTTCTTATGTAGATATTATTGTCTTCAACAAAAGCGCACATACTTCCGTCGGGCGAAAACGTCGGGATCATAACCTTATTATCCGAATCATTGATCTTTTTCACCAAACGGCGGCGCACATCATAATCGTACACTTCTGCGCGGAACGAATGGCGGTATATCTTTTCCGGTTCGCGGATTATCAATATATGATAACCGGTAGAGCTTATTTCGTAGTCGGTAAAATCGTCGAACGTACATTCACGCGCATTTTTTACGTCAAAAAGCGTCTCAACAGGCTGTCCCGTTCGGTACGAATATTTAATAATCTGCGTACGTTCCTTATTCATAGCCGTATAATGCTCTCCATCCGGTAACGAGCGCATTTCTCCGGTCGAAGCCTCCTGCCTGAATGTACCGTTTACGATATCCGACAGAGCGATTCGCTTACTACCGTTCTGTGTAAAAACATTTTCCGGAAAAAGCAGCAATAATAACACTGGCAAATAAAACACATATTTCTTCATATTATTTACTTTAAAAATTGACAATGCAAAGACAATGCACAACGTTCCATAATGTAAAAATAAAACAATGAGTCGCTTTCCATAGGGAAGCAATTAACAATGCACAATGCACAATGAAAAAAAACTCTTAACTCTTAACTCTTAATTTTTAATTCTTAATTGGCAAATATCATAATTATTTTCCGATTATCAACGTTCCTTAATGTTAAAAAATATGTCAATGTGTCGCTTTCGCATAGCGGAAGCAATTGATTTGGGCAAAAATATGTATTTTTGACGAGAATTAAGAATAAAACATGCTTACGGATAATAAAACAAACACCTCATACCCGGAGTTTACCGACTACCTGAAAAAAATATTTCCGTCGTTCAAAGTACAGAAAATCTCGATTGACGCCGGATTCACCTGCCCAAATCGCGACGGTTCAAAAGGACGAGGCGGCTGCACGTATTGCAACAATCGCACATTCAATCCCGATTATTGCGGTAATAACAAAAGCATTACCGCTCAACTTCGGGAAGGTATACGTTTTTTCTCGCACAAATATCCGAATATGAGATACATTGCATATTTTCAGGCATATACAAATACTTACGGCAAGATTGAAGAATTGAAAGCCAAATATGAAGAAGCGCTTGAAACGGATGGTGTCGAAGGCATAATAATTGGCACACGCCCCGACTGTGTTCCCGACGAACTGCTCGATTACCTTGAAGAGTTGAGCAAACGAACATTCGTCATGGTTGAGTATGGAATCGAAAGTACATCGAATAAAACGCTGAAGCGTATCAACCGAGGGCATTCATACGAAGACGCAGCCGATGCAGTTCACCGTACTGCAGGACGCGGCATTCCCGTTGGAGCACATTTGATATTAGGCCTTCCCGGCGAAACTCGAGAGCAAATACTCAGGCATGCGGATATTATCTCCGAGCTTCCGTTGACATCGGTTAAGCTGCACCAACTTCAGATAATTCGAGGAACGGCTATAGAGCGCGAATACGATGCGTTCCCCGCAAGATTTGACATCTATACCGCCGACGAATATATCACCCTTGTAATCGACTTTATTCGCCGTTTGAGAAACGACATCCATATCGACCGGTTCATATCTCAATCGCCGAGAGATTTGCTCGTCGCACCTGACTGGGGATTAAAAAACCATGAATTCAGAGCTAAGATTGAAAGGACGCTATCAATGTAAAAAACTATAATATACTCACGGCAGGTTTATCGGATAAAAAAAAGGAAAGGCGAAGTATAAAACTTCGCCCTTCTTTTTATTATACCTGACTCAGACGCATAAAACCGTTTATTTTACTACTACTTTCTGCGCCTTGGAACCGATCCTCACTATCATTATTCCGCGTGCAGCCGGAATAATTTCATTATCGGATGCTAAAGCTTTCTTGATGGTAGGTTGCCCTAAAATGTTATGAACTACAACATCCTCACCTGCTGCGTTTTTAATATTTATCTGTCCTGTTCCGCCGTATATTTGGATTTTTTTAGATTGTTCTTCTATTATTGGCGGTATAATTTCATTCGACACGGTACTTGTTCTGAATCTTACCTTGAGATTCCTCTTTATCAAAGCGTCATCAGCATCACGAAGTCCGAAATAAAGCGTGTCGCTTGCGAATGACAGATATCCGCGCTTGCGTTTACCACTACCATCGCCATATCCTTCTTCGGTCACAATATAATACATGCCATCACCTGTATTCTGCAGGAAGAACCTGAATTCATTTATCGCGTCTTCGTTTTTACCTGCAAAACCGACGCTATCTCTTGCCACAGTTGTTCCCGTTTCATTATCGAGCAACAACTCATTTGCTGTGAAACGCTTAGCTTTCACAAAGTTTGCACGATTATATTCGTCGCCTTTGGCATCCATATAAATCGAACTCACTTGCGGATTATGACCTATCGAATCCATCACGTGAAGGAAGTATCCGGATATATTAGCCTTATTAAAGTTAGTTGCCGTTGTATCTACTTCTTTCACTATATAGAACGACGGTTTAAGCGGATTAAATCCGGTACCTCTTGCGGTATCAACCCACAGTTGAAGATCAGATGGCACATATGAACCTGCACGGAGCATCGACTCACCTTCTTTTCCTAAAAAAGCATAATCAGCGACATTCTTTGAAAGATATTTTTCATCCCAACTTAAAGGATGATATATCATAAACTCATAAAATCCTGCTCCTGAAGGCAACGCCGTCAGATAAGTATAAGGATCCGGTTCTTCGGACGGCCTACGATCACGTGGTGTTATTCTAAACGAATGTGTCACAATCGAATCAATATCCACATGGCTAAGATATTTTGTCGGATCGATGATAATTTTTTTATCGATATTACTTGCATTATTATCAATAAAATAATAATGACCCGGTATCGTATCCTCTTTTAAAAAGAAATATGAGGTATTCGATACAGTCTTCATCACGATTTTTCCGGTTTCCTTTGTTATGAAGATTGTTGTGTCTTCTATAGAGCTAAAATGATATGTCTCTCTTGAAAGAGAAGGTATTCCTGCTATTTCGGGCGCTCCGGAACTTATCGTTGAATGATGTTTTGCAATAAACCGGGATGAATCACCTCCATTAAGAATCATTACAAGCGAATCTTCTACATAGTATCCCAGGATGCGATTCGGTAATGAATCCACACTTACCTGAGTGAATACGAAAGAGTTAGTCGCCATTTCCTCCGGTGTAAAATATTTATATCCCAATTTTGAATTACTTTTGTATGAACCCATTTCTACTTTAGTTATTTCAACCGTATCGTTTCCGATTGCATACTGATTGGGGATTAAGACATTACTTTTTACGACATATTTAAGAGAGTCGTTCGTTAACGAAGAAGTCTTGCCGGTGGCGAAAATATTCGCCATACGGTTCATAAGATTATATCTGTTGGAATTATGAACTACAAACTGCCCGTTTGGTATATGTGCATATACCGAATCAATAAAAATAAACTCTCCCTTTTCGTTTGAAGCATAAAATTTCCCGGCACTATCGCCTCTATTAAGATATTTCACTTTATATACGACCGAGTCGGGTATTAGCATATCTTCTTCGAACAGTAATGTCAGGTACTTATATTTTAAAGTATTCGAAATAAGCTTTACCGTATCTTTATCCAAGCCGAGAAAATATTCTTTATTGTTAAGAGTATCACGAACCATTAACCTTCCTTTGTTATTATGATCCGTAAAAAATGGAATGATCCAGTCAGAAATATCACCGTTATCGTCAACAGATGCTATACTATCGTCCTGTATGATCGGATTAAAAGCAAGCATTTTACCCGTTTCTTTGTTATAAATCTTGAAATATGTTGTATCTGCGACAATGGTATCTGTTTCAAATTTCCATAATGATAATCCTCCGTTAAATATTTTTGCGATGGCAAGACTGTCATTATTCGGTTTTAAGGTATCTGCACGCAGGTATCCCACAGGTTCTGCAACTCCTGCCGTATCTACTTTAAGTCTGTAATACTTACCATCTACAGGTAACGACTTCTGACGTACAAGAGTAAACGTGAGTGCAGTTTTTTCGGAAGTTGAGCGAGAAAGAATAACAGAATCGTTACTGAACGAAAGATAATAATATTCTCCGTTCAAATATGTTTTTATAGAATCATCTTCCGCTGCGTTATCGAATAAACCTGACAATTTATTCAAGACTCCGCGACTGTTTATTATAGCAATTGTGTCCGTCTGTTCAGGAACATTAAAAGCCATCGTATCGCCGGTAGCTTTATTCAACATTCTGTAGAGGTTATCTGCTGCCTCATCAGTTTTTTGAAATATTCGCCATAATGCATAATCGCTTTGCGGATTACTTACAATGGAAAATTGGTCCGGTTTAGCCGGATGAATCTGTAAATACCCGACAGGAATGCCTGCTGTATCCATCTTCAAGTAATAATATACACCGGCAACAGGGATATTCCCTGATGCATTAATGCGCATTGCAGACATGAGCAATGCAACAAAAACGCCTACTATTATAAAAGTAAAATTATGTTTCATAAGCATATTTATTAATAAAACAATGCAAACATACAACAAAAACTTTAAACATCAAACTTTTAATGCAAAAAAAGGCCTGTAGACAAATTCTACAGGCCTCTTTTTAATTATTTATTAAGATTTTTACTTAACAACTGCTTTCACTGCGTTTTCACCTTCAACTGCTACTACCACGATTCCTGAAGAAACAGGGATTGTAGCGTTTGCTGATGTAATTGTAGTGTTAACAAGAGTTTGACCGAGAACATTGGTTATTACTACATTCTTGTTAGCTGCGTTCAGGATTGTTACATTTCCTGTTCCGCCGATAACCGTAAACTTAGCAATTCCTTCGTTTTCAACCGGATTCTTCTTGATTCCGCCGTTATAGTAGTCGCTTGATGCTTTAACGTTGAATACAGCTTCGAATGATTCTGCCATTACTTCGTTTTCATCTGAACGGGTAACTACAGGAACGTTATTATCGAACTTGAGCCAGCCGCCGTATCCCGGACGAATCACTGCTCCGCTACGTACATCGCGATCTGTTGTTTCAGATTCGATTACGAAATCACTTGTTCCTCTTTCAACATAACGCATTGAGAATACCCAGTCCTTATGTGTGTTGTCGGCAAGATTGATGATGGCATGTAAGCCGATTGTCTTACCTGGAGCATATTCGGATATCGTCTTGAAGTATCTGAAAATACGTTCTTTAACAACTGTATCACCATTAAAGTAGTTTTCTTTGTATACTGAATCCTTACCGTCCCATGTCTTCAATGTAGACTCGCTGATCAACTTGTCAAAGTCTAATGTTGTTCCGTCACCGTACTCGTCAGCTAACGTCTGCCATACTTCTCTCGGGTCATCAACATAGTTTTCTTTATAGATTGGCTCAAGTGTTTTGCCTTTCAGTACATACAGACTGTCACCTCTGTGTATTGCCCATGAGAATGCAAAACGTTCCCACAAAGTTGTTACCGTTGCGTTGTGAGCAGTATAAGCCGTACCGTTAATTGTGCGGTGTTTAAGCTGATTTATCTGTTTAACAACGTTGAAGTTATGTGAATTACCTGCTGTGGTTGCCCATTCTTTGGCATACATTGATGTGTTATACAAGTAACGTCCAACTACAAACGGGCCGTTGAGGCTGTACATTTCACCTGTTTCAATATCACAAAGTTGTTCTTCATCCGGTATATACGGATCTACTACCAACATATACTGAGGTTTGATTATACCTGTTCCGCGATTTATAAATGCGGTATCAACATATATTGAATAATTTGTTGTAGGATACTGTGTGCTTACATTTACGCCGAGGAAGCTTATTACATGTCCTAATGTATCACGCATATAGTCACCATTGATATAGTTATAAACGCGACCTCCTTCAGGACCGAAACGATCACCGCCTTCAGTTTTGTAAGAACCTGAGTTTTCATACAACCTCAATCCTTTATCACCCTGGTTCAGAACGTGGAATACTAAAGTATCAGGCTTATCTTTCATGTCTACTCTGAAATCTTCGTTCGGTTCGTTCACGTGGAAACGACGGTAGATTGGATCTTCATCAACTTCCAATTGGAATGTTGATACGCGTTGTGCGGCATCTCCGCGAAGAGCCATCTTCAATGTTACATCCTTGTCTTCTACAAGAGCTATAAACGCGATACGCTGATTTTTATCTTTATAATTCTTAATAATATAGTCTGTTGCCTGACTGCCGAAACGTTTTGTTAAATATTCCACAACATCGGCATACGAACCTCCGCCATACTGGTAATCACCGTGAAGCTCTTTCCTTAATGTATCAAGGCGTTGAAGTATTGCAAAGTAGTCATCGCCTGCTTTCTGTACATCAAAGTATGTATTACGGAAATAGAAGTGAGGTATACCGAACAATCTTGATACGTCATAAGAACCTTTTATATAGTCCTGTGTAGCATACATGCGGTCAGCAAGTACATAATTGTCTTCCACTCCGCCGAGTGTCATGTAATGACCTTTCACTGTAGGATGCCATTTGTAATAGTCTTGTAAGAACAAACGGTAAGCCTGACGTGCCAACGGCAACAGATCCGGAATCACATTCGGCTTCCAATATCCGAATTTTTCGAATACTATTGTATCGGATGTTGTTCCGCCATAAATAGAGCTTGAATATTTGTTGAATAAGCCTCTGTAGTTATAGTATGCACTGTCTGCCATAATAGTATTCTTAGTCAGTGTTATACCGGCTTTGTCATATACTATATTTTCATAGTCAAGTTCTCTTACGTCGAAGAACAACTTGTCGTATTTATCCGTAGCATCTACACGTACCAATGTATCTTTCTTGTTATCGTAACCGTTCCAGCTTATATAACGGGCTTTGTTACCCATTGCAAGTTGATTCAAATATTTGAATGCCCATGAGTGGATAATCGTAGAATCCGGTTTAATGTATTTGTATCCCAATAACTGGTCTGACTTAACATTTGCATTCAAGCGCAAGAATGATGTTATCAGAGGTACTTTAACAGCCATTTCTTCATCGAAATAGTATGCATTTACAGGATTCTGACCTATAGCATTTGCTTTTGTCAATGCATTACCGTACAACCAAGATTTACCATCAGTATAATTGTTAAAGCTTTGACCTGCTTGTATGCTCATCTTGAAATTTGTTTGACCGTTGGTTTTCGTTGATGAGAAAGGAAGCCATACATCTTTAAATTCAACTCCCGGGAATTCACGGTTTGTCAATGTAAAGTAATATTTTGAACTTCCGCGGGTTACGATAGCCCATTGATAACAAGGCATTCTTGTAGGATCTTCATTTTCTCTCGGAATAACCCAGTATGCAGAGTCTGTTGCTGACCATATAGGAACACATAAGTATTCGCCTCTTGCATTACGTATCAGATACAAATCATTTTCAAATGCAACTTTTGATGGATCTAAATTTGTAATATCACATTTCGGGCCGTAATACAACTTGATTTGTGTTGCCCAAGTGTCATCAACGTTTTGTGCCAATGTAATTACAGTGTTGCCTCCCAAACCTTGAAGGTCTACATATAACAGTGAGTCTTGATACTTACGACTGTGGGTTGTATTAATACCTTCCGGTTGTCTACTCGTCATTGAGTAACTGTATTTATGACCTAATGCGCTCCAGTCTACAGGATTTCCCGATGGAACAGGAGTAGGAGATCCTAAATTATACTTCCTGAATAAAGCAACAGTATCTGCTGTTGAGATCATAACCTTATCCATATATGTAGGCTCGCTGAAAGGCTCTGCAAACATTGCTGAATGGAAGTTAAATCCAAAATTACCGTACATATGATCATGCCATGCACGAGTAGCAGCTACATGATAAATAGCTAACGCAGGATCATATACAGCTCCATGCATTTCTATAAATCCTAAAGCACTACCACCTGTTATTAATGAGTCTGAAAATCTATTACGATCAATATATAGCTGTGAATTCTTAACACTTATTACATCATCATAGTATTTAGCAGCGGCATCAGTTATCAATATACCGGTTCCTAATGTTACTGCAGTAGCAACATTATCTCCAACATAACGATAATTTGTAGCATCAATTGCTGTACCGTCAAAAGTAAATCCTGTATAATAATCTGAAGGTCGAAGCATTTTGCCATAGGTAGGATTAGGCGCAAAAGCAGTTGCAGCTTTATCAAATCTTTCTTCCAAATTATCAATCCAGAATGAGTTTTCCCACCAGTTAGGTGATACAAATGGAGCACCTGTAGTATTTGTAAGCTTATAGTTGTGACGTACACGTGTTTGGTAAGCATTAATTAAAGCTCTATCTTCATAAGGATCATATACAACGCGGAATTTCGCCTGATTTTCCATGATTGAGTCCTTCATATATGCCCATACATAAGCAGCAGAGTCTCTAACGAATATTGTACTATCAAGGCCTCCGGAAAGAGTACCAGAAGGTCCTGTCCAATTACCAGGTCCTACCCATTTAGTACCTGCACGGTAATCAGAACTCGGAGTTAAAGTACCCGTCGCAAACGGACTTACTCTAGGAGCAATATTTTTCGATGGTGTATGCGAATCACCCCATTTAAATGTACCCGCGAAACCGGTATTTGTACTGTCACGTCTTCCTGATGACCAGTTAAATGCTAATGTTTTTTGATTTCCGTCATTAACAAAAGCAGTATCGACATATAACCAGTGACCCGGAATAAACCTGTTAGTGTGAATTTCATAACTCGGATAAACAGGATTTGCCTTGAAGTTCATATAACCGTAGTGATATAATGAGTCATTTACCTCATAAGCCGTTAACGCATTTATATATTTTGTCCAACCATTAATTTCAGTATCTATATGCGTAAATGGATTAAGGTAAGTTTTATCACTGAAATTCATCTGAGCATTAGAAACTTTTGTTGTTGGTTCGGGGCTGAATTGAACACCTACTGAATTCCAGTCTTCAGCATTCATTGTAAACGGATTTACTTTCTTTAATGTGAAAAGCAATACATTTTCAATTCTATTGGCACCTGTATTTACATTACCTTGAGGATCTGCTATAAGGTCCCTTAATGCAACAATTTTAACAGTTACTACATAACCACCTGCAACTCTGTCGGCATTATCACGCTCGCTCTGATCATTCCATACATAAATACTATCAGAATAATCGTTATAAAACGGACTTAATACCAAAACAGCAACGCTATCATCATGATTTGTATACTGATATAACGGCATACCTGTCTGAAGTAATTGATCTTGATGATATGACTGAGAAAAATGCCAATCCGTAAGATTAAATTCAGAATTGTACAAATCTAATGAATCACCGTAAATATAACTTCTTCCGCCATCAGAAGCAAGACGTTGTGCTTCAGAAATCCGAGGTGATTTATAATCATTATCAGGATCGTTATCACGTAAATAGTCTGTTCTCGGAAGTGCTAATTGTAAACCTGTATTGAGGTTAGTAAATTCAAAATTAGCTCTTGAATACGTAACATCAACTTCTACATTGTACTTAACACACCATGAGGCATGACGTAAAGCACCCAATTTATAAGAATCTCCATATTTAAAATTATAAGCAGTATCCAATCTTGCAAGTCTTTCTATACGTAATCTTGCAATTTCATCGTCCACAGTTGTACTTCTGTCAAGATACATAACAAAGGTACTGTCTATTGATTTAATCGGAGAAGATGGATAACCCAAAGAGTCACTTAATTCCTTACCTACACCAGCAAGATCAGCATTCGCTACCCCTGTAACACTAAGCAAAAAGTAATATGTACGATTTGCCTGTGAAGGTAATTTTTTAACGGTGTCCGCTGTCAGAATGTCATAAAACAGTGTCTCATTTCCTATTGCCTTTTTGCTACCATCACTTGGTATGTAAGGCACTGTCCTCTGCGCATTCACCATAAAAGAGGAGCCTATAAGCATTAAAGCCCCAACTAACAGAGTGAAAATTTTTTTGTTCATAATCATATATTTTATATTTATTAATTAGCTTTGTTAAATTTTCTTTATTCAGGTAAGATACTCTCCGTAACAGAGAGTTCTTACTCTGAATTAAAGGAAATTTATTTAATAATTACTTCACTACAGCTTTAATAGCCTCTTCTCCTTCTACTTTTACTACTACAATACCCTTTGGAGCAGAAATCTTTTGATTATTACCTGTTAAAGCAACATTGGCGATTGTTTGGCCCAAAAGATTTGTGATTTTCACGGTTTTGTTTGCAGCATTTAATATTATTACCTCATCTACTCCGCCAACTACACTGAATTCAGCGATATTGTCATTTGATGTAGGTTCACCATTCTGCCAGCTTGTAGGCTTCATTACATTGAATATTTCAGCATCCTGTATCGGATCTCCGTAAGCGTTGCGGCTCAATACCGGAATAAAGCTGTTGTGTATTCTTATCCAACCACCCTGTACAGGAGCAATTTTCGGATTTCCGAATACATTTCTGTGCTTAGTTTCGGATTCGATGTAAAAACGTTTTGTGAAATTACTTACAAAGTCTTTTCCTGTCTCATCGGCATTCTTAGCTTCAGGTGTCGTGAAACGTAATGAGAATGTTACGTCGTTGTGATAGTCGTCCCATACTCCGAAATCGTAGAATGCACCGTACATCTGACTGTTCTGCGGTCTGCGTTCAGGTATGTTTTTGCTCTTGATGGCTGCGTCAACAACTTTTGCATCGAAGTATTTTTTTCCGTCACTTGCTTCAAAGAAAATTTCCGAATCTTTCATATATTTCCTGAGTTCACTCAAGATATATAAACGGTCATTTGCATGAACGGCATCAACAAATACAAGACGATCATAGTCAGGTTCCAACAAGTATCTCGGATCACGCAACGGTGCATTGTTTGCGCCTTCGCTTCCTATCTTGCGTGAAGAGTCGGTTGCATTAACAAGATAACGAGCATGGATAAACGGCATAATCTCTTTCAGTATCGGTTCCGGACCGCAAGGCATATCTATTACATCTTTATATGTTTCTCCGTCAAATGATGTCGGATTTACGGCTATCAGGTACTGAGGTTTAATAGGACCTGTTCCACGATTAATAAACGCGGTGTCTATCAACAAGTGGTAATTAAATTTTACTGTTCCGTCAGGAGCTACTTCTTCAGGGTTCATCGTAGCGTTAGACAAACCTAAGAAGTTAATTCCCTTTCCTGATGCTGTAGTACTTATTCCGTCTTCATACAAGTATTCCATCGGGTTATTATCCCTGTGAATACGTAATACTTTCGGAGCATCCAAGTCAAGACCTGTCGGTTTTTCTTCATCTTCGCCGAGTGTGATGTCATCATTCAAACTGCGTAGTCTTCTGTATAACTCATAGTTAAGATTTGACAATGAGAATGCGGATACGCGAGCCGATGAAACGGTCTTACCCTGCGCTCTCAGGAATCCGGGATAATCTTCAACAACTATCGATACCAAATTGTATAATGCCGAAGCTTCATGTGTCATTAATGTGTCTGATACTTCAAGACCCATTTGGGTTACTCTTTCGAACTGTTCTTCTTCTATACGGTCTAACAGTACATAATATATACGGCGTGAGTCGTCTTCTTTATGTCTGAATTCGCCTTTTTCTTTAACTCTCGGCAAGAAGTATGTTTCACGTAAGTATACATTTGCATATTTGAACGGATCTGTTCTTGCATATACATCGGCAACTCCGTAATATAATTCGTTATGCCAATCACCGTCTGAAGTTCCTAATTGTTTTCCTGCACCTTTCAACACTACAAACTGCTCTGCGAGTTCATTTCTGTAAGAATAGTAATCGGCAACTTTAAGTTCATAGTAGTAACGTTCCAATACAGGTACGAGCGGTTGGACATATTCAATATTGAAAAGGTCATCTTTAATTTTAACATTTGTCCAATTACTTTTTGGATAACCGTAACGTTCTTCAGCAAAGTTTCTTGGCTGAATATATCTGCCCGGTAAAAATCTGAATCCGATAGGTTGTTCTTCCCAACGTAGCAACTGATCCGTATATCTCGGTTCAAGAGCTATACCGCCTTCTTCGTTATAGTTATGAAGATATTTAAATGCATAAGCATGATAATCCATTCCATAGTCATCAGCTACATCTTCCGATTTACCGTAACTCGGATTTTTAGTTCCGTTGATAGTTTGGTCGGTATCTATTCTGAAGTGCTTGTATCCAAGATATTTATCTGCTACATACTCTTTTGTAACAGGTCTGAAACCGCTGATAGCGCTCTTTATACCGCAATCCATTGTTCCGATAGGCTGTACGATACGTCCTTCAACATAAGCATCGTTGATAGGTTCATATTTATGACCTGAACCTCCGTCAATAAGTGGTCCGTAGTGGAAGAGTTCCAAATGATTAAATATCTTGCTCTTTCCTCTTGTAACTAACACTTTCTCAATGACAACCTTACCTAAGGCAGTACTAATATTATCCATGTTTCCGAATTCACGGTTATAAAGAGTTATGCGTGGTGTCACATGGTTATCGTAATCCACAACCCACTGATATGAAGGTATGCGGTCAGGACATTCGCCATCCATAAGTTCTATCCACTGAGGTGAATATGAGCCGTTATAAATACGTACGCCAAGGCAACGTCCCAAGTCATCCCATATTGTATATACTCCCTTAGGTACCTGCCATGCTTCAAGCTCTTCGTCACAGTTTCTTCCTAATGACATTCTTACATTTGCAGGATGTTTTCCTATGGTAATCATATTGCTGGCACCGTCGACAAGCTTGTTCAAGTCTTGGTAACGAACTATAAGTTGATCCTGAATATTTGGCGTATATAATCCATAGTAGAAATAATTACCCGGAGCATCAGTCCAATAAGGATCTACATTATCTGTATAAGCATTAGGTCCTTCAACCAAATGATTATGATGATCTATATTATATGCATTCATCACGATACTGTCTTCGGATGGGAAGTAAACAAAGCGATAGCTAAAATTGTAGTCACCGGTAACATCATTACCTCCAGGAACATTTACATTCCTTCTCTCTATTTTCATATAACCGACACCTGCTTTATTCGAGTATTTATCGGTATTGTTTCTGTTATCATTTACAGCATAACCTTTGAACGAATTTTCAGTATCATCATTTTCACCGTATATACGTAAATTAAGGTAATCTCCATGATGAACACCTGAAGTATTAGCCTGCTGAGCAAACAGCCAATCTTTCAATACATTATCTTCCATATTTCTATCGAAGTTAATTTTAACTCTTTGTTCGTCCTTATAAAGACCTAACTTAGTATTAAAATCTTCTGCATTTAATACGATTGGAGATACTTGTACCAATGAGAATTTAAGCATACCTATTACCTTTCCGCTATTGAATTGGTCGATAGCAACTCGTGTTGTCATTAATGTGTCACCTTTATAACTCTTATTAGGAGAATAACCAGACACATGTCTTTGGAAACCTGTTGTATCAGAAACAACTACACGGTATCGACCACTTCCTGAATCATCATTTCCATCATGCAGATGATAAAATGGCCAAGAATGTCTAAGATTAGTCAAAACATCCGAAAACATCCATCCTCTACCTTCTCCGCTTACCAATTCAGGTTTACCTGTAATTGCCCAGTCCAATTCCAATTGGTGAGCTTTATTTGTAAAATGGAATGTATGAGGTTGACCTACCCCGACAACTGCAGTCTCAACTACATTAACACACCACATGGCAGCCTGAAGATCCAAAAAGTTAAGTCCTTTAGTATCATCAGCTAATGTTTGCTGCAAATGGCCGGCACTAATCATCTTAACAATTCCCGTTTCGGTTGCAGCTAAGATTACAGTATCACCATTAGTAGAAGCTGCATTAATTAGTTCAAAACGACCATTCGGCATAAGCTGTGCATATGGACCCGGATTAGAACGAGGCACAGTTACCGGATACCATTTAAGATCCTGTAATATCCCGGCAGCATTTGTCGTGCCTGCAGGATCCAACAGACAAACGGAGTCAACCTGAATGTGATACATCCCGGGGGACATCCCCAATGAGATAGATCTCACATAGTCGCCAACACTCCTCTGGGCGACGCTCCTAGCATTTGCGTTAAATGCTGTCGAAAACAGCACTACCGCGCATGCTAATAAAGTAAAAATCTTTTTGTTCATAATAAACTTAATTTAAATTAGTACTAAAAATTTATTTAATTTAATTCTCTATTGTCTTAGTTTTTAATTATAGCCGACACGTCAGACTATAATACATCGCAACAAAAATACACATTCATTTGTTATGACACAATCAGAATAGCGCATTTTTTTCAACAT
>JGI994J12354_10001467_pt1 | contig 23817 bp, 20 predicted proteins | sample IntmicLarv3ML3BL_FD_12354 | JGI IMG/M metagenome (IMG submission 12354)
TTTTGTTTAATTTATTTTTATTTCTTGCCTTGTATTTTTCGATTGTCTTTTTTACATCGTATCCCGTTTCATAATCGTGAGCTAATTGCCACTCACAGGATTTGCGCTTACAATAACATTCACATCATGCACCTCATAAATTTTGCGTATCGAAATTAATTTTCCGATAACGCAATTATATTTTACTGATTATATCAAAAATCAAACACTCTTGTCAGTAATTTTAATTTTCCTCAAAAGAAAAAGACGGCTGAGGACAACCGTCTTTGCTTCACGATAAATATTTTTTACTTAATCACATTTCCCGTCATAATGGAATTTCCCGAAATATCGATGTTAACTTCTTCGCCTGACACGCGCAGAGTAACATTTTTATTTTCCGTGTCGCGATTCAAAATAACGCAAATATAATTTCCGTCGGGATTTTCGAGCGCCGTGACATCTAAGCTGTCCGTATAACGGCTGAAGCCTATTAACTTCGCGCCCGCTTCGATAAATTGACTGAAATGCCAAAGATATCTCAACGTATTTTTTTCTTCCAAAACTTTTTTGTTTGTATCAAACATAAACGGCGCGTCGCAATAATTTCCCACATGATTCGGTCCGCCTTTTTCGTCCAAAAGCAAATTCCAATCATAAAAAGCCGTCATGCCGTTATTCATATTTCCGATTATATCGTGGGCATATTTTTGCGCATTCAAAAGAGAATCGCACGAATCCGCCAAACTATATTCGATACACGCTTCCGACATAATTAATTTTTTATTCGGAAACATATCGTGAACCAGTTTCACGGCTTCAAAATGGTCTCCGCTGTACCAATGAAAAGCCAATCCCGCGACCATAAAATCCGTTTCGTCGTCGATAATTCCGCAAGCGCGCTCAAACAAACGCTCTTTATTGTGGTCCCAAATATAAATATCCAAATCCGCCAAGTTTTCTTTTTTCAAAGTCGGATAAAGAAAATCTCTCAAAAATTCTTTTTCCTCTTCAATCGTATAAATGCAAGAATCCCAAGTTTGTACCGCTTTCGGCTCATTTTGAATGGAAAGACATTTTATATCACAACCGACTTTCGTAAGTTCTTTAATATAGCGGCAAATATATTCCGCCCAAAAAAGTTTATATTCATTTAAGAGTTTTCCGCCGCGGCTTCTTTCTTGATTCGTTTTCATAAAAGCGGGCGGTGACCAAGGCGTAATCATTAAATCTAAAGGCTTCCCGATATAATTTTGCACATCTTTTAACAAAGGCAAAATATATTTTTGTGTGCGCTCCAATGAAAAACTTTTCATCTCTCTGTCATTTTTGTCAGACATCGCTTCATATTGCTCCACCGAAAAATCACAACTGTCGATATGGATTCTTCCCATGCGATATTTAAGCGCGTTTTCATGTTCGCCAAAATAAATGTCAATCATTTTTTCTTGCTGTTCCTTACTCATTTGAGAATATACATAACCTGCCGAATCCGTAAGCGCACCGCCGAAACCCTCAAAAGTTTGCCCTTTCACTTGCGGATATAAATTAATTACTTCTTTTTCAATTCCCGAATCCGCCGTAAAAAGCGTTTCGCCTTTTTTGTATTCGAGAACTCCGTTTTTATATGTTGATGTGGTATGTATAAATTTCATTTCGTCCCTCCGTTTTGTGTTTTATTTCCGCGATGGTTCATTACTCCTCGTTTTCGCCTTTTCGGAATTGAGACGGCGACACGCCTTTTATCTTTTTAAATACTTTTGAAAAATATTTTTCATCACGAAAACCGACTTTGTATGCGATTTCATAAGTCTTAAAATAGTTTTGGCGCAAATAAACGCAAGCGCGATTCACGCGGACGTAGTTTACATAATCGATAAAACCGTATTCTAAATTTTGTGCGAACAAACTTGATAAATAATTTTGCGATATCCCTACATACTCCGCGACGAGTTGTAAAGTCAAATCTTCCGTATAATGCTCGTCGATATATTCTTTTGCGCGCTTGACTATATTATTCGCCTGTTGAACTTCTTTTCCGTCTCTGAAATCTTTTCCACCCTTAGATGTCGAATTATTTTTTTCAACCAAAGAAACCATACGTTCCAAACAACTCAAAATTTCAGATGAATGACAAGGTTTCAAAAGATATTCGCGCGCGCCGTATCTAATCGCCTGCTGTGCATAAAGAAAATCATCATAGCCGCTTAAAATAACCGTAAAAGGCAAAATTTCCATCTTGCTCGCTTCCTGCATAACTTCTATTCCCGTGAGTTTCGGCATTTGCACATCCAAAAGAAGAACATCGGGATTATGTTTGAAAATAATCTCCAAAGCTTCCTGCCCGTCTTTCGCGAGATATATTTTGTCGAATTTATCCGTGTGCATTTTAATATATTTGTACACACCGTTTCTAATCACATCTTCATCTTCCGCAATCAACAATTTGACGGACATTTTCTACTCCTCCTTTTGCGTTTTTACAACTCGGATTGTATCGGTATTTCCAATAATACTTTTGTGCCTTTTCCTTTTTCGCTTTCAAATTTCATCGTGAAGTCGTCTTTATATTTTAGCTGTAAACGCTCTCTGACGTTATAAATGGCGTAATGACCCAATCGTGTGTTTTCTGTTTTTGCGTCTTGCTTTTCTTCCCAAAGTGATTGAATTTGCTCTTTTGACATGCCGATTCCCGTATCGCGCACACAAAAACGAATGTGGTTTCCGTGTTTTCTGGCACTCACATTAATGTTGCAAATATTTTCACCGTTGCCGATTCCGTGAATAACGGAATTTTCCACAAACGGCTGTAAAATTAATTTCGGAATCAATTCATCTTCGATACTTTCATCTAAAAAAATTTTAAAATTCAATCGTTTTGAAAATCGCATTTTTTGAATTTCCATATATCGCATGACCAATTCCATTTCGCTTTTTACTTGAACTTCATCTTGACCTTTTCCCAAAACCAAACGGAATAACTGCGAAAGCGCGTATATATTTTCCGCGATTTCATCATTGCCCGCGGAGTTTGCCTGCCAATATAAAGAATCAAGCGTATTATATAAAAAATGCGGTGTGATTTGCGCCTGTAACGCCGCCAATTCGCTTTCGCGCTCTCGTAGTGCCATAACATAATTTTTATCAATCAATTCCTTAATATCTTTCGCCATCAAATTAAAACAATTAGCAACTTCGCCGACTTCGTCTTCTGTTTGCACGATAAGACGTTGTTCAAAATCTCCGTTTTTGAAATTTCCCATGGCGTCGCAAACTTTCCGCAAAGGACGGCTTACAATATTTGATACGAGAATCAAAACGGGGAGCAATCCCAAAAGCACGCCCAATAAAAGCGCTGACGGAACACGTGCAATTTCCCAAGCCATATCGGTGAGATTTATTTTCGGCACAATTTTATATATAAAAAATCCCGTGTTTTTATCTCGCATTGAAAACATGTCGTGGCTTCCGACCGAAAACATTTCGTTATTTTTATTATCCGCAAAATTTATTTCGGAAAAATAAGTTTCGATTTCTTTTGGGATAATTCCGCCGCGCGTCAATTCTTCGCCGAGAGAATTAAAAAGTATAACCCCCTCGTTTTCACCCTGCAAAGCGTTTGTGCACAGCTTAACGAAAGTATCGTCGGTGATTCCCAAAACCAAATATGCGAGCGGATTTTTTTTTGTTAAATCATAAATTTCACGATAGATAACGAGTTTTTCTGTTTTGTTATCAAAATAAAATTCCGAACGCCCGCGACTGACATGAATCCAATTACTGCGCCCCTTTTCCTCTAACGCTCGTTGATAATAAACGGTTTCTTTAACATCTTGAAGCGTCGGCAAAAAAGAACTGCCGTCCGTACAACGCAAAAAAGGCGTAATACCGTTCTCGGGATAGATAGCGATTGTTCTGATATAACCTTTAAGAGCCATCATATCTTCCACAACCTGCATGGGCGCTTCTTGTTGCCAAAGTCTTGTGTTACGATTCAACTTTGCCACATTATCCGAAGTCAGAATTTTATTAATTTCCGTGCTGATAGCAAGATAAGCGGACAAATCACGTACATCGTGAAAAATAATATTCGCACCGTCCGCAAAACTTTGAATGTCATTAATATTTGATTCGCGCCGCGCGGTCTGAATTTCCATGTAATTATAAATCATAAAGACTGTACAAATAATCAGTAAAATGGGCGTGATAATGCTGTAACTGTAAAACAGCATTTTTTGTTTAATGTGCAAATGATTAACCCGATTTTTAATTTTATTCATACGTATCACCTTTTTCGTATTTCTAATTTCATTTTTTCGTAGGGAGCAGTCTTGACTGCTCCGTTGTTCTGCGGAACGGTCAAGACCGTTCCCTACATTCGAGAATATATTAATTTTAGAAAATAGTTTCAGTGATTATTGTTAACCTTTAACCGCTCCCATGATTACGCCTTTTGTAATTTGTTTATTAAGCAAAATATAAACAATAACCGCAGGCGCGGCTGTAAGAGCCATTACCGCGAATTGTACCGCATAATTTGATGCGTATTCTCCCGTAAATTGAATAACGGAGAAAGGGAGCGTTTTCCATTTCGGCGAACTTAAATATGTAGTTGCCATTATGAACTCATTCCAATTATTTAAGAAAGTCATTATTGATACTGTCGCGATAGATGATTTTAACAAGGGTGTTATAATTTGAAAAATGATTCGATAAATTCCACAGCCGTCCATCACAGCCGCTTCTTCCAATTCCACGGGAACGGATTCCATAAAACTTGTCATCAAAAACATTCCCTGCGGTAAAGAAAAAGCGACATACGGAATTAATAACGCCCAAATTGTGTCGGTGAGATTTAACGCATTATAAATTTTATAATTCGGAAGAAGTGTCGCATGTATCGGAATCATGATTCCCAATAACAAAAGTGTTTTCACAAACATGCTTAACTTCCATTGCATTCTGCGACATGCAAACGCCGCCATAATGGAAATTATAACAACACTTGCGACCGCAAGTCCATTAATTATAATACTATTTTTTAAATACCACAAAAAATTTCCGTCCACAAAAGCTTTTACATAATTTCCCCATTGAATTTTTTTCGGAATAACCAATAATCCCGACGTAAACATTTCGTTACTGCTCGCCAAAGAGAAGTTCAACAGCCAAATTAAAGGGAAAATTTGTATCACCGCAACCAAAGAAAGTATAATCCACAAAATCGGTTTCGCAAAAATATTTTTCTTTTCTCCCGCTTTTTCCATTTAGTTAGCCTCCTTCTTGATTGTATCATTTGTTCTGTCCGCAAAAATTAGATTTAAAATAAAAGTCGCCAATAAACATATCAGCACAAATACGACACTGATTGCATTTCCATAGCCGTATCTAAACGCTTTAAAAGCTTGCTGATATAAATAATTCGCTGTGAATTGCGTCGCGTTTCCCGGGCCTCCCGCCGTAAGAAGATAAACCAATTCCATTTGTTTTAACGCAGAAATCACCGCCAATGTGACATTCACTTCGATTACAGGTTTCATTAAAGGCAAAGTGATTCTGAAAAAAGTTTGAGTTTCGTTCGCTCCGTCGATAGACGCCGCTTCATACAAAGACGGGTCTATATTTTTTATTCCCGCATAATAAATCAACATCGCCCAACCAAAGCCGTGCCAGATTAACACGATGAGCACCGACCAAATCGCCATATCTTTGCTGAACCAGTTTTTATCACTCGCGAATCCCAAAGAGCCTAATACATTATTTAAAAGTCCGAAATCGGGATTATATATAAATTTCCACAAATACGCGATGATAACAACGGATATAACGTTCGGAATAAAATAAACACATCTGAAAAAACTTTCGCCTTTGCCGCCCAATTTATCCAATACTGCCGCCACAATCATTGCGAGTGGGTGCTGTATGAAAATAAATCCGAATGCAAGACGCGCGGAATTTAAAAGTGCGCTTCGGAAAATTTTATCGCCCCAAAGTTTTTCGTAATTATTGAAGCCGATAAAATTAGCCGCCCCAAGCCCCGAAAAATCCGTAAATCCGTAATAAATACTTAAACAAATGGGAATCAATATTGCGAAAAGAAACAAAAGGACACCCGGCAACACCAAGCTCGCGATTACTAATTTATTACTATATAACTTTTTCAAAAAATTTCGCCCCTTTCTTTCTGAATGTAATTAGGCTATGAAACTAAAAGACTTATGTAAATATTTAAATTTTGAATCTTTCTCAACTTCAGATATTTTTTTGTAGGGGCGAACATGTGACCGGTCGTAAAACTTTGTTTTACTGCTCGCCTAAGCAAGCACCGCCCATACAGTATCCAAAAAATCAGAAAGAAACTAAATTTTTTGTGCAGTTTGTTTTTGTGATAAACGTAGGGAACAGTCTTGACTGTTCCGTTTATTTTTTGCGGAATGGTCAAGACCATTCCCTACAATTTTTGTTTCACTGTTAATGTGCAAACTTTTAATTTTACATACGTTTCACAATTGCCTATAAATATAACACATGACCGCTAAGTTTTATTTTGGCGGTCATGCATAGTCGTGCTATTTTAATATAACTTATCTAATTATTTATTTTAACGAATCTTCAAGTGCGCTCAAGAAATCTTCAGCCGATGTTGTGCCGTTTGACATACCTTGAATTTCACTTTCCATAACAGTTTTAAATGCCGCAGTTCCCAAATCGTTAACTGTCGTGCCGGAAATTCTTGTTGAGTTATTCAAAATTTCTAAAAATTGTTCTTGAAGAATTGTTTCGTTTCCGGTCATAAACGCTGTTTGGTCTTGCGCTGACATTCCCACGCCTTTTTCCCAACCGTATTTAGATAATTTTTCCGGAAGATACATATAGTTAAGGAACTTAATCGCTTCTTCTTTCACTTCGGAATCTGCCGAAATTCCGTAACCGCCGCCGTTCCAAGCGAGCAAGTCTGTTTCTGTTCCCGCCGCACCTTCAACAATCGGCATTGTGAACACGCGAATGTTATCTCTGACTTCTTGCGGAATATCTTCGTTGAGTGCCATAGATGCTTCCCAACTGCCCATATAAAACATAGCCGCTTGACCGTTTGTAAATAAGTTCATAGCTGTTCCGTAATCTTGAGAATCATAACCGTTTTGCCATAATCCTCTTGTGCCTGCTTGCGCAACCAATGCCGCAACATCCGCGTATACAGGGTGTGAAAAATCGGCGTTTGCGATATCTTTCAATATATCTTCTTGATAACCGCTTGTTAATTTCATAAGCAAGTCAGAATAAAATATTGATAAAGGCCAACCGTCGCCGCCGTCCATCGCCATAGGAATAATTCCCGCTTCTTTTATCGTTTCGCCCAATACTAATAATTCTTCATACGTTTTAGGAATTTCCCAACCGTTATCGTTAAATATTTTTTCGTTGTAATAAATACCCATGATGTCGGAGTTTCTCGGAAGTCCGTATAATTTTCCGTCTTTCATAAATCCGTCCATAGAGCCTTCAAAAAATCCGTAATTCGCATAGTCACTCATGTTAAGTTCTGCCAAAACGCCTGCTTCCAAAACTTCGTCTAAGAAAGAGGGCTGACCCCAAACACTGACTACGTCCGGCATTCCTTCCATCGCATAAGCTTTAAATTTTGTTTTGTAAGCTTCTTCGTCCAATGCTTCAACTTCGATTTTAACATTTGAATTTTCTGCCATGTATTCGTCAATAACCATTTGTTCAATGAGCCCTTGACCGTTTTTTCTGTCCGGTAAATTTGAAAATACTTTTAAAACAATTTGGTCTGATGCCGTGTCCGGCGTTTCAGGCGGTTTTTCTGCCGCGGTTGTGTTTTCCGCAGGCGGCGGAGTTGACCCCGTTTCTTTCGGCGGCGTACAGCCCGTCATTACCGCCGCAGTCATAATTGTTGCAAAAATTATAGATAACATTCTTTTTTTCATGAATATGTTCCTCCTTTTTTTGTACTTTGTTACTATAAAAAATTATAACATTTTTAAAATCGAAAAATAGGTGACTATTTTATAAAAAGGTGTACTATTTTACGATGTTATTGTTTAATTGTATCATGGGTTTGGTGTAATTGCACATTTTATATATCGCATTTCATGTTTTACACATTAAAAACGCACAAGAAATTCTTTCTTGACTTCACATTGTTCTTACCATTACAATAAATGCCGAAAGACAAATATTTTATATATGAAAATAAAAATCAGAAAGGAATAATCAAGATGAAATATTTTAAACTCGGCTCGACCGATTTGGAAGTGCCTGCTTTGGCTGTAGGCTGTATGCGCATTAACGGACTTGAAATGAAAGAAGTTGAAACTTTTATAAAAACGGCATTGGAAAACGGTGCGAATTTTTTTGACCACGCAGATATTTATGGCGGCGGAGAATGTGAAAAAATTTTTTCTAAAGCAATTTCCATGGATTCAAACATACGCGAAAAAATGATTATTCAATCTAAGTGCGGAATTATCCCGGGTAAGATGTTCGATTTTTCAAAAGAACACATACTCACTTCCGTCGATGCGATTTTAAAAAGATTGCAAACGGAATATTTGGACGTTCTTTTATTGCATCGCCCCGATGCCTTGGCAGAGCCCGAAGAAGTCGCGGAAACTTTCGATACTTTATATGAAAGCGGTAAAGTTCGTCATTTCGGTGTTTCAAATCAAGACGCGAATACAATTCTTTTGCTACAGAAATATCTCAAAAAACCGATTGTCGCAAATCAATTGCAATTGAGTATTACAAACGCGACTATGATAACGCAAACTTTAAATATGAATATGTCGGACGATTTATCGCTTGACAGAGATAACGGAATATTGAATTTTTGCAGACTTAACGATATTACCGTTCAAGCGTGGTCACCTTTCCAATTCGGATTTTTTGAGGGTGTTTTCGTCGGAAACGATAAATTTCCGAAATTAAATAAAGTGTTGGATAGTTTGGCGGATAAATATCAAGTGTCTGCCACAACAATCGCACTTGCGTGGATTACTCGCCACCCTGCGAATATTATGCCCGTTACGGGAACAACGAATGTTACGCGTCTTAAAGATTGCATAAAAGCTGCGGATATAAAATTAACGCGTGAAGAATGGTACGCTCTTTATTTGGCGGCGGGGCACAGATTACCGTAAAGGGATTAAAATCTAAACATGCGAACTTTTGCCGAAAAGCTTTCAGCTTTTCGGTAGGGCAAAATTGAAAAAAATATTTATTTAAATTTATTTATAAAAAAGAATAAAATAAAACTTCAATAAAAATGCGAATAAATACCACTTTCAAAATGATATTCATTCGCATTTTTGCTCCGCCAAAACTAATTGTAATATTTATATTGCGCTTTTGAATCAATAACGAACTCGCATTTCGGTACAATTATATAACTTTTAACTTGTGTCACATCTATGTTTTCTATTAAAGAAACATTTAAAATATATTTATATCTGCTATTTAAAAATAGTTTGAATGTAAATACTTTGCCCTCAATTTCCTTAAACCACACTTGAAGTAATTTATTCCCGTGCATATCAAAATCACCAAGTGATAAAACCTGATTATTTAAAAATTTATAATTTTCATTTACTAATCTAAGACCTGCATTAGGATAACTATAATATTTTTTTACATATTCCGAAATTCCGTCATTATTGAAATCAATTTCGTAATAAATGCCGTTCTTATCCTCAAGTTTTAATCGCTGTTGTTTGTCTTTATCAAAATTCTCTGCTTCATCGCCAACATAAATTTTTATATCATCAAGTCGTGAAGTGACCATCAAGTCATCTTTTATAATATACACGTATTCCGTAACAGCGGTATATGACTGCTCACCCTCATAAATATTTTTCCATATAAATTCATCGGGCTTCAAATTAATTAAAATACAATCTCCGATGCCGTTAGAGGTGAGTTTACATATATAAAATCCGCTTATATATTCCGAATAATATTTAAAACCACTTTGTATAAAATACACATTGCCTTCATATTCTATTACATTTGCATCAAGGTCAAGCGAATCCCAGTAGTCGATTTCCAAAAGCTCGCCGTTCACTTCTTTATAAATATAATTATTCGCAATTCCGGCTGAACCGCCCGAATCAAAAATTAATAAATAAAAAGTTTCTCCCTCTAATTGATATTTATATACATGACGTGCTTTTCTTTCGCTTTCATAAAAATCATCCATATCAATTTCAAGCGAATACGAGTCCAAATTTGGAATCTCTCTGTCAATTAAAGATTTTTCAACTATTTCAATAAGACTGTTCGGAATATTTCCGCTTTCATCAGTAACGGGAATAAAATCTCCTTGCGCTTGTTTATAAAATTCAAAAATTTCATCGGATAAATTTTCCGGAAATGCCTTTTCTTTGTCGGGGTCTTTATATTCCGATTTTTCATTGTCTTTACCGGAATCAGAATAATCAGCCGATTTGAATTGCGTAATAGAAGTTGTAACATTCAGCTTATCCGCAACAGTTTTTTCATTAACTTCCGTATTTTCGGTCTCAGTGATTTCGGTCATCTCTTTAGAAATTTCTTCATTGTTTTCTGCTTTAGTGCATGATGTAACAGACAGCATAATAAAAATCACCATAATAATTTGTATTTGTTTCATTCGCATTCCCCCAACTTTATCGTAGTTTTATTGTACTCCCTCGCCGTTGTTTTATCAACGGCTGTTCGGAAACCACGATGTATTAACGCAGTTTCCGTCAGCTTGTTTAGGTTTCCGAACAGCTTTAATTACAAAACTAAAAATGCGAATAAACATCATATTCAAAATGATATTCATTCGCATTATTTTTATTTTATAAATAAAATCAAAAAAATTCAAATATAAATTATTACAGATTTATATTTTGAGTTAAAAACTTATCGTGAACATAATTCGCCGCAAGTTCCATATCCGTTTCATCAATCAAAACCGAAATTTTAATTTCGGAAGTGCTTATCATATGGATATTAACGCCCGCATCATACAAAGCTTCAAACATCAGCGCCGCAACACCCGAATTAGTCGCCATACCTGCGCCGACAACAGAAAGTTTCGCAACGTTTTCCGCATGGTTTAAATATTTATATCCCAACATTTCTTCGTTGTCTTTTAATACGTCCAAAGCCGCATCTAAATCTGTTTCGGAAATAGTAAACGTAATATCTTTTGTTTCGCTGCGCCCGATACTTTGTAAAATAATATCCACGCTGATTTTATTTTTCGCTAAAAGTGAAAACATTTGAAACGCCTTACCCGGCTCATCCGGAATACCAACAACAGAAATTCTCGAAATATTTTTATCGACAGCTAATCCGCTAACAAACATCTTCTCCATTTTAGAACCCTCCTTAACAACCGTTCCCTCCGCTTCTGTCATGCTTGAGCGAACAATTACCTGTACATTATATTTTTTTGCAAGTTCGATAGAACGGTTATGAAGCACTTGCGCCCCCAAAGACGCTAACTCCAACATCTCGTCATAACAAATCTCGTTAAGTTTTTTTGCATTTTTAACAAGTCGCGGGTCAGCCGAATAAATGCCGTCCACGTCTGTATAAATTTCGCATTTGTCGGCGTTTAAAACTGTAGCCAACGCGACTGCCGAAGTGTCCGAGCCGCCGCGCCCGAGCGTTGTAATATCACCTTTTTTATTAATGCCTTGAAAACCTGCGACAATAACAATTTGGTTGTTTTCAAGTTCGGTTTTTATTCTGTCGGTATTAATATTTTTTATTCTCGCATTCGAGTGCAGGCTGTTTGAATTTAAGCCGATTTGAAAAGCCAACAAAGATTTTGCGGCATATCCCAAAGTGTGAATCGCCATCGCCATCAAAGCAACTGATTGTTGTTCGCCTGTTGAAAGCAAAACGTCTAATTCGCGATTTGAAGGTCTTGCCGTAATTTCTTTCGCTTTTTCTATCAGAATGTCTGTAGTATCGCCTTGAGCGGATAAAACAACAACAACTTGATTTCCCTCTTTTGCGGTATTAACTATTCTATTTGCAACGTTCATAATTCTTTCGGAGGTTGATACAGAACTGCCGCCGTATTTTTGAACAATTAACAATTGGATTTCCTCCCTTAAACATATTTAAAGTATATATATTTTATTGCCAAGACATTTTTACTTAATGATTTTCGCACCTTCCGAGTCAAGCTTGAGTTTTTCGATAGTCCATTCATCATCAAGCTGTTTTATAAAATCTCCCATATTATAAAGAAAATTTGTGTCTTTTGTCAATGAGATTAAAGTCGGACCCGCGCCGCTTAAAAAACTGCTGACCGCGCCCAATTCTTTCGCCTTTTTTAAAACTATGTCCATATTATTTATTATACTCATTCGGTATGGCTGATGCAGCTTGTCATTCATTGCGACGTCAAACTTTTCAAAATCTCCCGTCGCGATTGAATTAACCAAAAGTGCCGCCCGTGAAATATTGTGCACAACATCTTTCATTGAATACTCACTCGGTAAAATCGCTCTGGATTCCGACGTTTTCACAATAAAATTCGGAACCATAACAACGATTTCCAATTCCTCAAATTTTTTCGTGCAGATTTTGCTTGTATAAAGTTTTTCGTCTTCCAAAGCACCGACTATGATTCCTCCATAAACGGCAGGAGTAACGTTATCGGGGTGACCTTCCGTGTTTGATGCGATTTCAGCCATTTCATCTTTTGATAAATTTGTTTGCGCCAAATAATTTCCCGCGTAAATTCCGCCGACGATACACGCGGCACTGCTTCCCAATCCTCGCGTCATGGGGATATAATCTTCTTGTACAATTTTTAAATTCGGAACTTTTGACTTGCCCGTAATTTCAAAAAAATCTTTGATTGTTTTATAAATAAGATTTCTATCATCTGTCGGAACGTTCATATTTGAAATTATAGAAGTAGGTTCTTCTGTTTCGGAAACCGTCAAATAATTATATTTTGTCAACGCCATTCCCAATGTATCAAAACCCGTCCCGAGATTCGCGGACGTCGCGGGGATTCTAAATTTTATCATTTTGTTTCGACCTACCTTTTCTGTTGCTTGTATGTAAAAAATTAAAATTTATATAATAAAAAGATTCATAGATATTTTTTAATCTCAAAACTTTATCGAAATAAAATTCACACTGTGGGGCGAACCGTGTTCGCCCGATTTGTGGCGTATCCCGAAAAAATTTTGAACTTTTTTCAAAAATTATTTTTCAAAAATAAAAGTTGATTCTATTTTTATNCCGTTCAATTTTGNATTGTTAATAATAAAGTTCAATTTGTTTCGCATTATTTTTTTAATAATGAAAGCAATTTTNTCATTATAATTAGGCGACTCAACTATTTTAATTTCATAATCTTTAAATATATTTTTTATAGATTCGATTGCGTCGTCTTTATTAACATCGGTGAGTTTAACAACATTAAAATAATTTTTTTCAACATCTTCAAAAGAAGTTATTTTAATATCGCTTTTTTCCCAATAATATCCGATGTTGGAATCAATGTGTTTAATCGCGTCTATCATGTCCGTGATAACCGCCGTTGCCGTTGACAACTGCCCCGCGCCTTCTCCCGAAAAACAAAGTTCCCCCGTGAATTTCCCTTTAACGGAAACACAATTGTTAACATTGTTTATATAATAAAATTGATTTTTTTCCGTAAAAACGGTCGGCGAAACTTCAATCGCAATTTTGTTATCAAAAATTTTTCCGTCGGCAACAAGTTTTATTGCGCCGTTCACCATTTTCGCAAATTCTATATCATCGGGTGTAACCGCTTTAATTCCCTCAACTTTAATATCTTTATATGCGATTTTTTTCTCTGTTATCAATGAAAATATAATTGCGATTTTTCTCGCCGTATCAAAACCTTCAACGTCCTCAACGGGATTTTTTTCCGCATAACCTTTTTCCTGAGCCTCTTTTAACGCAGAATCAAAATCTTGATTTTTATAAGTCATTTTCGTTAAAATATAATTCGTTGAGCCGTTTAAAATGCCTTTTACTTCCGTAATTTTATCGCTTATAAGAGTTTCTTTTAAATTTCTGATAATGGGAACACAGCCGCCGGAACTGGCTTCAAAAAGAAAATTAACATTGTTGTCTTTCGCAATTTTCAAAAGCTCTGCGCCGTGCATTTCAACAACTTCCTTATTGGAGGTTACAACATGTTTGCCGTGCAATAAAGCACTTTTTACAAAAGAATATGCAGGCTCTAAACCACCCATAACTTCCACGACAACTTTAACCGAACCGTCATTAATAATCTCGTCAAAATTGGTTGTGTGAAGTTTGGCAAGTTCCTCGTCTTGAATTTCTCTTATGTCCAAAATGTATTTTAGATTGATTTGAGCGCCCGCTTTTTTTGCAATCAAAGCACTATTGTTTCTTAAAACCTCGACAACGCCCGAACCCACTATTCCGTGTCCCAGCAATGCAATATTTATCATCGTATATGTTTCCTTTCTATTGAGCTGTTATGTGTCTAAAAATTTTTTGTTCCGTTTTTTAAAAGTCTGCTCTCATTAATTTTTGCTATAAGAGCGAATATACCATATACAGAATGAATTTTCAACAAATTTAGAAAATGCATAATACATTCGTAATTAATCCTTTGTATATTTTTTAAACCAATTCCGCTTTCACAACTCCGTAAACGGCTTCCATCTCCTTAATCATCGATTCTTTCTGCGAATTGTTCGGGAGCTTAACCATAAATCGAACCACAATAATTTTTTGGTCGTTTTCTTGTTCGGACTCATTGGGAATTTTTAAATTTTCTTCGTTTTCTAAAAATTTTAAATCAACAATTTGACCGCCGTAATGTCCTATAATAAAATTTATCGCGCCCAATGTTTTGGGATTATTAATAATTTCAAGCATAATTTCAAGCGCGTTGGTGTGTGCGACAAATTTTCTCGAAACCGTATTAAAAATAAACAGCGTGATATATATCGCGATAAACATCGTGACAGCTAAAAAATATCCGCCCATTCCGATAACAAGCCCCAAAATCGCAACAAGCCACAACGATGCCGCCGTCGTCAAACCTTTAACGCCCGTTCCTTGATGCAATATCGTACCCGCGCCCAAAAAACCGACGCCGCTGATAACCTGCGCGCCTAATCGGAAAGGGTCTGCGTATGCGCCGTACAATTCATAATTATTTTTTAAAACCGACTCCGATAAAATCATAACGCTTGTTGCGCCCAAACAAACTAAAATATGAGTTCTGAAACCGGCGGGGCGGTCTTTCAGTTGTCTTTCCATTCCGATAAAACCGCTTAATAAACACGCGACCACGGTTTTCACGATTATATCCAAATAAAGATTTGTAAAAGTGTGCATAAAATATCACTCCAATAAATAATTTTCTCTTAAATTTAAATCGTGTTTTATAATAAATTCCATTACATATAATAGTTTTAAATTTAAATTTTTTGTGTCACTTATCGTTGTTTTTCAATTCTTCATAAAAAAAGGAGCATAAAAAAACGCTCCGATTCTTTCTGAGTTTTGGATATTCATCTTTTGATAGAGGCGGCTTTAAAATAAAAATTTTACACACATCTAAAGTTTGGAAAGAACCGATGCTCCTTTTAAAATTACGATAAAGCTGTTCAGGTTTCCGAACAGGTCTAATTCAGTTTTCAAATATTCTGCTCATGGACATTAAAATTTTTGAATAATTTCCGTCGGAAATATGATTTATGCGCACGCCCGAACCGCCCGATGAATGAATAAAATATCCGTCGCCCATATAAATTCCCGTGTGGTCGATTTTATCTTTTCTGTAAGTTGATGAGAAAAACATTTGGTCACCGATTTTCGCATTTTTTAATGTAACGGGAGTTCCCTCCAGAGATTGCGGGCGTGAATCTCTCGGCAACGTAACGCCGTTCATTTTAGCCGCTATATACGTCAAACCGGAGCAATCAATTCCTTTTTCGCTACAGCCGCCCCATAAATATTTTGTGCCCATTAATTTTTGTGCGGTTATTACGAATGTTTTTCCCGTGCCCAATGATAATTCTTCATCTTGCAATAATAAATATCCGTCGAATCTGTCTATGTAACCTGTAATATTATCGGGCAAAGTCACTTTATATTTTTCGTTTTCCTCAATTCCGAATAATATTGTGCCCATAGGAACGGTAACTATTTCCGCACCGTTTGCGTCGTAAATTTTAGCAGCTTTTGAATTTAAAACAACTTTGAAATCTTTCGGTGTGACACTCGTTAAATCTTTGGTGAGGTCTGATGATTTAATCCAACCTTTATATCCGTCGGGAACTTGCGCATAAACAAATTCGCCCGAAATTTCGAAACTTTAACTTCTTCATTATATAAAGCTTGTGTGTGCAACGGCGTTTTCGCGTTTGCTTTTTCGTGAACTCCCGCAATCGGAGATTTTACCACCGCGTTATAAAGAAAAGTTTCTTCCGCCGTCACAGTCTGCGTTGTGAATATCGTTATTACCGCGGTTAATAAAAGTGTTGCAATCAAAAATATTTTTTTCATATGCTTTTGCTCCTCTGAATTTTATTTCTTACTGTGTCTAGGTTACCATTATTCGCCATTTTTTTCAATAGGGTTGTTCGGAAACCTTTAATTAAAAAATTCTTGCATATTAACAAAAAAATATTTCACAAAAAAATATATATGTGCTAAAGTGAAATTAATTTAGGAGGGTTTTACCGTGGATATTAAAATAAGATTGGAAGAAGAAAAAGATTATTTCGTTGTGGAAAATTTAGTTCGGGATTCGTTTTGGGGAGTTTTCCGCGAGGATTGTGATGAGCATTTGTTGGTTCATAAATTGCGACGCGATGAATCTTGCGTGCATGAATTAAATTTTATTGCGGAAGCCGAGGGGGAAATAGTCGGGCAAATTATGTTTTCAAAAGGTCAAATACTTTCGGCGGATTCTGATTTTTCCGATTCCTCTGAGTCAAGTAGGCTTTACGATGTTTTAACTTTCGGACCTTTAAGCGTTTTGCCCGAATATAAATATAAAAAAATCGGGATGCGGTTATTAAACCACGCGATAAACGAGGCAAAAAAATTAAATTATCTCGGAATTATAATTTTCGGTCATCACGATTATTACGCAAAATTCGGATTTAAAAACGCCGCCGAATTTAATATACAAACTTCGGGAGGAAAAAATTTTGATTGTTTCATGGCATTAGAACTTCATGAAAATGCATTCTCCGAAATTTCGGGAAAGTTTTTGGATAATCCTATTTTTGAAATGAGCAAAGATGAACTTTCGGAATTTGAAAAGAATTTTTCTGAGAAAGCAAAAAAACCTCTTATATCGATAGATATATTCAAGGAAAAATTACCGCTTGAGATTTTTAATATAATGAAAGAAAATAAATTTACGACTTTGGCGAATTTTTTATACCACAGCGAAAAGGAATTTTTAAATTTGGGCGATATTGATGCGGAAAGTTTGAAAATTATAAAAAATACATTAGAAAATAACGGATATGTTTGGGGTAGGTCGTAAAAATTCATTTTGCCACTTGCCCAAGACACCGACGGCTAGGATTTGTAATTTAACAATCCTAGCTTTGTTTTTCGATTAACGCTTTTAAATCATCTTCCGTAATGTCTTTTTTTATAAAAACATCTTCTCTTAAAGAAAACATATTCATTAATTTTGGTGCGTTTTCGTCCTCAGACACAATCAACGCCGTATTGGAAATACCGTTGCAATCTTTTTCGATATCTCGGATTTTTTTTAGCAATTGTATCGCGCTGTTATTACTTAAATTCGCGTCAATTACATACACGAATTTTTCCTCTTTACTAAACTCATTTTTTATGTATTTTAAATATTCATCGAAATTTTTAAAATGTATAACTTCTCCGTGACTTTTCAAAATCGCATATACCACACTCAAACTGTCCTCCAATGAGCCGATAAATAAAAATTTGATATCTTCCTTTACCATTTAAATACACCTCTTTACAAAGTTGTTTCCGAGCAGCTCTATTGCAAATTCGGAATTTTTATATAATAATAACTTCTATACGTCACTGTGGGATAACAATAAGGAGTTCTGTTATGAATGTAGGAATAATCGCAGAATACAATCCGTTTCACAACGGGCATCTTCTGCACTTGGAAAATGCAAAAAATTTAGAAAACGCAAAAAATATTATAGTTGTAATGAGCGGAAATTTTACTCAGCGCGGTGAACCGTCCGTCGTTAATAAATTTTCGCGCACAAAAACAGCTTTGGAAATGGGCGCGAATTTGGTTTTGGAGCTGCCTGTTTATTATGCAACGGGCAGTGCCGAATATTTTGCCCAAAATTCTGTAAATATCCTAAATAAATCCAATATTGTTGATTATCTATTTTTTGGTAGCGAATGTGGCGATATACTCGCTCTAGATAGTATATCAAATATTTTGGCAGATGAAAACTTTAAATATAAAACTGCGTTAAAGACGGCATTAGACGCGGGAAATTCTTATCCCCGAGCGCGCGAGTTTGCAATAAAAACGCTTATCGGAGAAAATCACGATATTTTAAAATCACCAAATAATATTTTGGGAATCGAATATTTAAAGGCTTTGAAAAAAATAAATTCAAATATTAAGCCTGTTACGATGAAAAGGCATCTTTCGGACTATAATTCAATTGAATCCGCAGGGGATTTTTCTTCCGCGATGGCAATCAGGCATAATATTTTTAATAATAATTTTAAAGAAATAAAAAATTCTATGCCCAAAGCCGCTGAAAATTATTTAGAAACGGAATTTGAAAATCGCAACGCGCCGATTTGTCTTGACGATTTTAGTTTTTTACTCCATCATACGTTGAAAAATAAAAGCGCGGACGAATTGGCAGAAATTTTAGACGTGACGGAGGGTTTGGAATACAGAATTTTAAAGGCGGCGGAAAAATATTTTTATATAAGCGATATCGTGAAATTCGTAAAAACGAAAAGATATACACACACAAAAATTCAACGGGCGATTTTGCATATTATTTTGGATATTAAAAAATGTAATTTCAATAGGTTTAATACTTACGGCGGCGCGCAATATATACGGGTTTTGGGATTTAGAAAAGACAGCGAAAAATTATTAAGAGATTTAACCGAAAACGCTTCAATTCCCGTCGTCGTTAATTTAAAACATGCTTCAAAAATTTTGGACAGACGGCAATATAAAATGCTTCAAAAGGAAATTCAAACAACGGATACTTATAACACTGCCGTAAGCCAGAAATTCAAAAAAAGTTTTAAGAAAAATTATGAATTTACAGAGCCGATTGTTATTGTGTAAGGATTTTTAAACGCGGTTTAAAATTTAATTACGATGCGGTTTCCGAATAGGTTTAATAAAAAAGATTGTCGGTAAAATTTTTAAAATATTTCCCGACAATCCGTTTTATACTTTATTTCTTCTATAATAAAACATCAATATCATTTATTAAGAAAACCAAATCACAGATTACTGTCATTGCGGTATCATTTTTTATGATTTAACATTTCGTAAGTAATTTTTTATAAGTCGAATCAATTAAAAACGCTCCGAGCGGTGCGGTAAATAAAATCGAAAATACCGCAACGGCGAGTATAATTCCGCCGTTGGGCAACCCCATAGCCAAAGGAATACCGCCGATTGCCGCTTGCACCGTGGCTTTCGGAATCCCTGTGATTGTACAAAACAAACGCTCTTTCCGATTGAGATTTGTTTTTATCAAACAAATTAAAATTCCGACGGCACGCATAAGCAACACACAAATAAGAAGTAAAACCGTTTTTATTCCCGCGGTTGTTGCATAACCAATATCAACACTCGCGCCGACGAGAACAAATAAAAGTATTTCCGCGCCAACCCAAAGTTTGGAAAATTTAATTGAAATTCTGTTTGCAAGAACGGGATAAGATTTTAAAATCATTACACCGGACGCCATAACGGCGATTAATCCCGAAAACGGAAAAAAATTTTTCGTAAATTCTTCTAATGCAACGAGCAAAAATGCGATGCTGAGTAAAATAACAACTTTCGCCGAGTCACGCATGTGAAATTTTTTGAAAAGTATACATAATAAAAATCCGACTGACATTCCGAAAATTATTCCGATAAAAATAGAAAGCGGAATTTCGGCAAACCGCATAACAGATACGGTTTTGCCGTTCGTAAGCCCCGTTAAAGATGTAAAAACCACGATATTGAACATATCATCAACGGAATCTCCCGCCAAAATCATTTGCGGAATTTTTTTATCCGTTCCGTAATTTGTTTCGATTAATTTTATCATTCGGGGAACGATGACCGCAGGTGATGCGGACGCAACAACGGCGGCTAAAATCGCGGCATCTAAAAGCGGTAAATCAAAAAGTTTTGCGGAAATAAAAATTGTTCCCGCCATTTCAAAACATGCGGGAATGAAACTCATTAACATCGCAGGTCGCCCGACTTTTTTCAAATCCTCCAAATCTAAAGACAAACCTGCGCGCGTGAGAATAATAATCAACGCCAATTCTCGCAAATCCGCTGAAATGGATAAAATCGAATCGTCAAGCAAATTTAATACATACGGTCCTAAAATTATTCCCGTGATAAGCATACCGATTAAATTGGGCAAGCCGATTTTTTTGAACAGCGAACCCAAAATTAATCCGCATAAAAATATTAACGCCAAACTTGCAAGCATAATTTTCCTCCTAAAATATAAAAAATAAAAGCCGACCTTTCGCAATTTACTTGCAAAAATAATCGACTTTTAAACACAAAAAAGCTGATACTCCCGCAATAATGCAGAAGTCATCAGCTTGTAAAAGCGGTTTGGTTTTTTAACAACAAGGGAGAACCTCATTCCCTGAATGTTAATTATACGCCGAATTATAAAAATGTCAACGGCAAAAAAATTTCAAATTTTTAAAACTTGACTTTTACCTGATACTGTGATAACTTATTGAAAACATTTAATATTATTAAACACAATGATGAGGAATAGTAGAGTAAGTGAATTTTTCAGGGAGCTGTTGGTCGGTGCGAAACAGTAAATAAACTTATTTGAACTCGCCTTTGAGTGGTCGGCTGAAAATTTTTTTGCGTAGGCTTGAACGGATTTGTCAATCGTTATTCATGACATGGGTATCTTTGGATTTTCCTCACGTACCTGTTAAAGCGTGTTTTTTTTTAAAAACAAATTAGAGTGGTACCGCGGATATTACTTCGTCTCTTAAATATATAGAGACGGAGTTTTTTTATTGGGATTAAGTGAACATATTTCATTTTGCCAAAATTAATTTTTCAAGGAGGATTTTATGAATTATAAAAAATACAAACCTTTTCCGATGTTTGAATTTAAAGAGAGAACTTGGACTGATAAAGTTATTACGAAAGCCCCTCTTTGGTGCAGCGTTGACCTGCGCGACGGGAATCAATCTATAGTTAATCCGATGGATTTGCAACAAAAAGTTGAATTTTTTAAACTGCTTGTAAAAATGGGATTTAAAGAAATCGAAATCGGATTTCCCGCCGCTTCGGATACGGAATTTTTATTTACAAGNACGCTAATCGAAAATAATTTAATACCCGACGATGTTACGATACAGGTTTTGACGCAGGCGCGCGACCACATTATCAAAAAAACTTTTGAGTCTTTGGACGGCGCAAAAAAAGCGATTGTGCATTTTTATAATTCAACTTCGACACTGCAAAGGCGCGTTGTTTTTGATAAAAATCAAAAAGAGATTACGGAGATTGCGACCGACGGGGCGAAATTAATAATGGAGTTATCCGAAAAATACGGCAAAGAGCGATTTATGTTTGAGTATTCGCCCGAGAGTTTTACGGGAACAGAAATGCCTTACGCGGCGGAAATATGCAATGCGGTTATCGACATTATAAAACCGACGAGCGACAGAAAATTAATTTTGAATTTGCCGTCAACGGTTGAACTTTCAATGCCGAATATTTATGCCGACCAAATCGAATACATGTGTAACAACATTAACAATCGCGAAAATATAATTGTTAGTTTGCATACGCATAATGACCGCGGCACAGGCGTTGCGGCGTCTGAACTCGGAATTTTGGCAGGCGCGGACAGAATCGAGGGCACATTATTCGGAAACGGTGAGAGAACGGGAAACGCGGATATTTTAACGCTCGCTTTGAATATGTATTCGCAGGGAATCGACCCCAAATTAGATTTTGGTAATATTGATGAGATTATAAATATGTATGTTAACTCGACGGAAATGCCTGTTCACCCAAGGCACCCTTATGCAGGCGAATTAGTTTTCACTGCTTTTTCCGGCTCACATCAAGACGCAATAAAAAAAGGCATGGAATTTATGAAAGACGATTATGAATTTTGGGAAGTTCCATATTTGCCGATTGACCCTGCGGACTTCGGAAAAAGTTATGCACCGATAATCAGAATTAACAGCCAATCCGGAAAAGGCGGTTTGAGTTATATTTTAGAAACTTCCTACGGGCTTAATTTGCCGAAAGCGATTCAGCAAGATTTTTCAAGAATTGTTACCGAAATTTCGGACAAAGAGCACATTGAACTTTTGCCGGAAAATATTTATAACTTATTTAGAAAATATTATGTAAACATTATTTCGCCCATCGAAGTTGTATGGTACACGGAAACTCATTCGCGCGATAATGCCGAAGAAAGCAACATTGAAGTTGACGTTAACATAAACGGCGAAAAAGAAGTTTTGAAAGGAACGGGAAACGGTATTATCGACAGTTTCGCGAGGGCAATACAGGAAAAAATGGGAATCGAATTTGAAATCGTTTCATATAACGAACATTCACTCGAATACGGAACAAAATCAAAAGCGATTACTTATATGACAATAAGCAATAACGGCAAGCAATATTTCGGTGCAGGAATCAGCACAAACATAAGTAAATCTTCGATTAGGGCATTGTCAAGCGCGATTAATAACATGATTAAATAAAATTTTATAAACTCAAAATAAATTCGGCGTCTGCGCATAAAATATTTAAGCACAAACGCCGATTTTTTATACATAACCCTCACTACCCGTTAACCGTTTTTTTCAATTCTGCCTTTTTAAAATTTCATAAGAAATCAAAGGCATTTTTTTAGCCGAATCGGTTCTTAAATAATTGCTGTCCAAGTCGCCCAAGCGCACTCTGTCCAATCCATCAACGTCTTTGCATAATTTAAATAAAAACACGATTCTGTTTTTATCAATATTTTGTTTTAAAATCAAGCTGTCTGCTTCGTTGATTCCGATAGCGTCATGCAAACAATGATTTTCTATGAAGAGGTTTACCATATCGAAATAATTTTTATCTAAATTCAAATATTCCAATTTTTGCTCTTTCATATAGCGTGTGGATTTTCTGCCGTGCTCATCGTCAACAAAATCATTATCGCGCCCGATATCATGAAATACACAAAAATTAATGACCGCTGATTTTTCTGTTTCGGAAAATTTAAAAGATTCATCTGAAATGCAATTCATAATTATCAGCGCGTTCAACAAAACTCTTTTTATATGTCCTGCGCCGTGTATTTTGGTTTTATGATTTTTATAAAGCATTTCGATATGTCGGCTGTATTCGCGATATTCATTTTCACATTCATGAAAATACTTATCTAAGTTTGACGGCTGAATTAAATTAAGTTTTTTAATATTTATCACTCCCGACTTCAGGATTAGATGTAGAAAAGAATTAATCGGACAATTAAAGTATAATCAAGTTATCGCGAGAATCGATAAGCTTTTTTAAATGCAATCGAAATTATAATGCTCACAACCACAAACGCAGCACCGATAATCAAAAATAGTATCAAT
>JGI994J12354_10001468_pt1 | contig 23809 bp, 22 predicted proteins | sample IntmicLarv3ML3BL_FD_12354 | JGI IMG/M metagenome (IMG submission 12354)
ATGCTATAAATAATGCTATAGAAAATAGAATAATAGAGAATTTAAGCGATGCCATGAGAAATGGGGCTATTGAAACTATGAAAATAATATATTCAAATAAGAGTGGGATAAGAACAAAAGACATTATTTCACAAATAGATAAATCTCCGTCTTCGGTTGACCGATATTTGGATATCCTTAGAAAAATTGATTTGATAAAGTTTAGTGGCCCTACAAAATCGGGAAGATTTGTGATTAAGCAGGACTTTATTCAAAGTAAGGATTAAAACGTAATTCCTAATAAAATATTGCAATTATGGATACCGTCAAAAACATGTTATTGCTGCAGGAAAGCTACAATGCTCTGATTAGATATTATATAAAAGCAGACAAAGGCAATGTTTTCGGTGAAAAGAAAATAAACTTCAGCTTTGGCGACAGCGTTAGTCTTGATGCCTCTTGCGGTGAGGTTCGGCAAATACTACAGCAAGCTGAGTATCCACGAGACTTCGTTTACCTTATTAACCGACTTTTCTTAGTTTGTGAATCTATTAGCGATTTATTTGCAATACATGGGAATGTGGAGAGGAAAATGTATAACGACTATTCACAGGCAAGACCTTTGGAAAGGCTATCATTTGGAATCTATGAGTTTATTCGGGATGAAATTATTGAATCAGACACCGGATATCAGGAGTTCGACGGTTATCCGATATCCGAAACGATGGAGTTTTTCTTCAAAAACGATGAATCCATAATATGGTCTGCTTACTATCTACTTCAAAACACTACAGAAGCATATCTGGAACAAGAAAAGCGGGATATTGAACACCAACTTTCTTTTAAATCCGAGCCGGACAAAGAAAAATTCATACAGCAGCAAAAAGAAACACGCGTAGAAGAGATTATTAATCTGTCAAACGGATTTTGTGATAAGAATTTGCCGTTCATGTATATTCGAAATAATCCGATTATTACGCAAAACAATCTGTTTTACTGCCTTCTTTCAGAAGTTCTGGAATCTATTCCGACAGAAGAATATGAAAAATATGCCATGTTTGACTATCCGAAATATTTACAAAAAAAGTTTCGTTGGAATTTTGCCTGCTTATCTCTTGATAGCTTTACAGACTTGAACCAACTATCCGGATTTAATAAATTGGTACGCATACTTACTAATGCCTCATTTATCAAAGAACATACAGAAGCAATAAACGTCGAATCAACCTCTGAACCGATAGAAAATCCGGAAGAACTGGAAGAATATCTTGACAGAAGAGACAAGGAACTTGATAAAAGAGATGAAGAGCCTAAAGAAAAAGTGAAAAAACTTGTAGAGAAAGAGAGAAAACAAAAAGCAGAGTATATTCTCTCTATCCCCATTTTAGACTTGATATATCAGGAATTCAATGACGAGTTATGGAATAATATCACCCAAATGGAGTTTCTGGAAATGTTAACAACGGATATAAAAAAACAAAGTAACTTCAAGTTAAAACAAAAACAAACCACACGCTTCTATTATCTGTTGAAAAAGATATGGATAAACAGCTCCAGTAAATCACTTTTCGACACTGAAAAGGAATGGGTTATTCCGTTTCTTCAAAATTACAACCTGTCCTACTCGGCTTATACCAATCAATCTATAAAGAATGAGGGAGGCGTAAAACATCGATCTTTCACCCGTTCTGTCGATAAAATTTTGCCTAAAGACGATATTGAATAACAAAAAAATAAATTCAGTTCACATAAATTCATAGAGCCAAAAAGCATATTTTTGGCTCTTCTTCATTCATACAAGTCACAAAATCAACAATTTATATTGTAAACTCAAACAAGTAAATTTAGTTGGATAATTCATAAAACTTTTCACATTTAGCCCACATACCTTTGTCGGCACAATTGATTGTGTTAACAGCAAGGACGCTTGCCATTATTAATCTTAAAATGACGTTTTGTATGAATGAATTTATTTTAACGACACCTGAACAATTAGACGAGATTGTACAGCGTGCCATCCGAAAAAGTCTTCCTGTAAAGCAGGAAGAAAAACCCCGACAGTTCCCCGATACCTGTTCTATGGAGCAAGCGATTGAATTCCTCACAGAATATGGATATCGGCTCAGCAAGTCGAAGTTATATAAACTGACTTCGACCCGACAAATCCCTTTTCGCTATTTTGGCCGACGTTTGGTATTCTCCCGTGAAGAATTATTAGCATGGATAGAAAGACAAACTATATCAGGCGATAATACCGCAGAGGTACTACTCTCATTGGCAGAAAGCGCAAGGCGTAAGTACAAATAAGAAAAGAATATCAGTATTTAATTTATTAAAAAACAGAATTTATGAGTAAAAAATTTGATAACAAGCAGTTCCTTGAAGATTTCAATATTGACGACATGGTACCGTCGAACACCGGCAGTATCAACAATGGATTTTTGCAAAGCACTTCAATAGAAGTGCCTCAGCAAAGTAATGAAACTGATATTGGTGAGGAAAGTATGGAAATAACATCAGTTATAGAAACTGCGGAAACTGTAGACCCTGTGGTGTCTAAGTCGAGTAAGAAAACTATGACAAGTAAGCAACGCAAAACGAGCTTACTGGAGTATCAACAATCATTTCTGATTGTTCCGAAAATCACAGACAGGAAAACTGTCTTTATAAGCAATAAACTTCGGGAGGTCATAGTCGGCATTGTTCGTAAACTCGGCACAGAGAAATCAAGTGTGTCAGGTTTTATTGAAAATCTGGTAAGGAATCATCTCTCCGAATACAAAGATGATATTGAAAGTTGGAAAAAACTATAGGTGAACCATCCCTTGTGCCAATTTAGCGGAGCAAGGTTATGTTTTCATTACATGAAAACCGCCTTGCTTTGGCTTGAGGCCAAAGGAAAATTGCTCCCGTTGGTCGGCAATTTTGTATCCTATAGGATACGCTAAAGAAATTAATGATGACAGTAGGTACTCTTAAAAAAAGTAAAGGCGGCAGACCTAAACTGAAACCCTTTCAACGAAAAAACAAGACCGTTGGTGTTTGTTTTTCCGAAAGGGAGTATGCCGCCTTGAAGTTAAGGGCAAAGAAAACAAACTTGCCCATCGGGGTATATTGTCATGATGCAGTTCTTTATGCTAAGATTATGGAAGCAGTAACAAAAGAAGATATTTCAGTACTCAAAAGTCTGATAAATATTGGAAATAATCTGAATCAATTGGTACGATTAGCCCATATTCATGGAGTCGTTCCTCTTCAAAGGGATGCTGAAAATATGCTTATTACAATCAAAGAAATTATAAATAAGTTATCGGATGATTGGAAAAATTATAAAAGGAAAAAGCTTTAAGGGCTGTGTTTCGTATCTATTGGATAAGGAAAAATCCAAACTTTTAGCTGGCGAAGGAGTATTGAGAACAGACACAAAATCCATTATCAATAGCTTTTATATGCAAAGTTTGATGAACCCAAAGTTAGCTAAATCGGTTGGACATATCCCTTTAAGCTATTCCAAAGAAGATGCTCCGAAAATGACAGACGATTTTATGATACAACTGGCAAAAGAATATATGAAGGCAATGAAGATTTCCAATACTCAATATATAATTGTACGTCACTCGGATAAATCACACCCTCATTGTCATATCGTATTCAATCGGGTTGATAATGATGGCAAGACGATTTCCGACAAGAATGACCGCTACCAAAATACGAAAGTCTGTAAAATGCTGAAAGAACAATACGGTCTTCATTTCGGAGAGAGCAAGGAAAAGGTAAATATTGACAATCTGAAAGACCCAGATAAGACGAAATATGAAATCTATCATGCTGTAAAAGATGCATTAAAGCAAGCTAAAGATTGGACGCAACTTGAGAACAAACTTTTCCGGCGTGGGATAACCATTGCTTACAAATACAAGGGCAAAACAGATGAAATACAGGGAATTTCGTTTAAGAAAGGGGAATATTCATTCAAAGGGTCGGATATTGACAGAGGATTTAGTTATTCAAAGCTAAATGACCGACTGGCAGCAAATAACAGCCATGCTGAAAATACAGGACATGATATGGGACAGAATTATTCGAGTAACACGGTGGATTTACATAGAACAGAATCCTCCGGTTCGTTTATCAGTGGTAGTTTTAGCTTGTTTGATACAAATCCGAATGGCACAAATCCAGAAGAAGAACAATTTATTAATGAGATGCATAAACGCAAAAAGAAAAAAAGACGTGGGAGAAATTTATAATGTAATAATAACCATTTAATTAAAACAAATATGGCAAATAAAGAAGATTTGAGTATCACATTGGACAGCATTCTGGAAATGCTTTCTGAGATAAAAGAAACGCTAAAAGCGAAAAATAATGCTTTATCCAAAGAGGATAAAAGTTTATTACAGCGAATTTTAGAGATGAGCAACCAATCTCAATTGGATATTGGCATTGAGCCAGATGACTTGGTGCAGCTAAAAACTATAATATCTGAACTGAAAGATGTCATAGAAAAACCAACAATAGTTAAGAACCAATATTCCATTGATATTTCATCAAGCAAGAACTTCTTGGTAATTATCGGGCTTGTCGTTGGCTTAGTTCTTTCTATCTTCGGCAATTACCATCAATTCAAAAACAATGAAAGGCTGACGGACAATGACCTGAAATTCCGCTTTATAAAAATGGTTAATGGCATTGATTCCACTGGACTATATGAAATAGAGCATACATTTATATATGAGCGGAATGATAAAGTTATCAACAATATCAGAAAAACTGTAATTGATTATGAGCAGAAAGTGATTGAACGTGCAAAAAAACTGGAACGTGCAAGGATGAAAGAGGAGGAGGCTCAAAAACTGCTTATGGAAGCGGAAGGATTGTAAAACAAATAAATTATTCTATCTTAAAAACGAGAAAATCCGCAATAAAACAACACAAAAGCTTGTAAAAAAAGATTTTTATACATAAATTTGCAAAATTCTTGTCTTCTTTTATGAGATTGATGTGGAAAGATATGAATATTCAAACAGAACGCGCAGAATACTATAATCAAACTTCTGTTTGATTGCAACAAAAATATTGTAGTTAAATTCGAACAATACAAGGAGTTACTGACATATTTCCGCAAAAAATATATTGCTCTGAAAAATGGCTGTTTGAAGATTATACACCTCAGACTCTCAGGTATTGTTATGCGGCGCATTTATTAGAAGCAGGAACTAATAAAATATACATTCAATCATTGCTAGGACATAGATAAACAACGAAATTTACACACATGTTACAAAAAAAAGCATTCAAAAAATCAAATCGTCATTTAACGATTTGGAGAAATAATGAAAAGAGAGAAAAGAAATAGTGTGCTCTATAATGAGCATCTCAACGGCACGACTCTACTGCGCACCCGTTAGCAATCATAACCCAAATAGAACAAACATTAAAAAATGAATAAAATCAACCCAATATCCTCTGATATTCTTGAAAATATATGTCGCGTTATCGCTGATACACATACAGGATTAACAGGCACTGAAATTGGCAGACTATTAGCAGAATCATTAATTCCAGATATTGACCCTTTAAACACAAAGTGGAAAAGGTTATTTAATGCTTTTGCATCAATGCAAAATAAATCACAGTGTTCAAATAACACATTAACATTTTTGCAAAAAACAATGCAGCCTGTTCGATATGTTAACAACAACAAATTATTTGAATTTAGGCTATTAGAGTTGAATAAAATACTGGCTTTCATTGGACTCGAATTAACAAAAGAATCCAAATATCGAGAAATTAAAAAAATGACAACTGTACAGGATGTAAAAATAGATAATTCCATTAATAAAGATCAAGATTACCACATAGCTATATCTTTTGCTGGAGAAGACAGAGAAATTGCTGAAAATATCGCTAGCAGATTAAAAAGTAAAGGGTATAATATTTTTTATGACAAATATGAACAAGCGGCTTTGTGGGGCAAAGATTTATATTCTCATTTAACAGAAATATATACAAAAAAAGCCAAATATTGTTTGATGATAATTTCTGAAAACTACGCAGAAAAACAATGGACAAATCATGAAAGGCGAGCAGCTCAAGCACGTGCCTTTTCTCAAAGCAAAGAATATATACTTCCTTTAAAATTAGATGACACTGAAATTCCTGGATTAGTGGATACTATAGGTTATGTTGATTATAGAAAGGTAGATATTGATGAAATTATTAAAATGTTAGAATTTAAATTGAAAGAATGAAATACAGTTGCGAACAAAATTTTCAGTGTAAGTGTAAAGATAGAAGCAAATTGCAAAAACAAATAAAACGAAATGCATAAAGGATATGAATTATTAAGTTTACCTACAGAAAGTTTCAATAATTTTGATTCGTTATATAAATCTGGACTTATAAGGTACGACAGCCGTAAATCAAAAATTAAAACTCAAATTGATTCTTTTGTTAAACCAGATGGACATTTAGATGGCTCCAAAATGCAAGCTAATTGGTTTCCGCAAATTACTGCTGACATTTTCATTTCTCACTCTCATGCAGACAAAAAATTAGCCGTTGTATTTTCTCAATGGTTGTATAAAAATTTTGGTTTAGAGGTGTTTATTGATTCTTGCATTTGGGGACACGCGGACAAGTTATTAGAAATGATAGACAAGAGATGTTGTTTCGACTCTAAAAAAGGAATATATGATTATAAAAAACGTAATTTTTCGACTAGCCACGTTCATATGATTTTATCCACTGCGTTATCTATGATGATTGACAATGCAGAGTGTATCATATTTCTTAATACGCCTAATTCCATCACACCTAATGATGTGATAAATGGCAACAATGGAATAACAAAATCACCTTGGATTTACTCTGAAATTGCAATGACAAGATTAATTCGGCAAAAACCTTTAGATGATTATAGGAAAAGAAGAAGATTAATGGAATCTGCAACGGAAGTTAAAACTTTTAGCATTAGTGTGGATTACTCTATTAATACAGAACATCTTCACCCTTTGTGTATAAAAGATTTGAATCAATGGGAAAAAAAATGGCAATATTACGGCAAACCATATTCTAACGACTATAAAGAATACGCACTTAGCGAATTATACAAAATAACCTTAAATAATAAATAAAATGGAAGAAGAAAAGAAAAAATCAAGTGTATTGGAAAATTCAGCTGTTCAAGCGCATATCAATATGATGCAAGGAATAATAAACCGAATGGCAGCAAATAGTGCAAACTGTAAAACTTGGGCAATTACCATATTAGCAGCAATGTTAGTTTTATTGGTAGAAAATAAAATTTGTCCTGATAAATTGTGGGTATGTTATATTCCAATTGGGTTATTCTTCTTTTTGGATTGTTTTTATCTTGGTTTGGAACGGAGTTTAATAAAAAAACAAAACAGCTTTATTAATAAAATCCATAAAAAAGGAGATTATACCACCGATTTATTTGTAGTAAAAGAAATCAAAGAAAAATGTTATCAAAAAGTATGGGCTATAATTAAAAAGTTCTTTTTACAACTTTTTGATACAGTTATGGCAATTTTCTCATTTTCAACTCTTCCTTTTTATGGTTTTATGATAGGATTTATTTATTTTTTATCCAAATAACAAATAAATTATGGGAAAAAAAATTTTTGTTTCGTATAAATACGCAGATAAATTAGTTCGACAATTTTCGGGTCATTCTCTTTGGTACAATCCAACAACTGTTAGAGATTATGTTGATATTCTACAGTCCAAAATAGACCACAGTGACCACATTTATAAAGGCGAAGACGATGGCGAAGATATGAGTTCGCTTGCAGATTCAACGATTGGCTCAAAACTTGGTGATAAAATATTTGATAGCTCTGTGACTATTGTATTTATTTCCAAAGGAATGAAAGAAAACAAACCCGAAAAAGACCAATGGATACCTTGGGAAATTTCATATTCTTTGAGAGAGCAATCACGTAAATACGCCAATAGTAAAACAAATGCAATTTTAGCTGTAGTTTTACCTGACGAAAATGGAAGTTATGAATATTTTATGGAGAATAATTCCGCTTGTAACAGTACGACATTAAAAACTAATACCTTGTTTGCTATTTTAAGAGAAAACATGTTCAATATAAAAAGTCCACATACGTACCCATGTAATGGAAAAACTATTTATACGGGTTATAGTTCTTACATTAACACTGTTAAATGGGACGATTTTATAAACAATAGCAATCAACATATTGACATTGCAGTCGATATTTGGAAAAATAGAGATAATTATAATATTAGAAAATCAGTATTATAAGCATAATTATTTGTACACGTGAAAACATATAAAGAAACAAACGCCAACATTTAACAAATCATTAGCAATCATGTGGGCGAACATGCAACGGAGAGTGAAATGGAAAATTGAAAGAATAATATGAGTATAATTATTACAAAATATTCAAAACAAGTCTTATTTGAATTAATAAAAGAAAACAAAATATCAAGTGAGCAGCTTAAAGTTAATGAACTTCTTATTGACTTAAACCAACTTTTAACGAAAAATGGTTGTACTATAATATATGTTGAAGATGAATATGATGATTCTGAAATTATCGCAGAATATAATGCTCTATACTCTAAAACATTTGTAAAATATCCTAGAACAACAAAACGGATTCATTTTTTTAAAAACATTTCATTAACTGACAATTTCTTCATTGGGGATGAATTCTACATATTAGACATTAATTCATTAGAAAGCAGCTATTTAGGGTATTTTACATTAAGACCTTTTTCAATAGGAAATATCCTTGGACCGTCATTTTTTAGATTTCCCTCCTTACTTAAAAAAATGGATGTTTCTGTTAAGAAACTTATTAATTTTAATGGCGATGAAATGTTATTAGAAGGGGTACCTTTTATCCAACACGACGGACATTTATTCTCCTCACCTGAGTCCTGCATTTGGATATTTCTTGAATTGTATAAAACACAGTCTTTCAACTTTACCTTGGAGGACATTTCTAGAAAATTATACAATAGAAACCACATACATAATCCAATAAATCAAAAAGGTGTTACTGTAGATAATATTTTATCTTTTTTCCAAGAACTTGGCTTTGGATGTCAGATTATGGCAAAAGACATCTTCATATTTGAAGAAATGCTTGAGCAGTTGATTTTTATGTTAGATTCAAGCATACCCGTATTATCGGTTTTTTTTACACATGATGATATTCGTCACCTCGTAATTTTCATTGGTTATTATTATAACAGCAACAATAAGTTAACATTTAGGTTTATCGACCCTAATAAAAAGTTTATAAATGAAATTAATCCAGAAGAATTGGAGAATAAGTTAAGTTTTTTAATAACAGTGAATCCTAAGAGTATTTTGGGGGATATATTTTTTGCTCCTGATTTTCTTTCATATCTATTAGATATGACAAGTTCTTTTTGTAATATAGATACTACAAGATATAAAATAAAAAAGCAAATTATTAAATCCAAAAAATTTAAGAAATATGTGGCTTTTTCAACAATGGAAAACAACCTAAAAGTCGTCTATCTTAATTCAAGATTTCCAGAAGATATATTATTAGTTCAATTTTATAAAGAAGATATAAATATTGCTTATGGTGAAATAATTTTAGACTTAACTTTTATTGAACCTAAAATTGATATGTGTCTTTACGCGCATTTAGAAAACAAACTTGTTATTGGCACATCTATGTCTAACAGTGATTATTTTGAATCAGTAGTATTTGATTCAAAAGATGAGCCATATCAGTCGTTTATGCAATTTACTAAAGGAGATTTTAAAATAAAACAACTTCCTAAATTAGGCACATTTGACATTATTTTAGATAAAACTTTTTTGAGCAAAGTTATTGCAAGAATAAAAGAAAACACTGTTCTTGTATTAGGAAAAGACACAGGAAAAGAACTCAAAGTACTTCATAAAATTCAACAAATACTACACAGTTTAAATTACAAATCAATATTGGTTAAGGATTTAGACGATATTCCATCTCAATGTAATGAAGAAAAAGTTCGTTTATGTGCTCAACTTACAGAATTCACAATATTAGAGAATTCATATCCGGCAGGTCAAATTGCAGAACTAAGTAAAATCTGTTCAACTTCAAGGATTGTGACAGCGACTTTGCGTGATGAAAATAAAGGTTCTTCATATATGGTGACAGATTATGATATAGATTACAATCACATTAAAGAGTTTAAATATAAAAACACAAATGATCTTGAGATAAAAGTTAAGCTTGCTATTAAATGGGCAGAGTCATATATCAAAAGTAAAATTGTTAATTACAATAAGATATACCCTTGGAGAAAATAATCCACAAACTGTTAACATATAGAAAGCACAAACATGGAATATAGTTTATTAATAAGTCATATAGAGTCCAAATCTGAAGAACGTATAAGATATGCTCTTCAGAAACTATTTTGGAGTGCAACAAGATATAGCTATATACCAAGGCATCATGTTCCTTATAGCAAATTGGAAGAATTTATTGAGCATAAAAGCGATAAGATAAGATTATGGGCATATTATGTCACATGTCATTATTGTAATAATAATATATTAGAAATCACAAAGAAAAATATTCTTACAGAAAAAAATTTATTAATTCGATCATGGATGCTTGCTACTATAAAGAATTATGAATTTAATTCTTTCAACTTAATGATCAGAAAAGATTTGGGCTTGCCTGAAGCCACAGTTGAATTTATTAAGCATTTTTTTAGAGAAAAAAGATATGAAACTATTGAGAATAAAGTTTTTTTAGATAAAGTTATGGGATCTGATAATATGCTTGACAAAAGATGGTTAACAATGTTTTACAAATACAAGCCATATATGTTAAAACAAGAAAAAGGTGTTATTCCAATAGAGTATATTACAGATTTAACTTATTTGTGCGGGACTAATGATGAATTTAATGTAGCAGAATCTGCTCTTTCTGGATTATATTCGTTTTCTCCCATGTTTTCTTTTAAAGAACATGTTAGTTTTCAGATTCAAAATATAGAGAAGATATGCCCAGATCAACAAAAATGGGCTTACACTCTAATTTGGAAAGATCAATCTCTAATAAACAATAATATTGATTTTGTACGAGAAATCATGTTTGCAAAAAAAATAAATTCCAAAAATAGAGAAGGTCTTGCTAAAGGGTTGTTAGAGAATGGTACATTTCAAAAAGAATTGGAAGATGATATTATAGAGTGGTATCTAAAAGAAACAGATTATATTATTAATTCTGAATATCTATGGACTTACATGCAAAATAACAAATCTTTTTCGGAAAAATTTAGAAGACAAGTGGAAGGAGGTAATAGAAAAATAATAGATAAGATAAGCATGAAGGACAGAGGGGTAAACAATTCTAATAATAAAAATCAAGATTACCATGTAGCCATATCTTTTGCTGAAGAAGATAGAGAAATTGCTGAAAATATTGCATGCAGAATGAAAAGTAAAGGGTATTATATTTTCTCTGACAAATACGAACAAGCCGATTTTTGGGGCAAAGATTTATATTCTCATTTAACAGAAATATATACAAAAAAAGCCAAATATTGTCTGATGATAATTTCTGAAAACTACGCAGAAAAACAATGGACAAATCTTGAAAGGCGAGCAGCTCAAGCACGTGCCTTTTCTCAAAGCAAAGAATATATACTTCCTTTAAAATTAGATGACACTGAAATTCCTGGATTAGTGGACACTATAGGTTATGTTGATTATAGAGAGGTCGGTTTAGATGAAATCATTAATATGTTAGAATTTAAATTGAATGAATAAAATCAGTTGCGATGTGGGATGTATGATTACAGATTACAGAAACATTTCGACATAGAAGAAAAACAATGATGAATAGAATCAAAAGTCGTTTTTTCTTTTACTTTCCTAAAGTCTTATCTTATCCTCAACGCTGCATGCAAATTGCATGTACATAAAAGAAAAAAACAGCTACATTTTATTGTAACTGCTTGATTTTTAAGTGGGCGTTGACGGATTCGAACCGCCGACCCTCTGCTTGTAAGGCAGATGCTCTGAACCAGCTGAGCTAAACGCCCGAAATATCACTTTATTTTTGGTGCCTTTCGTTTAAGACGGTGCAAAGATACGGATTATTTTTTTACTTCCAAATTTTTTATCGAAAAAATATTTTTTTCGGGGATTATTTATTTTTCCACATTATTTTATTACCTTTGTGGTCTATTAGGGCATTAAGATTATGATTTTTTCGACATTGACAGCAATTTCTCCGATTGATGGACGGTATAGAGATAAAGTGGATAACCTTGCGGGATATTTTTCCGAATGGGCGTTGATTCGTTATCGTGTGCGTGTGGAGATTGAGTATTTTATATTCCTTTGTGAGCAGATTCCTCAACTTAAACCCCTTGATTCAGATGACGTTAAAAACAATCTGAGGGATATTTATATTAATTTCACGCAGGAGGATGCAGGGCGTATTAAGGAGATTGAGAATGTGACCAATCATGATGTAAAAGCTGTAGAATATTTTATAAAAGAACAGTTTGATGCTCTTTCGCTGCAAGAGTATAAGGAATTTATTCATTTCGGGCTTACTTCGCAGGATATTAATAATACGTCTGTCCCTTTGTCGATAAAGGATGCGCTGGATGAGGTTTATTATCCGGAGGTGGAATCTGTGATAGATTTGCTGAAAGGTTATGCAACAGAATGGATGGATATACCGATGCTTGCGAAGACGCACGGACAGCCTGCCTCTCCTACCCGCTTGGGAAAAGAGGTTATGGTATTTGTATATCGGCTGGAAAAACAACTGGAGCTGCTTAAGGCAACTCCCATATCTGCAAAATTCGGTGGAGCGACGGGAAATTTCAATGCTCACAAGGTAGCTTTTCCGGAATACGACTGGCGTGTGATGGGTAATAAATTTGTAGGTGAATATCTTGGAATGGAGCGCGAAGAATGGACTACGCAGATTTCCAACTACGATAATCTTGCCGCCTTATTCGACGGATTGAGCCGCATCAACACTATTTTTATTGATATGTGCCGCGATTTTTGGCAGTATATATCAATGGAATATTTCAAGCAAAAGATAAAAGCAGGCGAAGTGGGTTCGTCGGCTATGCCTCATAAAGTAAACCCTATTGACTTTGAGAATGCGGAAGGAAACCTCGGTATTGCAAATGCTATTTTGACACATTTGAGTACTAAGTTGCCGATATCTCGTTTACAGAGAGATCTGACAGATTCGACCGTATTGCGAAATGTAGGCGTTCCTTTGGCTCATATAGAAATAGCGCTAAAAAGCATGACTAAAGGATTGAAAAAACTACTGTTAAATCAGGGCGCCATAACGAAAGAGTTAAGCAATCACCGGGAAGTGGTGGCTGAAGCTATTCAAACAATTTTACGTCGGGAAAATTATCCGAAACCTTATGAGACGTTGAAAGAATTAACTCGTGTGAACGATGAAATTACGGAACAATCAATATATCAATTTATTGATTCCTTAAATTTGAGTGAAACGATTAAGAATGAACTGAAGGCGGTAACTCCGCTTAACTATGTAGGTATATAATTAACAACTAAAGATTTTATTATTAACGCAATCGTGAGATTGCGGATATTTAAACTCAACAAAATTTAAACGAAATGGATTCAACAGAACAGAAAGACACCTCCGCAGAATTTGGCGGACAAAACGATGATGCAGCTAAAGCAAAAGGTAAACGTTTACGTATAAAAGACACACGAAAGGTGGATTATAATCGTAATGCATCAGAAAGCCGGCCTTACCAACCTATGTATGGACAGACAAGACAATCGTCTTCTTTCCAACAGCGTCCTTATCCTCAACAAGAAGAGGAAGAGGGCTCATACCATCGTCAACCAACCGGCGGCGATAATAATCAGGATAACAGATACCACCCGGAAGAAGGAGGTGGATATCAACGTCGAAGCTACAATCAAAACAACGAGCAAGGCGGGTATCACCAACAACGAAACTATGGTAATCAGGATGATCAGCAAAGGAACTATGGAGGTAACCAAGGTGGTTATCAACAGAGAAACTATGGCAACAATCAGGGCGGCTACCAGCAGAAAAGAGGCTATAACCAAGGAAATAACCGTCAAGGAGGAGGGTATCAACAAAGAGGTTACAATCAGCAGAATAGCGGATATAACCAAGGAGGCGGGTACAATCAAAACCAAGGAGGTTATAATCAAGGCGGCGGATATCAGCAAAGAGGGTACAATCAGCAAAATAGCGGATATAATCAAGGCAGCGGATACAACAAAGGCGGATATAACCAAGGTGGATACAACCAAGGCGGCGGACGGAGCAATCAAGGTGGATATCAACAAGGCGGATACAATCAAGGTGGATATCAGCAGGGCGGATACAACCAAGGAGGATATCAGCAAAGAAGACCCGGAGGAGGCGCATCGAATATGCACAGACCACAACAGGGAGGTTTTCAAAGAAACTTTAACAGACCAAGCACTCCAAGACCGGTAAAATATCAGGAAGTTGTAACAGATCCTTCGGCACCGATACGCCTGAATAAGTATCTGGCTAATGCAGGAGTATGTTCACGTCGCGAAGCTGATGAATTTATACAGGCAGGAGTTGTGCGGGTTAACGGAGAAGTAGTAACCGAACTCGGCACGAAGATAACACGCTTGGACAAAGTAACTTTTCATGATCAATCAGTACAGATAGAAAGCAAAGTGTACATACTGCTTAACAAACCGAAAAACTGCGTGACGACATCCGATGATCCGCAAAACAGACAAACAGTAATGGACTTGGTTAAAAACGCATGTCAGGAGCGCATATATCCGGTTGGTCGTCTTGACCGCAATACGACAGGGGTATTATTGCTCACTAACGACGGTGAAATGGCAGCAAAACTGACTCACCCGTCATACAAGAAGAAAAAAATCTATCATGTATGGCTCGATCATGAGGTAGCAGTAGAAGATATGGAAAAGCTGGCTAACGGAATTGAACTGGAAGACGGAGAGATACATGCCGACGCTATAAGCTATGCTAACGAAGAAGACAGAAGTCAGGTTGGAATTGAGATCCATTCCGGTAAAAACAGGGTTGTTCGCCGTATGTTTGAAACACTCGGCTACCATGTAACAAAGCTTGATCGCGTTTATTTCGCAGGACTTACAAAAAGAAACCTCGGACGCGGCAGATGGCGTTATCTTACAGAACAAGAAGTAAACGCCCTTCGCATGGGAGCGTATGAGTGAAAAGTGAAAAATGAAAAGTGAAAAATGAAAATGACAAGGACAAGGACAAAAATTATAGATGCATTGAAAGTGGATGCGTACGGTGCAGATGTGAATATCAAAGGTTGGGTACGCACGATTAGAGGAAGTAAACAAGTTGCTTTTATCGCAGTGAACGATGGTTCGACGATAAATAACATTCAGATTGTTGCAGACATCGATAATTTAGGAGAAGATATTTTAAAACCCGTAACGACCGGAGCATGTATCAGTGTTACGGGGAAATTAGTACAGTCGCAGGGAAAAGGACAATCGGTTGAGATTCAGGCCGACAATATAGAGTTGCTCGGAGCGGCGGATCCAAACACATATCCACTTCAGAAAAAAGGCCATTCGATGGAATTTTTGAGGGAGATAGCACATTTGCGTCCGCGTACAAACACGTTTGGAGCAGTATTTCGCATACGCCATAACATGGCGATCGCCATTCATAATTTCTTTCATGAACGCGGATTTTTCTATTTCCATACGCCTATTATCACTGCATCCGACTGTGAAGGTGCAGGGCAGATGTTTCAGGTAACAACGAAGAACCTGTATGATCTGAAAAAAGATGAGAATGGTGCAATAATTTATGACGATGACTTTTTCGGCAAACAGGCAAGCCTGACTGTTTCAGGTCAGCTTGAGGGCGAATTAGCAGCAATGGGTCTTGGCGCCATATACACTTTCGGTCCCACGTTTCGTGCAGAAAATTCAAATACTCCGCGACATCTTGCCGAGTTCTGGATGATTGAACCGGAAGTTGCATTTAACGAAATTAAGGAAAACATGGACCTCGCCGAAGATTTCATAAAATATTGTGTGAGGTGGGCATTGGAGAAGTGCCACGATGACATAAAATTCCTCAACGACATGTTCGACAAAGAGCTTATCGGCAGGTTGGAAAGCGTACTCAAAGACGATTTCGTTCGTCTGTCGTATACTGAAGGAATAAGTATCTTAGAGGATGCAGTTAATAAAGGTCATAAGTTTGAGTTCCCTGTATACTGGGGTGCAGACCTTGCGTCCGAGCATGAGCGTTATCTTGTTGAAAATCATTTCAAACGCCCTGTAATTTTGACCGATTACCCGAAAGAAATCAAGGCGTTCTACATGAAACAAAACGACGACGGTAAAACAGTACGCGCCATGGATGTGCTATTCCCGAAGATCGGTGAGATTATAGGAGGTTCGGAACGTGAATCGGACTATGATAAGTTGGTAAAACGTATTGAGGAAATGAATATTCCGATGAAAGATATGTGGTGGTATCTCGACACGCGTAAGTTCGGTACATGTCCACATGCCGGATTCGGACTTGGTTTCGAGCGGTTACTGCTCTTCGTAACAGGAATGGCAAATATACGCGATGTGATACCGTTCCCGAGAACGCCTAACAATGCAGATTTTTAACAATAAAAAAATCTTCCGGAAATTCCGGAAGATTTTTTTTATCTGAATAATAAGAGAATTTATGAATTAACCCTTCTTTCTTTGATACGAGCTTTCTTACCCGTAAGTTGACGCAAGTAATAAAGTTTCGTACGGCGAACTTTACCTCTCTTATTAATAACTATACTTTCGATAAATGGCGATTCAATCGGGAAAATTCTTTCTACTCCGATATTTTCGGAAACCTTACGTACCGTAAAACGTTTTTTCGTGCCATGTCCCGAAATACGAATTACAACACCGCGATACTGTTGGATACGTTCTTTGTTTCCCTCTTTAATACGATACGATACAGTAATAGTATCACCACTTGTAAATACAGGATGCTCCTTATTGGTAGCAAATGCTTCTTCTGCAACTTTAATTAAGTCCATTGTTTTTTAGCTCTTTATATGTTTAAATTCTAACAAAACGCAACATAACGGGCCTCACTTTCCCGACAGCGATTACGTAAAGCGGATGCAAAGGTAGTAAAAATTTCAATACATACAACCGTAAGCACATATTTTTTCGAAAAATCTTATAAAACCGTCTGTAGTTCAGTAAAAAAAAGTATCTTTGTGAAAAAAATCGTATTTACCAACATGACAAAGAAAATTTCATTCCTTACATTAATATATATACTATTATCATATATTCCGACACAAGCTCAAACAAACCCAAAACTTTATGCAGGGGTAAATGAAAAAGCCATGCTTCATTGGGTCGATTCCGTTTTCGACAGTATGAGCGAAGACGAGCGGTTGGGCCAGCATTTCATGATAGTCGCCGATCCATCGATGGATACAAGAAATATAAACAGTCTCATAAAACTTATAAACGCGCAAAAGATCGGAGGAATATTGTTTCAACGCGGAGACCCGGAATCGCAGGCAAAAGTAACGAACAGGCTGCAAAAAGAAGCATTTGTTCCGTTACTTATAGCTCTTGACGGTGAATGGGGGCTATCCATGCGACTAAGCAATACTACACGCTTCCCGAGAAACATGATGCTCGGCGCTATATCAGATAATGACATTATAGAGCAATATGGCGAAGAAGTAGGTCGGCAATGCCGTGAAATGGGTATTCATATCAATTTCGCGCCGGATGCCGATATAAACAGTAACCCTAAAAATCCCGTTATTGGCACACGTTCTTTCGGAGAAGACCCCGAGAATGTAGCAAGTAAGACAATCGCATATTCACGCGGACTTGAAAAAGCCGGTGTAATAGCTGTTGCGAAGCACTTCCCCGGACATGGCGATACACATAACGATTCACATAACTTATTACCTGTCATAAACCATAATCTCGAACGATTGAAAGAGGTTGAGTTATACCCGTTTCAAGAATATATCCGCAATGGTTTTGCCGGAATAATGGTAGGACACCTCGACATTCCGGCTTTAGGAACAAACGGCCGGCCAAGTTCCTTTTCACGCGAAGTTGTTACAGAACTTTTACGTAATAAGATGGGATTCAGAGGTCTGTGCTTCACTGACGGACTGGCAATGAAAGGGGCGGTAACCGGAAAAAACGAAAGTATCTGTGTATTATCACTTAAGGCAGGAAATGACATACTTGTAGGACCTGTGAATCCGGAAAAAGAATTTGAGGCCGTCAAACAAGCTGTCAATAGAAAGGAGCTTAGCAGGGCTGAACTTGACAAAAGCTGCCGCAGGATATTATGTTATAAATACATAGCCGGATTAAGAAATATCAAACCTGTTCAGACAAACAATCTGCTCCAAAGACTTAATACTCCGCATTCAAACTGGGTTAATACAAAATTAAACGCCGAAGCTGTTACCATCGTAAAAAATAATAATGAGATACTGCCGCTTAAACAATTGGAAACCAAACGTATTGCAGCAATTTCTATCGGCGGCGAAGACAACAGCGCTTTTCATAACACATTAAAAAAATACGACAAGGTCGATTGTTTTAACTTACCGGCCAATGCAGAAGGCAATGAGAAAAAAACTATCTTCGACAAGCTAAAAAATTATGATGTCATAATATGCGGTATACATAGTACAAGAGCATCCGACAGTCGTGAATTGCAGGAGCTTGCATCCCGAAAAGAGGTTATATTTGTATTTTTTACTGTTCCGTACAAATGTTCAAGTTTCAGTGTCTCGATAGAAAATGCGAAAGCAATGATTGTAGCTTACGAATCATCAGAATTAGCCGGAAGTTTCGCGGCACAATCAATCTTCGGAGGGATATCGGTAAGCGGAAAGCTACCCGTAAGTATCCCCGGCCTGTACCGAGCCGGAACGGGTCTTCGCACTGAAAAGACAAGACTCGGCTATCACGAACCGGAAGAGGTAAATATCAATCCCGATAAACTAAAAGATATAGATATTATTGTACGCGAAGGAATTGATAAAGAAGCATACCCCGGTTGCCGGGTAATTGTTGCCAAAGACGGAATGATCATTTACAACAAGTCTTTCGGTCATTATGATTATACCGAAAAAGTAGAGGTCAGTCAAAATTCCGTGTACGACCTCGCATCAGTATCAAAAGCCACAGGAACGCTTCTTGCCTTAATGAAAACATACGACAACGGTGATTTTGCTCTGACGGATAAAATATCTGACTACATAACAAGCCTGAAAAAGTCTGATAAAAAGGATATTATAATACGAGACATGCTTTATCATCAATCAGGATTACCATCTACAATAAATTTTTACGAGCAGGCGATAGACAAAAACAGTTATAGCGGCACATTACACAGCGGAAAAAAAGACAACAACCATCCGCTACAATATGATACACGAGCATATGTAAATACTTCTTTCAAATTTGACGGCAATATCGTATCAACAAGAAAAAAAGAAGGATTTAACAACGAAATTGCACGTAATATATATATAAGCGACGATTTTGTAAAGGACAGTATAATTTCCGGAATTATTAATTCAAAAATGGGAATTAAAGGCAGATACACATACAGTTGCGTCAACTTCATACTATTAAAAATGATGGTAGAAAAACATTCCGGCAGGAAAATGGACGAATTTCTTGACGAATATTTTTTCAATCGCCTCGGTGCATACTCCATGACATATAACCCTGTTCGCAAAATGGACTCGACGTTAATTGTGCCGACCGAAAACGACCGTTTTTTGCGTCGACAGATTGTACGCGGATACGTTCACGACGAAGCTGCAGCATTTCAGGGAGGTGTATCGGGCAATGCAGGACTGTTTTCCTCGGCCGACGACCTTGCAAAAGTTGCACAATTATATTTAAATGACGGAATGTATGGAGGAGAGAGGTTTATTTCGACAAAGACATGCAGGTTATTCACGGGAAGTAAGACGTCGACAAGCCGACGGGGTCTGGGCTTTGACAAACCTGATACAAAAAACCCGTCAAGATCACCTTGCGGACTTCTTGCACCACAAGATGTCTACGGGCACACAGGATACACTGGAACATGCTTCTGGATTGACCCTGTAAACAATATGTTCTATATATTTCTCAGCAACCGAACTTACCCTACTCGGATGCACACCCAGTTGTTTTCTTTGGATATAAGAACGCGGATACAGGATGTTATCTATAAAGCTTTAGATTAATACACTTTAACTCGCACAAATTCACGGCGAGACAAAAATCTTTACAGAACGACAAAAAGATGGTGTGTTAAAAGGATTATTTCTTTTAACACACCTTCTGAAAAAAAACATTTAAGTAGGTTTAACTAAAATTACTCGAATTTCTTATTGAGGAAAATATGCAGTAAAAAGCCGCATATAATTGTAATCAATCCTCCCATTAATATTGCATTGTTAGGAGTATCGGTAATAACAGGAATAGTCAATATTCCTACACCAATAAGAAGAATTAAAGCACCTAAGCTTTTCATTAATGTGTTCATCGTATTAACATTTTATATATTGTAATTAATTTCTGGTACAAATTAAGCAATAATAAACCGATTTGAAAAATTTTTTAGGAAAAAAATTATAAATAAATTCATTTTTACTCTTACTTTTGCAAATATTTCAAATTAAAAACAATGCTACGCATACTTTATAAAGTATATTTTTGGTTTATAGCTATACCTGTTTTCGCTGTTGTAACCTTGCTTACCGCCACTATTGTAAGTATAGGTTGCCTGTTTGGGGGAGAGCGTTTTTTTTCATACTACCCCGGAATGGTATGGTCGCGTATTGCATGTGCCTTAACACTATGTCCCGTTAAAATAAAAGGCAGAGAAAACTTGCCGAAAGGAAAATCATACATAATTGTTTCAAATCATCAGAGCGCTTATGATATTTTTTTGATTTACGGATATATCGGAACTCCCATAAAATGGATGATGAAAAAAGGACTTGCCAAAATCCCGTTTGTCGGCACAGCTTGCCGGATGGCAGGGTTTATTTTTGTTGACAATTCATCTGCCAGAGCAGCACAAAAAAGTGTACAGGAGGCTCGTAAAAAGCTTATGCACGGGCGTTCATTAGTCATTTTCCCGGAAGGGGCACGCACTCCCGACGGTTTATTGGGACGTTTCAAAAGAGGCGCATATCAGATTGCGATCGAACAGCAACTGCCCATTGTGCCCATAACAGTAAACGGACCATACAACGTGATGCCCATCGGTTCGTGGAATATTATGCATAGTCGTATTGAAATGATTATACATCCGCCTGTTGTTCCTCACAAAAAAGAAGAAGACAGCAAAGAACTGTTACAAAAGCTTGTTGATTCGACAAAACAGACTATTTTTTCGTCATTATGGAACGAATTTAAGTGATTTTCCATAATTTTCCAACCAAAACTATTGTATATCAAAAATAATTCCGTTCCTTTGCTGCGTATTATTTATTTTTATAATTTTTATTTTATGAACATTTACGTAGGAAACCTGAATTATCGTATTCGGGAAAATGATTTAAAATCAGTGATGGAACAATTTGGTGAAGTTGATTCTATCAAAGTAGTCAAAGACCGTGAAACAGGTCGTTCGAAAGGCTTTGCTTTTGTTGAAATGCAAGATGACGATGCAAAAAGAGCTATCGAGGAATTGAATGAAAAAGAATTTGAAGGACGCCAGATGGTTGTTAAAGAAGCTCTGCCAAGAAAATAAAAGTTTTTTTCTTCAATAATTTGCTAACTTCTGCCTATCTTTGGGCAGAAGTTTTTTTTTGAATCAATTATAATAAAAATGAAAGGATTTTTTTCGGATAAATCGCCATTATTCCAATTGGGAATGTTAATATACTTTTCCTTTATGGGATTACTTTTCAGTGTTCTTATTCAATTTATTATCGGCAAAATAGTAGGAGAAGACGTATCACAAGGGGGAGATTCATTTTTTTATATAACCCAATCTTCACAAATCTTCTCTTCCGCATTAATATTCCTGCTACCGGCGTTAAGTATTGCTTACCTTTGCAGTAAAGAGCCTTTTGCCTTTCTATATATAAAAAAAAGTATTGATGCAAAGAGCTTATTGCTTTCTGCAGCAATGGTAATTCTGATATATCCTACCGTAGATATAACATCATACTTTAATGCAAACATACACCTTCCGGAATTTATGGCTCCGATAGAAAGCCTGTTGCGTGAAACAGAAGAACATTTGGGCAAAATTGTTGATGAGTTATTGTCAACAAAAGGCATTATTCCTTTTATAATTAACATATTAGTCATAGGCGTTATGGCAGGAATTGCCGAAGAATTTCTATTCAGAGGCGCTATTTTGTCAATCACAAGGAAAATGATAAAAAATCCTCATATTGCGATTTGGGTCGTTGCGTTTATATTCAGCGCCATTCATTTTCAGTTTCTGGGTTTCATACCCCGCATGATTCTGGGAGCCTTCATGGGATACCTGCTATATTGGACAAACAATATATGGGTACCGGTCTTTGCTCATTTCCTGAACAATACATTATCTGTAATCGGATACAAAATAGGATTATATCAAAGCGCTTCTGACAGCAATGTGTTAATACCGGAAAATCCGACCATCACAGAAATAATAATTGCCGTAGCAACAGCAATTGTAGGATTGGCGCTTTTTGCCCTATGCGCTAAAAAGTTAAAAGTTAAAAATTAAAAGTGCATTGCTTATTTAATGGAAAATTGAACGTTCTTTAATGTAAAAACAAACTAATGTGTCGCTTTCTATAAGGAAGCAAAATTGAAAATGTTTTTTTGACTCTTAATTGTCAATCGTCAATTCAAATCGTTTTCTTGCGAAGTTCGAAATCGCGTCCGAGATATTTTTCACGTACAATACTATTTTCGGCAAGCTCTTCGGCTGTTCCCTGAAATAACACTTTCCCCTCAAACAAAAGGTAAGCACGGTCAGTAATACTCAATGTCTCGTGAACATTATGGTCAGTTATGAGAATTCCTATATTCTTATGTTTAAGACGACCGACTATCGTTTGAATATCTTGCACGGCAATAGGGTCAACTCCGGCAAAAGGTTCATCGAGCATGATAAACTTCGGGTCAATTGCAAGGCAACGAGCAATCTCCGCACGACGGCGTTCACCGCCCGAGAGGCGGTCACCCAAGTTCTTGCGGACTTTTTGAAGTCCGAACTCTTCGATAAGACTTTCCACTTTTTCTTTTTGATAGTCCTTAGGTTTATCTGTCATTTCAAGAACAGCTCTCAGATTATCTTCAACAGTCATTTTTCTGAATATGGAAGCCTCCTGCGCCAGATAGCCTATACCCTGACGCGCCCGTTTATATACAGGAAAGTCTGTAATTTCAAGGTCGTCAAGAAAAATCTTACCGTTATTTGGAGTAACAAGACCTACGGTCATATAAAACGTTGTCGTTTTCCCCGCACCGTTAGGCCCGAGCAATCCGACTATTTCACCTTGCTTTACATTAACGGACACATGGTTTACGACAGTACGGTTGCGATACTTTTTCACCAAATCTTCTGTACGAAGAATCATCTGTTTTTCTTCCATTTTTTATAATATATCATCGTTTTTTTGAACAAAGGTAACATTTTTTTCCTTTTCTTTTTGTGTATTAAAAAATAAACCATTACTTTTATACGCTGAAAGAATTGTATAATTTTAATAAACCACACTAACA
>JGI994J12354_10001469_pt1 | contig 23794 bp, 20 predicted proteins | sample IntmicLarv3ML3BL_FD_12354 | JGI IMG/M metagenome (IMG submission 12354)
TACCAGCATCGACTAGCAGGCTCGTTTGCTCGCTTCCTACGAAGACACAGTTACCACTGCTTCCGCTGGTTATACTACACATTTTCATATTTTTGCATCCTCAACTCTATCTGCTTAATCACCTCATCGAATTTATCATCATTATTAAGGGTGAATGCGCAGTTATCTTCGAATTCTTCTTCACTTAATTGGTTACTCATAATCTGTCTTACCTTCTCGTCACTATACGCTCGACTTTCTTTAAGGCGCTTTAGCCGTGTCTCTTTTGAGGCATAGACATACCACATCTCATCGCATATCTGCCCATAGTCATCTTCTATCAATAGTGCCGCTTCAATCAAAAAGTATTTTCTCTCCGCAAATCTTTGTTGTTTAAAAAAAAAAAATTTCACTTTTGATATATTGCTTAACTGCTGGGTGAATAATGGCATTCAATTTATCTAACAAAGCTTTATCCGCATAAACTTTTTGGGCAATTTTCTTACGGTCAAGTACGTCTTTATCAAGTATATCACTTCCTAACAAATCAACAATAGCCTGTTGTATTTGCTTATCATCTCGCATTAAGATATGCCCAACATCATCGGCCTTTGTTATGTATGCGTCATAATGTTCTTCTACGTATTTGACTATTGTGCTCTTACCGGCACCAACGCCACCAGTTATTCCGATAATATACATCTTATCTTCTCCTATTTCGCCTCATACCAATTCAATCCGGTATTAATGTCTATCTCTAGCGGCACCAAAAGCTTAGCCGCATTAATCATCTCTTCTTGTAGGATGGTTTTAACTTCCAAGACTTCTGTTTCATCGGCCTCCACCAACAGTTCATCATGTACCTGCAAGACTAAGCGTGACTTTAGCTTCTCCTTGCGTAGCCGCCTGTCTACGTTAATCATCGCTATCTTCATGATATCGGCAGCAGTTCCTTGAATTGGTGAATTCATAGCGATTCTCTCGCCAAAAGAGCGTTGCATAAAGTTGCTTGAACTAAGTTCTGGAATCGGTCTAATTCGCCCATATAGTGTCTTGACATTTCCCTTTGCTTTGGCTTCTAGGACTGTTTCATCAAGAAAGCTTTTGATACCTGGATACGTCTTAAAATATTGTTCGATATATTCTTTTGCCTCTTGTCTGGTAATACTCAAATCTTGACTCAATCCAAACGAGCTTATCCCATAAACAATCCCAAAATTGACTGCTTTGGCATTACTCCTTTGGGTACTTGTCACTTCATCGAAAGGAACATGAAATACTTGTGATGCTGTGATGCGATGAATATCTTTAGCTTCTCGATATGCTTGTATTAACTTCTCATCTTGAGAAAAATGTGCCAAAATTCTTAGTTCAATTTGTGAATAATCAGCATCTACAAACACACAACCTTCTTTAGGTACGAAAACCTTACGGATAAGTCGTCCTAACTCCATTCGTACAGGAATGTTTTGAAGATTTGGTTCGGTACTACTAATCCGCCCTGTTGCTGTGATAGTTTGATTAAAATTAGAGTGTATTCTTCCGTCGGTAGCAATATAGTTAGCCAGCCCATCGGCGTATGTTGATTTGAGCTTTGTTAGTTGGCGATATTCCAAAATGCTTTTAACGATATCATTCTTAGAAGCTAGTTTTTCTAAAACATCTGCCGCTGTAGAATATCCTGTTTTTGTCTTTTTGCCACCTGGTAAAGCTAACTTTTCAAACAAAATCACACCTAATTGCTTTGGCGAATTAATATTGAATTCTTCTCCTGCCTGCTGATAGATGAGCGTTTCGAGTTCCTTGATTCGCCCCGCTAATTGCTCGCCGTACTTTTTTAGTTCATCGCCTTCGACTTTAATGCCTACTCTCTCCATATGGTATAACGAGAATAGTAATGGCATCTCAACTTGGCTGTATAACTCATCCATGCCCGCCGCTTGGATTTTGCCAAGCAACACTTCCATCGCCTGCATCGGCACATAAGCCATATAACAAGCGTATTTAAGTGCTTCCTCATCTGTCACTTCAGTAAATTTCTTCTTCCCTAGCAATTCACTTTTGCTTGGAATCATCATCCCAAGGTAGTCGCTAGCAATATTATCATATGTATATTCTGACTTTAAGGGATTTAGCAAATACGCTGCCACCGCCACATCAAGTAGATTGTCGCATTCATCAACTGAAATGTATTTTAAAAACAACTTGGCATTTAGCACTGCCACTTTAATTTGCTTGGCTATCAACGCTTGTATCTTATCGACTAAATATTCCGCCGTCAAAAACCCTTGTATCGGCATATACGCAACTACGTCTTCACTGGTCGCCACCGCAATACCTATAAGTGTGTCGCTTTCTTCTATAACCTGAATTCCCACTACCTTTTTGCCCTTGATTGACGCAAAAACCTCCTCCACTTCTTGGAGTTGCGAGATTTCCGTGAATTCTTGTTCGATTTCAGGTTCGCTACGATTGCCTTCGAACCGTGCTAACAGATTCTTAAAACCTAATTCTTTAAATTGCTCATAGGCCTCTTTCGTATACAAGTCGCCCAGCTTTGCCGCGTCAAAATCCATCTCCATTGGCACCTTGACACAGATAGTCGCTAGTTCTTTACTTAGCTGCGCTTTGTCATAGTTCTCTCGCAAAGATTCTTGCGCTTTGTTAGGCTTGATTGCATCGACGTGTTTGTAGGCGTTTTCAATGCTGCCATATTCACTAATTATCTTAGTTGCGGTCTTTTCACCGACTCCTGGAATACCGGGAATATTATCAGACGAATCACCCATAAGTGCCTTCAACTCGATAATCTGCACTGGCGTCACTTGGTACTTCTCAACGACATCGTCGGCATAATAATTCTCTATGGTCGTTTTGCCTGCTTTAGTCTTAGGGATGCGTATCTTGATGTTATCTGATGCTAATTGTAGTAAGTCACGATCTCCTGATAATACTGTTACACTAAGTTCTCTCGCAGCACTGCTTTTAGCCATCGTTCCTAGCAAGTCATCAGCTTCATATCCTTCTTGTTGGACAATATAAACACCCATGCTTTTTAGAACCTCTTTGATGATAGGTACTTGTTCTCTAAATTCCTCTGGTGCTGGCTTTCTTGTGCCTTTATACTCCTTATACATCTCATGACGAAAAGTCGGTGCTTTCAAATCAAATGCTACCGCTAAATAATCTGCCTTTTCCTCTTCAATAGTCTTAAATAAAATATTTAAAAACCCATAAATAGCATTCGTATGGACGCCCTTGGCATTAGTCAAGTTTGGCAGTCCATAGAATGCTCTATTTAAAATACTATGTCCATCTATCAAAACAATCTTTTGATTCATCTTATCTCCTTTTTCTTGCTAAGAGTTCTCTAATTAACTAGCCCAAACCAATTTGTGAAAAGCCCCGCTACTATAATAGCCAAAACAATCGTCACCGTGATTGATATCATAATTATCCAGTTTCGATTCTGTCGCTTCATCAAGCGCTTATCTAAGTCCTCTTGCAGAAGATTGCGAATATCGTATGTATCATCCTTTCTATTGTCAAAATATTGAATGGCGACATCTACGATAAAATATGTTTCTAATTCCTGAAAACATTCTGGACAAACCTTAACATGTTTAATGAACTCTTCCTGCTTCTTCTCAGGAAGGGTGTGGCTAATATATGCATCAACACAGTCTCGTGCCTGCTCACAATTCATAAGGACCTCCTGTAAACTTATTCATAGATTTGATTATACACCAATCAGCTCTTCTTTTAAAGGTTGATACTCTAGACTTTATAAGTATTTTTCGAAAGCCATTTGCCTTCTTCATTAGTCAAATACGGCGATAATGCTTCGCGCACTTTTTCGTGATACTTGTTCAAGTATTGTTTATCTGTTTGACTTAATTTCACCGATTCAATACAACTTAAATCAAATGGTACCATTGTTAGTGTTTCAAATTCCAGTTCTTTAGAATCACTTCCTTCTACTCGCTTACACAAAGTAAGATTCTCTAAACGAATACCGTATTCCGTCAGATAAACTCCTGGCTCATTTGACGTAATCATCCCAACTTCAAAAGGTACTTCTTTGACGTCATCTCTGACTACTCTTATACTTTGTGGTCCTTCATGAATGCTCAACAGATATCCCACTCCGTGTCCTGTCCCATGCTGATAATCAAGTCCTAGTGCCTTTATTGGTCCGCGTGCTAACTCATCTAAGCTAGAGCCGACACTTCCTGCTTTGAAACGTGCTTGTGCTAGATTAATATTCCCTCGTAGCACCGCCGTATAGTGTTTTCGCTGTTGCTTGGTCACCGCGCCTAGACTAATCGTTCTCGTAATGTCTGTACTCCCGCAAAGATAGTGTCCACCGGTATCCATCAAAAGAAGCCCCTCTGCTTTCAAAGCGGCGCTACTTTCTTTCGTGGCACTGTAATGGATTATCGCTCCATGCTCTTTATATCCCATAATCGGCGCGAAACTTTGTCCTAGATAATCTTCGTCGCCTTGCCTAAACTCTTCTAGCTTATCGGCGGCACTTATCTCGCTGATAGTTCCCTCTTCAATTTCTTGCGAAAGCCAATATAGGAACTTAACCATCGCCACCCCATCTTTTATATGCGCCTTTTTGATATTGGCAATCTCCGTCTCATTCTTAACTGCCTTTAGTAATATAGATGGATTAGCCGCGAAAACCATCTTTGCTTCACTTCCCAGTGATTCGAACAAGGCGTAGTTGGTTCGCTTATCATCAAGCAAGATTTTCCCCTTGATGTTCTTAACAAATTCATAAACCTCTTGATAATCTCTAAGTTCAATTCCCTCTGCCGCCAATCTTTTTGTCAATTCATCAGAAAAGCTTTCTCGGCTGACAAATAAGATTGTATCTTGCTCACTAATTAATGCATACGCCAAGAATACTGGGCAATACTTGGTATCTCCCCCGCGCAAATTAAATATCCATGCGATGTCTTCTAATGAAGCAATAAGGTGGTTCAAGACTTGCTTTTCTCTCATTTGCCTTCGAATATCTGCAAGTTTGTCACCTCTTGCCATGCCTGCATATTCAATTCCCAATTCCCAAACTGGTGCTTTAGGTAGTGGTGGCCGTGTCGCCCATATCTCACCAACTAAATCAACCGTCGCACAAATACTCCCCCTCTTTTCCTCGGCAACCTTTGATAGTTCCTTGGCCATACTCATACTAATCGTACGCCCATCAAAGCCTAAGGTTTCTCCTTCCGTTAAAAGCTCAGACACGCTTTGCTTGATAGTCGGTTCACCTTTGGCATCTTGCTTTATGAGTATTATTTCACTTTCTCTTAGTTGTTTCTCGGCTTGCAAAAAGTATCTTCCATCAGTAAATAGTCTTGCTTCGCTTTGCGTAATCAAAGCGGTCCCTGCCGAACCCGTAAAGCCGGTGATAAACTCTCTGCATTTGAAATAATCACCAACGTATTCAGAGCCGTGAAAGTCATCACTTAACACCAAATACATATCAATATTGTGTGCTTTCATCTCTTGTCGTAATTGTGCCAATCTATTTGCTATCATCTTTTCTTCTTTCATTTTTTATATTAATATCATTTGTGGTATGGTTCACCACTTATAATTCTAAAGCTACGATAAACTTGCTCTAGCAAAATCACTCTCATTAGTTGATGAGGGAATGTCATCGCCGAAAAACTCATCTGATAATCGGCCTTTTCTAATACTTCACTAGATAGTCCTAGCGACCCTCCAATTATAAAAGCGATACTGCTATTTCCATTGATTCCGAGCTTTTCTATCTTTGCAGCTAATTGCTCAGATGTCACCGCCTGTCCATCTATGGCTAAGGCAACCACATAATCATTTTCTTTAATATACTTTAAAATCCGTCCACCTTCAACGTCTTTTATTTGCTCATTTATCTTATCGCCCGCTTTATCAGGGGTCTTTTCATCGGCCACTTCGATGATTTCTAGTTTGCAATATTTACTCAAGCGTTTTTGGAATTCTTCGATAGCTTGACGATAAAATTTTTCCTTTATTTTCCCTACTGCAATACATTTTATTTTCATAGGTTTTTCCTTTTTAATTATCATCTTTTTTAATTTGTTGATTATATTAAATATATTATCACACCCTAGAAATAGTTCAAGTACGAAGTGTGCATAGTACCATTGACAATCACCTGTTAAATGCTATAATTACACTATCTTAGTTATTTGGATGCGTACCATTATGAAGGGAGTTTTACAAGTGAAACTCTCCGCCTCAAACGAAGGAGGATTTTAACGATGAAACACGGTATTTATTACGCTTATTGGACACGTGAGTGGGAAGCAGATTACGAATATTATATCAAAAAAGTTGCTAACCTCGGCTATGATATTTTAGAAATTGGTGCTGGTCCGTTAGTAGACTATACTGAAGAGCAAATCTTAACTCTTCGTGGCTGTGCCAAAGACCATAATATCGAACTAACTGTTGGCTACGGTCCACAATTTATCCACAATGTCGGAACTACTGATTTGAACGCAAGAGCCTCTGCTTTAGAATGGTACACGAAGTTGTTTGCCGTTATGCAAAAGTTAGATGCCCACAAGATAGGTGGCGCACTTTATTCTTACTGGCCAATCGACTTCCTTAAAGGCGTTGACAAGAAAACAGACTGGGCGGCGAGCGTAGCTGGTATCAAAGAATTAGCTGCTATTGCTAGCGAATATGACATAACGCTAAACTTAGAAGTCTTGAATCGCTTTGAGAATCACATCTTAAACACTGCTGAAGAAGGCGTTGCTTTTGTCAAAGAAGTCAATCTACCAAATGTCAAATTGATGTTAGATACCTTCCACATGAATATTGAAGAAGTTAGTATTGCTGGTGCTATCCGTACTGCCGGTCCTTACTTAGCTCATCTCCATACAGGCGAATGTAACCGTCTAGTTCCTGGTCAAGGACGTATGCCATGGCGAGAAATCGGCGAAGCACTTAGAGATATTGGTTTTGACGGTGCTTGTGTGCAAGAGCCATTCCCTTGTGAGGGTGGTCAAGTTGGCGCTGATATTAAGATTTGGCGAACACTAATTCCTGATGCTAGCGAAGCTCAATTAGATCAAGATGCTAAAGAATCTTTGATTTTCCAAAGATATATGTTGGAAGGGAAATCACACAAATTTTAATTGTAGTTCCTTATAGAATCATTAAAACCCGCTATAAGATGCCTGTTGGCACTTTATAGCGGGTTAATTATATCTATTATCTATCTTCCATGTTAATAACTACTTTTCCTGTTTTCCCTGTTGCAAATATTTCAAACGCTTGTGGCGTCTCTTCTAGCGGAAATCTATGGGTAATAATTTCACTAGGATGAATCTTTTTGCGGTCCAATAATTCAACCAGCTTCTCCATATTGCTCATCGATGTCACCCATGAGCCATGTAGCGTCAAATTCTTATGTAGTAATAGCGGGCTTGGCTCAAAAGAAACGGTTCCTTGCTCTCCTAAGAAAACTACATTACCCCACATCTTCGCTACTTCTAGGCAACGATGTCTTCCAACACTGCTTCCCGAACAATCAATAGCCACTTCCACACCTTTGCCGCCTGTCATTTCCATGATTTTTGATACTACTGTATCATCACCATAAAGAACTGTATCAGCGCCAATTTGCTTTGTCATTTCCATTCTTTCTTCAGAAATATCGACACCGATAACCTTTGCCCCTAAAGCCTTGGCAACCATCGCAACAGCTTGTCCAACTGGTCCTAATCCCATTACTACTACTTGGTCATTGCCTGATACATTTGCTCGTAATAACCCTTGATACGCCGTACCAAAACCACAAGCAATCATCGCACCATCTTCATATGTCAAGAAGTCCGTTAGGTGAATACAAGTACTTTCATCTGCCACCATATACTCTGCTAACGCACCATCTCTTTGCCAACCATACGCTCGGCGTCCTGGTTCTTGGCAGTTGATGAAGAATCCCTTGCGACATTCATCACAGTATCCACACCCTTGGATGTGATACACTACCACTTTATCGCCAGGTTTAAAATCTTTAACGTCTTCGCCGACTGCAACTACTTGTCCACTTGGCTCGTGTCCTGCTATTACGTTGTCATAACGCGCTCCGCCCGTTTTATCGGTATGTTCATGATAGATGAATTTCAAGTCACTTCCACATAAACTTGCCGCTTTCATTTTCAAAAGAACTTGTCCTGGTCCTGGTACTGGGATATCATGTTCACCCACTGCAACCGTGGAATTTCCTGGTAATTTCATTCCTAGCATTTTGCCTTCGCTCATCTTGGATACCTCCCATTATCTTCTCTTGTATTATATCTGTTCCATAAAGGCTTCAATCATCAATATTCCTGACCCTACCGCTGTAGCGTCGCCTTTATATTGACTGGTAATCAAGTATGTTTTCGCTCGATCACCAAAGGTATTTCTTCTGTCAACTCTTTTTCTAAGTTCGTCCATATAGTCTTCTAAATACTCACCAACATACCCACCGATGATGATGACACTATCAAATAGCATTCGAATATTATTCACTACTAGTGACAACTGGTTTAGATATGTGTCCCATACTTTTGCTATTTGGGCGTCGCCTTGCTCTAAGAGAGTAAAGAAATCGTCTAAATTGCCATCCGTATGCCTATCTAAGAATCCAGCGTTGCATAGCGTATCCATGCATCCATATTTGCCGCAATAACAACGCTCGCCACCTTGGTCTATCATCGTCATGTGGCAGATGTCGCCGCCGTTGTTGTTGTCGCCATTATATATTTCTCTATCGATTACTATTGCTCCACCAACACTATTGTTAAGGTTTAGATAAAAGGCATTCTTTATCCCTTGCTCACGCCAAACTTCGGCATAACCCGCTACATAGGAGTCGTGATATAATTCCACGGGGTATGGTATAAACTCTTCAATCTTCTTACTGGTTACCCCTGTAAATCCAAGCGAAACACCATAGATAACGCGGTCATTGTTTCGCGAAACCAATCCTGGTACAGCGATTCCAACGCCGATAATCTGCTCTGCTGTAAGATGAGCATCTTTTCTTACTTGTTCAACGTTAAAGGCTATTCGCTTCAAATAGTTTTCATCGTTCAAGTTGAATTTGATGCGTTCTCGTCCCTTGCAAATCACATTTCCCGACATATCCACTGCCACAACATTGATGTGATGCGCTGTTACATATACTCCGATTCCCGCTTTCGCTTCTTTCATGTAAGCATATGCCGCTGCGTTACGTCCACCTGTATTTTCAATCTGGTGGGAAATGTCAACTAACCCCTTTTTTTGCAAATATTTCAGATTCTGGGTTACCGTCGGTAGACTGAGTTGTAAATCAACAACAACATCTTGCTTAGAAGCTGCCCCTTTGCGTCGTATGTAGTTGTAAACCATCTGACGATTCTGTATTTTAATATCACTCGGAACCGTTTTCCTCTCAGTCATAGTTGCCTCCTCAAATCATTTCATATAAAAACCCAGTAAACAAACATCATTTACTGGATTTTTAAAATAAATGTATTAAACAATCTTATGATGCTTGTTTTCTCTTTTGTATACAGTCAAATCCAACTGCTAATGCTAATACAACACCCATAACAATACTTTGAACGTAAGAATTAATGTTCATAAGTACCATTCCGTTTTCAAGTGCTCCGATGATAAATGTACCAGCAACAACTCCTGACATCTTACCGAACCCACCTGTTACAGATACACCACCAAGAACAACACAGGTGATTACCTTAAACTCAAAACCTAACCCTGCATTAGACATACCAGAGTTTGTTCTTGATAACATAACAATACCTGCAAGGCCGGCAAAGAATCCCGAAATAGCAAATACTAGATACTTGATTCTGCCAACACGAATTCCTGAAAGTTTAGCTGCCTCTACGTTACCACCTACAGCATAGAAGTAACGCCCAAAATATGTCTTGTTTAGGATAAATGAACCTACTGCAAAACAGGCCACCATGATGATAACTGGTGTTGGTACAATACTTACATAACTTTGAGCAATAACTCTAAAATTCTCTGTGAAACCATTAATCGGCAGTCCGCCACAGATGATGAGTGTTAGACCTTGGAATGCTGTCTGCACTGCAAATGTTGCAATCAAGGCTGGCATACCAATCGTTGATACCATGAAACCATTTAGTAATCCGATTAAAATCGAAATAACAAGCGAAATCAAAATCGCTGCTATCATGTTCATACCCATGTTGACCATGAAATATGCACATATAATATTGACAAAGGAAATAATCGAACCTGTTGATAAGTCAATATCTCCTAGCATTATAACAAATGTCATACCGATAGAGGCAATCCCATACATCGATATCTGACGTAACATAGTCAGTAAGTTACTCGCTGTAACAAATCTAGGATTGGCCACAGAAAATACCAACATTAAAATAAAAAGTACAACCCAAATCGCCTTATCCTTTAATTGATATACTGCTTTACTTTTCATACAGTTTCATCCTCCTCTTTTCTAGCTGCGGACGCAAATTCCATAATGGTTTCTTGGCTGAACTCGTCTTTTTGAAGTTCACCAGTCATCTTGCCTTCCGCTAATACAACAATTCTGTCGGACATTCCCATTAATTCCTCCATTTCCGAAGAAATCATCAAAATTGCCTTACCCTCTTTCTCAACTAAGTCATTCATCAATTTGTATATTTCGTATTTTGCTCCAACGTCGATACCTCTTGTTGGCTCATCGAAGATGATTAATTCCGAATTCGCCGCAAGCCATCTGCCGAGAATAACTTTTTGTTGATTACCACCGCTCAAATTCTTCATTAGCTGATTGAGTGAAGGAGTTTTAATTGCCATATTTTCTTGATATTTCTTTGCAACGTCAAGTTCTATCTTTGAATTGATTACGCTTAACTTTGCGGTTCTTTTATATATTGGCATGTTTATATTGTTTTTAATTGATATTCCAAGCATCGCACCATGTCGCTTTCTATCCTCTGGAACTAGTGCAATCCCCAAGTCAATGGCTTCTGCTGGTGATTTGGGATTTATCTCCTGCCCTTTAAATATCATCTTTCCCGAATTCTTCTGGGCGGCTCCGAAGATAACTTCTGCAAGCTCAGTTCTACCAGCCCCTACAAGTCCTCCTAGGCCAAGTATCTCGCCTTTGCGAACCTTTAGGTTGATATTCTCATCGCCATTTCCGCTAACATCTTGTAATTCAAGAAGGACATTATCCTTTTCAATACAATCTCCACGCGGTGGATATGTCTCTGTCAGTTCTCGCCCAACCATCAATTTGATTAACTCTTGGACTTCACTATCCTTGGTGATTAATGTCTTGATATATTCGCCGTCACGCAGAACTAGAATTCTATCCGATAATCGATATATCTCTTCTAGCCTATGAGAGATATAAATGATAGATATCCCTTCTTTACGTAACCTTTCTACTACTCTAAACATGCTTTCAACTTCAGCACTAGTTAAAGGTGCCGAAGGTTCATCCATAATTAATATTTTGGCATTTTGTTGTATCGCTTTCGCGATTTCAACCATCTGTTGATATCCTACTGTCAAAGTCTTCATTAACGCTTTCGGGTCAATATCAATACGCAACTGCTTAAATGCTTTAGCCGCTTCTATCTCCATCGCCTTCTTGTCAACAATGATACCCTTTTTAATTGGTCTACCCAAAAATAAATTTTCTGCTGCTGACAATTCTTTAACGTTGTTAAATTCCTGATAAATAATCGCTATTCCTTGTTCTGCCCCAAGTTGAGGTGTCATGCTAGAGAACTCTTTCCCATTTACAACAATCTTTCCAGAAGTCGGAATTACTGCCCCCGAACAACATTTGATCAAGGTAGATTTTCCTGCGCCGTTTTCGCCAATTAGGGCTAGAATCTCACCCTTTTTTAATTGCAACGTTACATCTTTTAGTGCCACAACGCCAGGATATTCTTTTCTGATATTTTTTAATTCTAAAACATATTCTGCGCTCATAATTTCTCCTCGTGGACAAATAATTTAGGGGCGGTCTCATAAAAACCGCCCCCTATTATACTACTACATTACAGTAATAATATCATAGATATTACATACCATCAATAATTTCTTGAACATCGGCAGCTGTAATTTCTCTAGTTGGTCTAAATACGTTTCTAGCGTCGCCTGTAAACTCTTCACCAGATAAAATTCTTTCGTACATATCAAGACAAGCTTGAGCTGTATCTAAACTAGAACCTTCAAAACCGATGATTGCTCTAACAGCTTCGTCGCCAGCTAGAAGTGAATTTAATTGTGTCATAGTAACGTCAGTTGTGATAACGCCTACGTTTTCAGGGATATTTCCTTTTCCACCGAATTTTTGTAGTAATGCTTCGTTTGCACCAATCATCGCTCCAGCACCTACGCCAACAAATACAGTTGCATCTGGGTTAGCTTGAAGTGTTGTTTCAACGTTTGTTTGTGCATCATTTGCTTCAATACCTTCAACAGAAGCTACGATTTCGTATACTCCATCATCACAGAATTCTTCTAAACCTTCTTTGATTCCGTTTTCTCTTTCAAGAAGAACTTTTGTAGAAGGATATCCGATTGTTACAACTTGTGCAGGAGCATCAGCTGTGTAGTGTTCGTTGATGAATGCAGCTGCTGATTTACCAATATCTCTACCAAGAGCTGTGTTATCTAGTACCCAGTTAGCTGTTGTGTTTTCCATTGGATCATCCCAGCACATAACTTTGATATCTGCTGCAAGTGCATCGCCACAAACAGTTTCAACTGCTGCTGCATCTGAAGGGTGAACCATGATTAGGTCAACTCCAGAAGTAACAAAGTTTTCAATTTGACTGATTTGAGTTGCTGCGTTGTCATCACAATCGATTAGAGTGTAATCCCAACCTTTGTCTTTAAGCAAGCCTTCTAATTTACCCATAACGCCTGCCCAGTAATCATTTTTCAATGATTGGATAGTAATACCCACTGTGTAAGTATCGCCTGCTGCTGCTTCTTCTGCTGGTGCTGCTTCTTCCTCTGCAGGTGCTGCTTCTTCCTCTGCAGGTGCTGCTTCTTCTGCTGGAGCCGCTTCTTCTGCTGGTGCCTTTTCTTCTTCTGCAGGTGCTTTACTTCCACATCCTACAACTAGCCCCCCCACTAAAGTGAGAACCATTGCCATTGCCAATAATCTCTTTTTCATTTTACTTCCTCCTTTTATTTTATTTAATAGTTGTGATGTTCTCTTACTTAGCTATTAGCTAAACGCAAGTAAATGCACCATCAACTATAAAATCAGAACCAGTTGTAAATGTGCTTGTGTCGCCAGCTAAATATACACATATAGATTGTAATTCTTCTGGTTTACCAAGTCTTCCCAGTGGACCTTGTTTGTTCCATTCTTCAATCAATGCTTTCAAGTGAGGTGCGTTCATAACTAATTCAGTCCCGATATATCCTGGACTAATGCTATTAACACGAACTCCTCTGGTTGCCCATTCTGTTGCCATTGATTTGGTTAATTGAGTTACTGCTGCCTTAGATGCATTGTATGCACACTGTGGCTGCGGAATATTTACGATATGTCCTGACATAGATGCTGTATTAATGATAGAGCCGCTACCTTGCTTTAGCATTACTTTTCCAGCAGCTTGTGCTGTCAAGAAAACACCATTAAGGTTGATGTCTATTACTTTTGTCCAACTCTCATAACTCATCTCATCTGCTGGTTCGTTGATACAGATGCCTGCATTACAAAATGCTATATCTAATTTGCCTAGTTTGCTAACAATTTCATCTACCATTGCTGTAACTTCTTCTGGCTTAGTAACATCTGTCTTGATAGCGATTGTACGAACGCCATTGTCCTTTGCAATCTCATCAGCCGTTTGTTGTGCCACTTCAATATCTACATCAACAATAGCAACATCTGCTCCCGCTTCAGCAAACGCCGTTGCAACACTTTTGCCGATACCTCTAGCTCCACCTGTTACGAAAGCAACTTTGCCATCTAATCTCATTTTTTCAATAATTCCCATTTACGGTTCCTCCTGTTTTAAGTAAATAATCTAGCTAGTAAAATTCTTGTTTTCAATAATGATTCGGTATTTTGTAATCACTTATATAAAACACTTTTACATTACTGTTTGCACTATTATACATCTTCTGCTTTTTTTGTGCAACTTGCAATATTTCCCAAAAAATTCACTGTTTTTTTGTGACTCTTTTACAATACTTTTTATCAATAGCATCTTTTTGCTTTTTTATGCATTGTTATCTTTGGCATTTTACCTTTATTCCGCCAGTCTTTGCAGTGTTTCCATCGCTCCCTTTTCATGCAAAGAGTTCAATGCCCAAAGGTATTCCTTAGTGAATTCTTGATTATCAGCTAAGTCTCCAAAGAAGGCTTCTTGACGTAGGAACGCCAATGGGTCTTCTTTTTGTTTACTCGCCGCTGCCATAACTTGTTCTTTGGCATTGTCTACCACTTCAATCGGATTACCTTGCTCATCAATCCCTTCGGCATATCTTGCCCAAGAAGCAACAATAGCTGCCGAGTATTTCACTGAACCTTTATTTGCTATCTGTGATTCTATAACCGGCATCAACCACTTAGGAATTCTGTCTGAAGATTCTGCCGCAAGACGAGCAACTGTGTCACAAATCTCCGCGTTAGAGAAACGTTCAATCAAAGATGCTTTGTACGCATCCAAGTCAATCCCCGGTACTGGTCGTAGGGTCGGTGTCGCATCTTTGTTCATATAATTCAACAGAAATTGTGATACCAACGGATTTTGAGCCGCTTCATGTACTAGCCTAAAGCCCGACAGCCATGAAAAATACGCCAACGCCTGATGGCTTAAATTCAACAACCGTAATTTCATCAATTCATATGGTTCAACGTCAGGTACTACTTGTACCCCAACTTCTTCAAAAGCTGGCCTACTCTTTCCAAAGTCTTCCGTAAGCACCCACTGCACAAATGGCTCGGTTACTACTGGCCAAGCATCTTTAATACCATAGCGCGCCGACACTGCTGCTACTTCTTCTGGTGTCGTCTGCGGCGTAATGCGATCTACCATCGATGCTGGGAAATGTACATTTTCATCAATCCACGCTGCTACTTGGGCGTCTTTTTCCTTGGCAAAAGATAAAATTGCTTTCTTAGCGACTCCCCCATTGTCCAAGATGTTGTCGCAGCTCATGACTGTAAATGGTTCAATCCCTCTTTCTTTTCTAAGCTTCAATCCCGCATAAATATATCCAAACACTGTACATGGTAATGCTCCTTCTTTAAGATCCGCCTGTACATCTGGTGTTTCTAAAAGGAAATCTCCCGTAATTTGGTCGAAGTTATATCCACCCTCTGTAATCGTCAGTGAGACAATTCGAATCTGTGGGTCAGCCAACTGCTCTACAAGTTTGTTAGGGTCATCCGGTCCATAGATATAATCTATAATCGAACCGATAATTCGTCCATCCCACGAGCCATCTACGTTTTTCGATACTAGCGTGTACAAATAATCTTGTTCTGCCAAGACATCTCTCATCGCTTTATCGCCTTTAAGCAATCCTGCGCCAACAATTCCCCATTCAAGTCCTTTGCCCATATTCATTAGCTGGTCAAGATAATACGCTTGATGCGCTCGATGAAATCCACCAACTCCGAAATGTACAACCCCTGGCGTTACTGCTTTGCGGTCATAGCTTGGAGTAGCCAATCTTTCTCCTAAAGAAGAAAGCTCTTCTTGATTCAAACTAATCATACATTCATTATTTCCCATGTTTCTCACACCTTTCCACATATTTTTAACAAAGGCATAGATTCCCCTCTATGCCCTTTGCAAAATACTTTCTTAGTAATTATTTTAGTTGTTGTCAATCTTAATTACTGCCTTTACGACATCGTCTTTGTTGTTGATCGCACATTCAAAAGCTTCTTGAATATCGTCAAAGTCAAATTCATGAGTCACGATTCCTGAGACATCAATCATTCCGTCAGCAATAGCCGCAATAGCTTGCGGATAAATATTTCTGTATCTGAACACTGATTCAATCTTAGCTTCTTTTGCCATTATCTTCGCAAAGTTAAATTCAATAATCTCTTGTGGCGCAATCCCTACTAACACGATTGTTCCACCATTTTTCACTAAATATGGTGTCTGTTGAATTGTAAATGGAGAACCTGCTGTCTCTATAACTTTATCAACACCTGCACCGTTAGTATTCTCCATGATTTCTTTAACGGCATCTGTCTCTTTGCCATTTATCACTCTAGTTGCGCCCATCTTCATCGCATACTCTAAACGCTTAGGAATAATATCTACCACCGTGATATCTGTTGCACCGTGTGCTTTACATGCTAATAAAGTCACTAGACCAATGCAACCTGCTCCCAAGATAACAACTGAATCGCCAAGCTTTACATCGCCTTGATTCGCTGCATGCATACCAACAGAAAGTGGTTCTACTAAAGAGCCTTCTTTGGTTGACATCCCTTCCGGAAGTTTGAAACACATATTTTCTGGAAATGCAATATAATTTTCATAACATCCTTGTACTGGTGGTGTCGCCAAAAAGACAACATCTGGACAAAGGTTATAGCGTCCGCTTTTACAAAATTCACATTCGCCACAAGTGATTCCTGGTTCTAGTGCCACCTTATCACCAACTTTTAGCGTTGTAGCTTCTTCTCCTACTGCAACAACTGTACCAGCACATTCATGACCTAGCATGAAATCTCCGTCTACTACATAGTCACCACATCTTCCATCGTGAAAATAATGTACATCCGAGCCACAAATACCCACATATTCGAGTGCCACTAATACCTCTTTAGCTTTAGGGATTGGCATTTCGGCATCTCTAATCTCCATCTTATCTAGTCCTACCATATATGCTGCTCTGTTCTTCATTTTTCTACCTCACATCCTCTGCTTTTTTTTTGCTTTTTCAGTTCCTACATTTCTTCCATATTTGTAACACATTAATAAAAAAACTGCAAGTGGCATATTTTTCTAGTGAACAAAAAAGGGGACATAACCCCTTGAAGTTATGTCCCTTTGTCTTAGTGGCTTATCTTAGCCCCACACTTTGATTTTGTTCTTGCCTTCTTTAAGTTTTGCAAAAGGTCCCACAACGGCTTTGTTTGTTCTTGCCTTGCCATTATAGTCAGTATCAAGAGTAATATTATTGCCTTGTGGATCATCAAAAGGTACTTCAACAATGCGAACCATCTCTAAATCTTGGGTTCCTAAAATTTCTTTTTTCATTTGCATTAATTCCTTCTTAACATCCATTTCCAAATATGTCTTTTTGCCTTCAGTCACAATACGAACTTTTGGATTATAAGCTAATTTTAACTTGTCTTGCTCTTTGTTATAAGCCTTTGCTCCGTTTAAGTATGCATTGTTGTTGATGTAAACTGGCTCTTTAACTGTTTGGAATTCTTCCAAGTCACCGTTTCCAATGCCCTTAACTTTAGTTATGCACTCTTCAAGTGACGCTGGATGCCCGTTGTAATCTGCTGTCCCACTTGTTGATTGCTCAGTATATGTCTTAGCTCCGCCAACGAAGATGTTTTGATACCATCTGTCATCACCACTATATACAAAAGTAGTACCCTTTGCTTTAGTAGAATGAGGGAAATGATATGGTGTCGCTCGGTCTAAAACTGGCTCCCTACGCATCGTTCCGCAGATTAGGTTGTTGATATATGCACCACCTTGAGCGATATTATCTAAGCTATAGTAAGATGCGAAGATATTGTTATCAACCATATGTGGTCCATGTGTTACCTCGATAAAGAGGTCGCGGTCGTTATCATAGAACAAGTTCTTGCTGACGCGCGCGCCTTGTGCTTGCCAATCAAGCCAGATTCCCAATGTACAATTATGGAAATTATTATCATGGATATGCACATCAATAGCAGCATGCAGCTTGATACCGCCGATTTCGTATCCGAAATACTCATGTTTAACCGCAATATTGTAGATGTGATTACCATATATTTCACTAAATACACAGCCCATGTGTCCAACGATTCCGTTTTGTCCACAGTCATAGATAGTATTGTTACGGATAATATGAGAGCCAATACTTTCTTTACTCCAGCCTATCTCAAGAGCAAGGAAAACAGCTTCCATTTGATATTGGTATCCTGGCTTTCTATGAACTCTTGTGCATAAGTTGTGTCCTGTTGATGCTTCTTTACCGATACTAATAGCACTACATTTTGCATCGTGGATAATATTATCTTCAATAATCCAGCCCTTACTCCAATTAACCCCTAGTAGACCTGGTTGATCTGCTGTCGGAGGTGTCCAAGGAGATGCCGCTTGAGCCATCTCAAAGCCACGTACTGTGATATAGTCTCTGCCTGTTTTATCTGGATAGAAACAGCATTTTCTAACATTTATCTCAACTAATTCTTCCCTTGGGTCAGCACCTTGGAAGTTAGCATAGATTGTCGTTGTATCATCATCAACTTCCGCATACCATTGGTAAATAGATTCTTCTGGGTTTAAAAGTGGTTCTGCCTTTTTCGTCCAAAACGGATTGAATCCTTCGGTTCTTTTAACTGGTTTCTTAACTTCTGCCAATGTTCTTGCTTCATAGAAAGAGCGTCCATTTAGATAAACATCTCCTAGATGAAGGTGCCACTCTTCTGGATGAATCAGCCAGTCCCCAATTAATTCTTCTTTGTACGGATTGTAATCGCCAAACATCTTGTTATCTAGTGTTGTCTTCCATACACTACCTTGAACATTTTCCCAATTTTCGACCTTTTCCGAACCTTTGATTACAACTTTTTCGCCTTTAGCCGCTTGATATACAATACGACTTTGGTCACTAGTTCCGCCCTCTTGTGGTTTTACCCACTCGCGGTACTCACCTTTGTGCACAGTTACCACATCTCCTGGCATCGCCACTGTGGCTGCCTTTGAAATGGTACGAAACGGTTGCTTTGCCGTTCCGTTCGCACTATCATTGCCCGTAATCGCTACGTGAATTTCTCTTGCCATAACTCTAGTTCTCCTTTCGCTCGTTAGCCTTTGACCGCTCCTGCCGTCATTCCTTTTACTAATTTATCTTGTGCAAATATGAATAACAAAATCATTGGAAGTACTGTAAGAGTAAGTACCGCCATAACTAATGGGGCATTCATCGAATATTGTCCTTGGAATTCCCACACTGCTAATGGCAATGTTCTGTTCTTTGCTGTCTGTGTTAAGGTATATGCGAAGCTAAATTCGTTCCACATATTTACTCCATTATAAATCGCTAGCGTTGCCAGTCCTGGCTTCGCCAGTGGCATAATCACTTTAAAGAACATCTGATATTTGGAACAGCCATCAATCTGCGCTGCCTCTTCAATTTCACCTGGTATTCCCTTCATGAAGCTCGTCAAGATAAATACCGAAATAGGAATAGCTGTTGCCACATAAGGACCAATTAACGCCCAAATAGAATCATATATACCCATCTGCTGTGATAACTTAAAAACTGGAATCAAGGTAATATGAATTGGAATTGACATACACGCCACAATCAACGCATATATAGGTCCCGATAGCTTGAATTTGAATCTTGATAGCGGGTATGCTGCACATGATGAAATGAAAAGCAGTATCCCCAACGATACAACTAAAACAACTACACTATTGATAAAAAATTGAATGAAGTTCCCTTCTAATACAGTTCTATAATTATCGAAATTCCATTCCTTGGGTAGGCTAAAAATTCCATTCGTTAGCATTTCAAATTTCTCTTTGAATGAATTTATCACCATAAAAACAAATGGTAAGGTGGCTACTACTGTCCAAAACAGCCCTAGTATCCATGCGATAGCCCAAGATAGTCTACTTTTTGTTTTGCTTGCTTTTGCCATCTACGCCGCCTCCTTCTTACCATTAAGGATTCTCATTGTTATTAAGGAAACGACAGTAATTAGGATAAACATCCCTCCTGCAATCGTTGCGCCATAACCCATATTGAAGTTTTTAAAAGATTCTTTGTACATATATGTTCCCATCAACTCTGTTGAAGTGCCGGGGCCTCCGCCAGTCATAACATATACTAAGTCAAAATATTTAAGTGAACCAACCATCGATAAGATTGCTGCACTTTTTAATGATGGTGCCAACAATGGCAATGCAATGCTTTTAAAGTACTGCCCTCTAGTTGCGCCATCGATAATCGCCGCTTCATATACTTCTGTTGATATATTCGTATATGCCGCCATACAATACACCATGTAAAATGGCGTAAACTGCCATGCAATAACACCTATAACCGTATAAAGTGCCATTCTGGGGTCTCCTAGTAGGTCAATGTTGCCACCGCCAAAGAGCCCTGAAATAGTACTAATAATTCCACCATTGGTGGCTAATGCATATGTAAATAAGAAGCCAATCGCAACTGAAGACATCAACAGCGGAATGAACCACAACACTTTGAAAATTGTCATCTTCTTCCCACCAAAATCAATAAAAGTTGCCAATGCTAGTCCTATTGGTATCTGAATGCAAATTGATAGCACCATGATGATAAGGTTGTTCTTAAACGCCGTCCAAAAAGAACCGTCTTTCATAAGTGCAATCCAGTTCCCAAAGCCAACGAATTTTTTGTCTGCTGAAATTCCATTCCATCTGTAAACGCTCGTTATAAAAGTGTCTATGATGGGATAGAAAATGTAGATTATCAGAAGAATTGCGATGGGAGCTAGGAAAATAAAAGCCGCCTTATGTGTTTCGCGTTTTCTCTTATCGACCAATGAGATGCCTTTCATCTTCATCTTATCCCTCCTCGTTATGAAAAAAGTATCCCGATGATTCCATCGGGAATACTTTATTCGTTTGTTTTATTCGTTTTCGTCAATATATTTTTGCATTGCCGCTTGGAATTGTTTTGCTGCTTCTTCTGAAGTCATCGTTAGTCCAAATAGTTCTTGACTAGTATCAAGATGCACTTGTGCTACTGATGGTGGTAGATATTGGTCATACCATAGTTGTGTAGAAGATGCGTCGTTAGCTGCTGTAATAATTTCTTTGCTGATTGGGTCTGTAATTTGGCTTTCAATTCCTTGGATTGGTGGAACCTTGCCTTTTTCAACCATGAATTCAACTACGTCTGGTTCTGAGAATTGTGACGCACATTCAAACGCTGCCGCTAATTTGTCGCCTTCACAGTTAAATGAGATGAAGTTATCTCCTATTGTTCCAATCATGATTGATGCATCAGCATACCCATCTTCGATTGCTGGGAATGGGAACCAACCAACTTTTTCGTAGAATTCTTCACTCTCTTGTTTGATGATTCCTGTGTACCATGAACCAATCAAAGTCATACCTGCTGTTTCTTGGTAAATCATTTGTCTTGCTTGTCCATCATCTTCACTTAATGAATTAACACCTTCTGGGAAGTATCCATTTTCTGTCCATTCAATAATTTTATTTCCAGCGTAGATAAAGCTTTCATCTTCAAAAGTTCCTGTTCCTGCTACTGCCGCTTGGAATGGCTCTAGTCCACCTTTTCTAGCTGCTAGGTTCATGAAGTACATTGAACCTGTCCATTTTGGTCCGTTAGCAAGAGCGAATGGTGTGATACCATTTTCCTTTAAAGTTACACATGCCGCTTCTAACTCACCTAGCGTTTTTGGTTCTTCGATATTATATTCTGCAAACATGTCTTTGTTGTAATAGAAACCTGATAGCGCAACGTTTATAAATGGTACCGCATAGATATCATCTTTGTAAGTAGATTGTGCTACTGCTGCTTCCATTAAGCGGTTTGGCAATTCACTGTTGTTAAACAGTTCTGTAATTGGTTGAGCGTGTCCTGATTCGATATATTCATTCATCGGACCACCTGACCAAGTTGTGTACATATCAGGAGTTTCTCCTGAACTCATCGCTACAACAATTCTTTCTTTGTAGATATCGTTTTGGATATGAACTGTCTCTACTGTGTAGCCAGTTTTTGTTTCGTTATTGAACTTGTCCATTGCTTCTTTGTAAACGATTACGTCTACTTCATCAGTTGTACCATTCCAAAATACGATTTCGCCGCCTTCACCTGCAGCTCCTCCATCTGCTGATTCGGTAGCTTTATCATCACCAGCAGCTTCACTATCTGATGCTTTACTGCCACCACACCCCGATAATAGTGATGCCGTCATCAACACAACTAATCCCATCGAGATTGCTTTCATTACTCTCTTTTTCATATCTTATCCTCCTTGAATCAATTTGTTGGCTCTATGTTATCATCTTAAACGTTTCTTTAATATTTAATAAAATGTCCTATTTATATAATTTTCTTACTTTTTGTTTACAATGAATAGTTTTTTATATAAAAAAGAGGGTTTCGCTTACGAAACCCTCGCTTGTCTCTTTATTATTTTACAAGTACTTCTTCTATCTTTGTTTTTAATGCTTCTACATCATCACTGTTCACTAAGAAAAATGCATCACCATTAACTTTAACGGCACACTTTTCTTCATCCCATGAGTGATAAGAAATATGCAAATCTGGTGCGCCTTTTACATTGCGTTTAAACGCCATTTCGATAATCGCATCTTTCCCCATCTTAGAAGCATCCAAATTCTCCTCAATTACGAATATGCTAAACATCTCGTTGTACAGGCTGCGGTATTCTTGCTCTTTAAGCTGCTTTTCTGATATTTTATATGTTTTCCCATCTTGCTTGATAGTAACACTTTTCATCGTTTCGATATCTGCAACCGCACTCACATCTAAGATATAGTCAAAGGGAATTACATCCAAAACGGCATCTACCATCATCTCGTTTAAGGTATATACCTTGTCTTCGGCCCCTTCATATGCTACGTAGTAATTGCCTCTACCATCATTATCCCCGATAAGTAGCATTGCCTTACTATCTGCTTCGACTTGGTACGAGGGACTATTTTCTTTGTCAATCTCTTGCCCCATAACCGCCGCTTCACGTTCATCTTCTGTTGTTTGACAAAATTCTATGGAAATCTTACCAAGTGGTTTGTCAAACTTTACACTAGCATCTGCCTCGATCTTTTGCATATCAATCATCACAAGTTGCTGATATAACTTAATCATAGCTTCTGTATCAACAATTACTTCATCGTTATATGGCGTATCCATCTTCCAAAATTCAAACGGCGACTCATACTCCTGCTGCTCATAAGCAATATTCATGATTTCCTTGTCTTGTTTGACAATATCTACCCCACGAACTCCCTCGGCGATAAAGATTGGTTCTGTGACTAATTCCAGCTCTTTTTCTGCCTCTTTTTTGCCACACCCACTTAAAAGTATTGCCATTATTATTAGCATTATGCATTTTATATATGACCTGTTATTCTGCCCTCTATCTTTCATAATAATTCTCCTTCTTTTGTATACCGAAAAGTATATCATGTCCAATGAGGCGTAACTATTTAAAAAATTGCCCTTTTCCTAGAAATAACTATCCACTTACACGCATTTTATCCCGATACTTACCCGGCGATACTCCCGTGCATTTTTTAAATGCAAGTGAAAAGTAATTGGTGTCACGATATCCCACTTCTTGGGCAATCTTACCAATTTTCATATTTGTATCACTCAAAAAATATTTTGCTCGTTCAATGCGCTTGCGCACAATATATTCATTGCATCCTTCTCCCGTACTGCGCTTAAACAGTCGCGAGAAATAGTTGGGACTCAAGTAAAAGTACGCGGCGATTCCTGACACTGTAATATCTTCTGAAAGGTGTTGGTTGATATATCTTTTTATCTTAACAACTAACTCATGTGCATCATCTTCTTCTACTTG
>JGI994J12354_10001470_pt1 | contig 23773 bp, 25 predicted proteins | sample IntmicLarv3ML3BL_FD_12354 | JGI IMG/M metagenome (IMG submission 12354)
GTATATGTCTAAACCAATTGATAAGAATGAACTTAATAGAATTATTAATTTATTTGTACTTAAAGATTAGATAGTATTTTAATTATAAGTTTGAATATTTATAAGAAAAAATGTAAAAAGTAAGTTGTATATTTTAAATGAGTGTGCTATTCTTAATTAAGAATAGGAGGTATGAAAATGATACAGAAGAAAAATATTGTAACATGGATTTTGATTTCACTATTTACTTGTGGTATTGGAGGTATTATTTGGTTTATTCAAATAACTGATGATATGAGAACTGCAAGTGGGGACTCAAGATTGTCAGGTGTTTCAGCGTTGTTACTTACACTAGTAACATGTGGTATTTATGGATTCTACTGGGCATATTTAATGGGTAAAGCTCAAGCTGTTGTAAAACAGAGAAGAGGATTGCCAGCAGAAGATAGTTCAATATTATATTTAGTATTACAAGTTTTTGGGTTAGGAATTGTAATTTATTGCTTAGCACAAAATGAACTAAATATGGTAGCTGATATGAGTGGTCCAAATGTTCCACCAATGCAAGGTCCACCAATGGGACCACCACAAGGAGTGTAAAAGAAGAATGAAAAATTCTTTTTTTAATATAACAAAAAATACAGTTAATGGCAGAAGAAATAGAGTAATCATTGGAAGTTTAATATTAATAACTATTTATTTTGTCTTTGAGTTTCTTAAAAAAAAAATTGGCTTTGTAATTCCTTGTATGTTTCATGAATTAACAGGCTTTTATTGTCCAGGATGTGGTATAACTAGAGCTATAGAATCTGTTATAAGTCTTAATTTTTATCAAGCATTTAGATATAATATGTTAGTGATATTGCTTTTACCATTTTTTATGGTATGTGTGGTTGATTCCATATATTGTTACATTGTTGATAAGAAGAAAACTATTTATAGTAAGATTCCAACAAATGTTTTGATTGTGCTATTAGTAATCACCATTTTATTTGGAATATTAAGAAATATTAGTTTATTTGATTTTCTGGCACCAATAGATATATAATAAAAGATATTAAACAATATCTTTTTATTTTGTGATATAATTTGTTTGTAATAATTAGGAGGCAACATGAGAAGTTTTAAATCATTTCGTAATATGTTTTTTTCAGTTGTTTCCAATATAGTAACTGTTCTTTTTGGATTTGTGATACAAGCTTTATTTTTAAAACAATTAGGTAGTGAGTACCTTGGTATTAATGGGTTGTTTATAAATATTGTTTCAATGCTTACAATTGTTTATTTGGGAATTGGTACTGCTATAATATATAGTTTATATAAACCAGTGGCAGAAGAAGATAAAGAAAAAATTAAATCACTTATGACTTTTTATAAGAAGTGTTATAACTTAATAGCTATTGCAATGTTTGTTATTGGGTTGTTGATTATTCCATTTTTAAGTATTATAGTTGGTAAAAATTCTATTACGGATAGTATTTATGTTATATATATATTGTTTTTAATTGATACTTTAGTGTCGTATGTTTTATTTTATAAGAGATCAATACTTTATGCTGATCAAAAAAATTATGTTATAAGTATAATTCATATTTGTTGTTCATCTATTATGAATTTAATGCTTTTATTAACGTTATCTCATACTCAAAATTACTTACTTTTTTTGGTGATAAAAATTATAATGAGGTTTGTAGAGAACTTAGTAATATCTATAGTTGTTAATAAGCAATATGCTTACTTAAAAGATAATGATACAGCACCTCTTGATAAAAAAACTAAGAAAGATATTTATATTAAAGTTAAAGGATTAATGTATCATAAAGTCGGACATTTATTTGTTTTAGGTAGTGATAATATAATTATTTCTTTATTTTTAGGAGGGGTTAAAACAGTTGGTTATTATGCTAATTATCATACAATTATATTTTCTCTTACAATGATGATTGACCAAGCATTTGCATCAATTACTTCTAGTGTTGGTAATCTGTTGATAGCTAGTAAAAAAAGTCAAAAATATGAAGTATATGAGAGGATAAACTTTCTTAATTTTTGGATAGCTGGCTTCTCGGCAACATGTGTATTTGTTATTATGGAGAGTTTCATTACAATATGGGTTGGTAGTGAATATATATTAGAACATTTGGTTCTTATAGTTCTTACTTTAAATTTTTATTTAACAATAGTTAAAAATACAATGATTAATTTTAAAGATGCTTCTGGAATTTTTCATGAAGATAGATTTGTTCCTTTTATTGAAAGTGCAGTTAATATTGTTACTTCAATAATTTTGCTAAAATTCTTTGGTTTAGCTGGAGTATTTATGGGAACTGTATTAAGTACATTGGTATTACATTTATATAGTTATCCTAAGTTTGTATATTGTCCATTATTCGACAAGAAATATATGGAATATGTTAAGCAGTTAGTAAAGTTCTTTTTGATATTTATTGTTGGATTATTGTTAACTTATGGGGTTTCTCTATTGGTAATAGTAGATAATAATTGGTTGCAAGTTATTGTAAATATTTTGGTATGTGTAGTAGTGATTAATGGATTTTACATATTGTTGTTTTATAGGACAAAAGAGTTTAAATATTTTAGAGTGTTAGCAGTGAACATGAAAAACAAAATTTTAAAGGTTGATGAATAATGGATAAAGATAAAAAAGGAATGGTGTTTCCAATTATAATGATTATACTTTTATGTTTAATTGGATTTGTATTATTAGTTGTAATGATTGGAGAAAATGTTTTATCTAAAGATGGTATTCGGCTTTACTTTAGGGAAACTGATAATATGTTTAGTGAGAAACAAAAGCTGCAATTAGAAAAATATTTTAAAGATAAGAATGTTACTAGTTCTGTAGTTGAATATATTAATACCAATGAAGAATTAAAACTTATGATTCAAAGTTTGATTTTTGATATATGTGATGGTTTTAGAGATGATAATAATTTTGAAATTGATGAAAATAAGTTGGTAGATAAGATTAGGATTGAAGTTTATAAATTTGAAGAAAAAGAAAGTGTTCAAGTATGGGATTTTATAGAAAAAGATGTAAGAAAGCTTGTTAATGATATAAATAGTGTTTATAATAGTGATTATGTACCAGTTATGAAAACTATTTTTAATATATTTAGTAGAAGAACAGTAATTATTATAATGGTAATATTTGGATTATTAGTATTACCACTATTAATATTTAGAAGAGTATGGGGAATATTATATGCTTTTATAGCAGTTGTTATGACTTCGGGACTCGCTTATTATATAGTAAATTATATTGAATTTTCTGGTGATAATCTTCAAAGTGGAGTAATTAATTGCTTGAAGGAGATAGCTAATTATAATATATATAAATTTGTTTTTGTGGCAGTTTTATTATTTATGTTATTTATAATGTGCTTGGTCATAAAACCGATGATGCATAGAATAAATATTAGATTTAAGGCTTTGAGGATGTAAGGAGGAAATTATGAAAATATTAGTTACAGGAGGACTTGGATTTATTGGGAGTCATACAGTAGTGGAATTATTAAATGGTAATTATGAGGTAGTTATTATTGATAATCTATTTAATAGTACTATTGAAGTGTTAGGTCACATTAAGGAGATAACTGGTAAAAATGTAAGTTATTATGAGGGGGATGTTTGTGATAAGGACTTACTTAGGTCAATATTTAATGAACATAACATAGATGCTGTGATTCATTTCGCTGGTTACAAAGCAGTTGGTGAATCAGTTGCTAAACCACTTATGTATTATAGGAATAATATAGATTCTACACTTAGCTTATGTGAAGTAATGAATGAGTTTAATTGTAAAAAATTAGTATTTTCTTCAAGTGCAACAGTATATAAAGAAAGTCAAATTTTACCATTAAAAGAGGATTTTCCACTTGGAACAACTAATCCATATGGATCTACTAAACTGGTTATTGAAGGAATACTTAAGGATTTATATGTTTCTGATAATGAATGGGGTATAGCACTTTTGAGATATTTTAATCCTATAGGTGCTCATGAAAGTGGACTTCTTGGTGAGAATCCAAAAGGAATACCTAATAATTTAATGCCATTTATTGTTAAGGTTGCTAATAAAGAATTAGAATGTTTAAATGTATTTGGTGATGATTATAATACTCCTGATGGTACTGGAGTTAGAGATTATATTCATGTTGTTGATTTAGCTAAAGGACACTTGAAAGCAATTGAAAGAGTTATTAATAATAAAGAAGTAGATGCTTATAATTTAGGTACTGGTAATGGTTACAGTGTACTTGATTTAGTTAATAATTTTAAGGATGTTAATGGTCTTGATGTTAATTATAAAATAGTTGATAGAAGACCTGGTGATATTGCCTCATGTTATGCAGATTCTTCTTATGCAAAAGAAAAATTAGGATGGACAGCTGAAAAAGGTATAGAAGAAATGTGTAAAGATTCTTGGAATTTTATAATTAAAAACAAATAGTTTGAATAAAATAAGGAGCTGAAGTAAAATGAGTTTGATTCATTGCACTGAGTGTAATAATGAAATTAGTGATAAAGCACCTAGCTGTGTTCATTGTGGAAATCCACTATCAGAAGATAAAATATTGAAAATGAATGAAGTTGAAATAGAGGTTACTAGAAAAAAAATTAAGATGAAAAGTTTAATTATTTTGCTAGTAGTTTCTTTTTTTATGTTTATTGTAATGGTAACCGATATTCCATTTGCATATAACATTTTGAGAAAGTATAGAATTATAGAACTTCTTAAATTAAAAAACATAAATTCAGAGGGTCTTATTGTTAGTGTTGGAATTATTACACTAATTAGTTTTTTTGTTTCTTTTTTGAGTAAAAGGAAAGCTAATGTTGGATATTTTATAAACAATATTTTATTGGTATTAATTTTTTCAAGTTTATATAAACAGGGATATAGGATTGATGTTGGCTTTTATTTATTATTTATTCTAAATTCATTATTATTGTTATATAAAACTAAATATTATTTAAAAAAATCTAAAATCTTTGTAATTGAAAGTGAAGTAAATGTATTAGTTGAAAAATCATTAAAAATTGAGGAACATTTCAACAAACAAAAATCAAAATTAAAATTGATTGTGTCATATACATTGTTAATTATTTTTTGTTTATTATTAGTAGTACCAATTTATTATTTCAATGGAATAGAACAAAAAAAACTTGTCAAATGTGCGTGATGAGTTGAAAAAACAGGTTAAGATTACATATACTTATATAAATGTTAGAAAGTCACCTAATGTTTCAAGTGAAATTTTAGGTAAAGTTTATAAAGATGATATTTATACTGTAATTGATGTTGTAATTACTAATAAATATGAATGGGTAAAAATAAGACTTAATGATGGTATGATTGGTTATATTGCTAACCCAATAGGGCAGAATTATTTAGAAAAATTATATACTGAGGTAGTTAAAGAAAATGATAATGAAGAATCCAACGCTAATGAAGAAGTAAAAAAAGATAAAATAGATGATACATTATTAGGCCCTTCAGTTGACGTTCAAATAATACCTCCAGCAGAAAATAATCCTTCAATTATTTCACCTCCTATTATAAATATACCTATAGAAAATCCTAAAGATAATACATCTGCACCACCATCTAATAGTAATGAAAAACTAACAGATAATAAAGATCAAAATAAAGTTAAAAAGGAACAAGAGATACTTGCTGAAACTACCAGATATAATAATAGAATTAAAGAAATAGAAGCTGAATATGCACCAATGTATAATAAAGCTATGGGAGAAGTAGATTATTATTATGAACTAGCTTCTTTGAATGGTGGGATGTATTACGGTACAGAGCAAAGTTATTTTAGTGAAAAAAATAAATTGAATAATGATATAAATAAATTAATAGAAGATTATTCTAGATGTAACAATGATTATTATTGTCGTGGTACTTCTCAAGCTCAGAGGTATCTAAATGATTTAGATATTGCGAATAATAAATTGGATATTTTAATGTTAAAATGGGATAATACTGTTAAATATAATTATGCATTAGAAAGTGTGAAAGCAATATTAGAAACTAAAAAGTATCAATTATCACAAGAATATAACAAGTATATAAAGAATATTCAGCTAATTGAGGATAAATATAAATAATTTGAATAGAAAGTCTTCTGGAGTATCAATATAGATACGAAAGGAGATTTTTTAATGGCACGTCATAAGGTAGAAATAAGTGGCGTGGATACAGCAAATATCAAAGTATTAAGTAGTATAGAGATGAATGAACTTTTTCTTAGAATGCATAGTGGTGATATGATAGCTAGAGAAGAACTAGTGGAAGGTAATTTAAAGTTGGTTTTATCAATACTAAAAATTTTTGGTAACAAAACTGATAATATGGATGATTTATTCCAAATAGGTTGTGTTGGTTTATTAAAAGCTATTGATAATTTTGACCCTAATTATGGGGTTAAGTTTTCTACTTATTGTGTTCCAATGATTCAAGGTGAAGTTAGAAGGTATATTAGAGATAATAATAGTATTAGAGTTAGTCGTTCTATTAAAGATTTAGCATATAAAGCATTGAGACAAAAAGAGATTATTTCAATTGAAAAAGGTAGTGAAGCTACTATTGAGGATATTGCTAAAAGTTTAGATGTTACTTCTTTTGAAGTTGCTAATGCTCTAGAATCTAGAAGGGAACCACTTAGTATATTTGACCCTATATATAGTGAAGGTGGTGATACTATTTATATATGTGATCAAATTGAAGATAAAAAAGTTAGGGATAATGATTTAGATATAAAGATGGCAGTTGATGATGCAATTTTTGAACTTGAGGATAGAGAGAAATATATACTTGATCAAAGGTTTATAATTGGCAAGACGCAAACAGAGATTGCATGTGAACTTGGAATAAGTCAGGCACAAATATCTAGAATAGAAAAGAATGCAATTGACAGTTTGAAGAAGAATTTGAAATAGATAAAGGGATAAATATATCCTTTTTATTTTGGGTTGTGTGGTATAATGGTTTTATGATGAGGTGAGTTAATGAAGTATATTGATTTATGTGGTAATGATGTATCAAGATTAGGTATGGGGTGTATGAGGCTTCCTGTTAAAGATGATAAAATAGATTTAGAAGCAGCTATGTCTATGGCAGACTTAGCTATTGATGGTGGTATTAATTATTTTGATACTGCTTATGTTTATCATAATGGTGAAAGTGAAGTTTTTGTTAAAGAAGTTATAAAAAAACATGGTAGAGATAAACTGTTTATTGCTGATAAATTACCTATTTATAATTGTGAAGTGGAAGATGATTTGGATAAATTCTTAGACGAACAACTAGAACGTTTAGGAACTGATTACATAGATTATTATTTGTTCCATTGTCTTAATAAAAAGAATTATTCTATTATGAATAAATTAAATTATAAAGATTTTATAAAGAGAAATGTTGGTAAGAATAAGAAGATTAGGCATATAGGTTTTTCTTTTCATGATGAGGTGGGGTTATTTAAGGAAATAATTGATGACTATGAGTGGGAGTTTGTTCAGATTCAGTTTAACTATCTTGATACTGATTATCAAGCAGGAATAGAAGGATATAATTATGCAACTAGTAAAGGAATTCCAGTTTTAATTATGGAACCTATTAGGGGTGGAAGGCTCGCTAATATTCCTAAATCTGTCAGGCATATTTTTGATAAGAAATTTTCTAAGTATAGTGATGCTTCTATTGCTTTAAAGTATGTTGCTAATTATTCTAATAATAAAGTTATTTTAAGTGGAATGCGTAATGTTAATGATATTAAGTCGAATATTTTATTATTTGATGAAGAGATGATTGATAAAATTGAAAAAGAGGAATTGGACATTTTTGTTGAAGCTAAGAAGGAGTTTGACAATTATAGTTTAATTAATTGTACTGCTTGTGATTATTGTAAAGAAGGGTGTCCAAGTAATATTCCTATTTCAGATATATTTACTAAATATAATAAGAATATTGAAGGTGCTGAAAGCAATCATGATTGGTATAGTAATCTGGAATATAAAGCAGACAGATGTGTTCAATGTGGCTTATGTGAATCAGCTTGTTCACAAAAACTTAACATAATTGAGAGTTTAGAAAAAGTCGATAGGTATTTTGAAGATTAAGAATTAAAGAGGTGTTTATATGAAGGTACTACTTTATGCAGAAGGATTAAAAACAATAGGGAAATCTGGTTTAGGTAAGGCGATTAAACATCAGATGAAAGCACTTGAAAATGAAAATATTGAATATACCTTAAACCCAGATGATGATTATGATATTTTGCACATTAATACTTATTTTATGAAATCATATTTCTTAGCAAAGAAAGCTAGAAAAATGGGTAAAAAAATAGTTTATCATGCTCATTCAACAGAGGAAGATTTTAAGAATAGCTTTATATTTTCAAATTTGGTTTCACCACTTTTTAAGAAATGGATTGTTAAATGCTATAAACTTGGTGATGTTATTGTGACGCCTACACCATATTCCAAAAGGTTGCTGGAAGGTTATAAAGGTTTAGAAAATAAAAAGATATATGCTATATCAAATGGGATAGAGATAGATTTTTTTAAAAAGGATATTGCTGCTGGTAAGAAGTTTAGAAAAACTTATAAATATATTGATAAAGATAAGGTAATTATAGGTATTGGACTTTATATAGAAAGAAAAGGAATACTTGATTTTGTTGAAATGGCGAAGAGGATGCCAGAATATAAGTTTATTTGGTTTGGTTATAGTCCTTTATCAGCAAGTCCTAAAAAAATTAGGGATGCAGTTAATACGAAACTTTCTAATTTAGTGTTTGCTGGTTATGTTGAAAGAGAAGTTATTAAACAAGCTATGTGTGGTGCTGATTTATTCTTTATGCCTACATTAGAAGAAACAGAAGGAATACCTTTAATTGAAGCGTGTGCTGCTAAACAAAATATTTTAGTTAGAGATATACCAATATGGCAAGGATGGCTTATAGATGGTAAAAATATATATAAGGGTAAAGATTGTGATGAGTATGAAGCTAAAATAAAAGGAATATTTAGTAAAAAGTTACCTAGTTTAGTTGATGAAGCATATGAATTAGCAAAAGAAAGAGATTTAGTAAATGTTGGAAAACAATTAAAAGAGGTGTATGTTAAATTGTGCAAAAAATAGCACACTTTTTTTAACTTTATTGTTTTTTTAATTTTTATATGTTATTATTATCATAATAAGAGAATAGTGGCCTGGGGAGGCAATGATGTGTGATGAGTAATGAAGAATTTTTAAACGAGTATGAACAACTACAGTCAGTTGTTGCTAAAAAAGATGGCGAAACTATTTTAATAAATGTTTCTGTTCCTGAAAATGATAATTCTAGGAGAAGAGTTTCTCTTTATCATATTATTAATAATGAACAAAATCTTGTTAGTGAAAATGAAGTTACTGATATAGATGATTTGTATTTTAATTTGCTGCCACTTTTGATGGAAAGGTTTATTAAAAGCAATAGTGATATAAAAGAAGAAAACTATGTTTCTAAAGCAATAATTGAGGATGAGGAGACTAGCACTCATATTTTTTCTGCTTCTAAAGCAACTTTTGAGCTTATTGGTATAGAGGCTAGTGTTATAGAGTGGCTTATTAATAAGAAAAATAATATTGTTAATGAGAATGCGTTGTCTGATTATGATATATATGGCAATGGACAGGTTGATATCTCACATGATCTTGATATTTTAATTAGCGAAGGTAAAAATGTGTTTTTTCAACTTGGAGAACTTTTTCCTTGGGATGAAAAGATAGTAGAAATTCAGAAACAGTTAGTAGCTTTTGAATCATCACTTGATGGTAAGGGAAGCATAATAAATGATAGAGATGAAGTAGAAGATATGGGGGGGATTGTTATTCCAAAGGGTGTTGATCCGAATAGTTTTATACAACCAGATTTTTTACAAGAACAAATTGCAGAAGAAATGCAAAAGTCAATTGAAAATTTAGCTATAGAAGAGCAGAGTAAATCGTTGGAATATGAAATTGATCCTAGTAGCTTAATTCCACAAGATATTATGGTAGAGCAACTTGCGGTAATGTTGGCAGATGACAAATTAGCAGTTGATTTAAATGAAACAAAAGGAATAGACCCAGATAGTTATATACAACCAGATTTTTTACAAGAACAGATTGCAGAAGAAATGCAAAAATCAATGTTAATAACTCCATTTGAGCAGACTGAAAAAGTGGAAGAGACAGATGATGTTGAAATAGATTTAGAAAGTAATATATCTATGGACATATTGAATGAACAATTAGAAAGTGCAATGAATGATGAATCTGAAGTTAGTAAAGAAAATAAAATAGATGTAAATAGTAATATATCAGTTGATGTATTAATGGCACAACTTGCTAGTGCAATGGGTGATACTGTTGTTGGTGATGAACCTAGTCAGGGTTTAACTTTATCTAGTGATGAAAGTCCAAAAAGTAAGATTGATTTGAATAGTAATATATCAATGGATATACTAAATGAACAGCTTAATAGTGCAATGACTGAAACTTCTGATGGTGATGAATCTAGTCAGGGTTTAACTTTATCTAGTGATGAAAGTCCTAAAAGTAAGATTGATTTGAATAGTAATATATCAATGGATATACTAAATGAACAGCTTAATAGTGCTATTAATGAGACTCCTAAAGAAGGTATTAGTGAAGGGTTAAGTTTAGCTAGTGGTGTTGGTTCAAATAATAAAATAGATTTGAATAGTAAGATATCAATGGATATATTAAACGAACAGCTTAATAGTGCTATGAGTGAAGTTTTTGATGAAGGTACTAGTGAAGAGTTGATCTTATCTAATAAGGATGATGTAATTGTAGATAATAAAACAAATATTCCTTCAAAACCAAAATCAAATATTTCAAGTAAACCAGTACCAGAACCAGAGTTTTTTTTTGATAGGATAGGTCCTAGTCCAGTAACCCTTTTTGAGCAGATTTTTGTTGCTACAAAGGAGTTGCGTGAACAATTAGGTGATTTGTTTTTTTCTGGTTATTGTGTACATAAATTACAAGAAAAAGGTATTGTTGATTTAGATGATTTAATTAAAGATATGGATGAAGAATATAAGCGATTAATAGATGTTGATTTTGGAAGTTTTATAGGTGCGGCAGTACGTGGAGAAGATGATTTAGAAAGTGGTATGAATGTAAAACATTTTGAAGTGCCAGAAATTGTTATTGCAATGCTTGATGATTTTAGAAGAGAAAGGGTTGCAGGAGTATCAAATGCTGTTGAAAGACTTAAGGATTCTCAAATGAAGTTAGAAATAGGCAATGTTTTAAGAGAAATACTTAATGATAATACTCAGTTAGAAGAGATTGCTGCAGTTACTAATAAAAATTTAACTGAGCGTTCAGAAATTTTAGATAGCATTAATTCTATTATTGATAATTATATTAATGAGATAGCATAATTGTTTAATAATAAAAAAAATTCTACAACTTTTTGTAGGATTTTTTCTTTTTGTTTAAAATATCAATATTTATAATAATCCCTATCATTATAAGATAGGATAAAAGACTTGAACCTCCATAACTTATAAGGGGAAGAGTAATCCCTGTAATTGGAATAAGACCTAGAGTCATTCCAATATTTTGAATTTGTTGATATATTATAATTCCCATAATTCCTGCTATAACATATTTATCTCTATTTTTATGACAGGATTTACCTATGTTTATTATGTACATATCAAATAGTAAAAGGAATCCTAAAATAGCAATAGAACCAATTAATCCAAAGTTTGAAGAAAACACTGTAAATATGAAATCAGTTCCAGCTTCTGGAAAATAAACAGGTGTATTATTAAAACCATGACCTGTTATTCCACTAGAACCAATAGCTGCAAGAGAATTATTTAATTGCATACCTGTACCGTTTTGCCAATTTAATAAGCGATCTATTCTATAGAAGAAACTACTACCAAATATATCTATAAACATCTGTTGGTTGTTATAATAAATATAAATAAATATTGAGATAGTAGTTAGTAAAACAGCAATTGTTCCTATAAACCATCTTTTTCTAATGCCACTAATATAAAGCATAAGTATAGTAGATATAAAATAAATTATTACAATTCCAGTATCAGGTTGCATAAAAGTTAGTATAGAGGGGATTATAAATATTAAAATTATTAATAATAATAATTTGAATTCCTTATATAAAGTTACTTGCTTTTTATTATCTAAGAAATTACTTATGACTTTAGCATTTATTAAAACTAAAGCAATTTTCATGAATTCACTTGGTTGCATAGAACCAATTCCACTTATAATAAACCAGCTTTTACTTCCATTTATAGATGGTGCTACTAATAAGAGACCTATTAGCATTAGAATTCCGCCACTATAGTAAAGTAGTGCATATTTATATAAATATTTGTTATTTATTTTAGAGAAAATATAGATAATTGCAATACCAACAATGTACCAAACTAATTGTTTTAAAGGTAGATTTCCAAGTGATGGAGACAAATACATGCTGGCAGAGTATATAGAACTAATACTTATAAATAAATATATAAATATGGAAGTAATTAGAAAAATATTAATAGATTTCTTTTTAATCATGTTATCACCTAATTTTATTATGGAGAATATTGTAAATATTATTAATTAAAAACATAAAATAAAAGTAGGAGAAGTGATAATATGTCTAGTAAGTTACCAAATATGTTTAAAAATAACAATATTGTTAATACTGGTAATAACAGAAATTCTTTTTATTCTTTTAGGGATGGCTTGTCTTCGATAGTATATAATGAAGATAGAAGTAGTAAAAAAGATATTGATTATTTGTTTAATATACCAGTTCTAATAACGACTAATAATGGAACATATGGATGCAAAATAGTTAGTAAATTAAAAAATCATATATTAACATCTGATAATGAAAAAATTTTATTAAGTGATATAAGAGATATTAAAGTAAAAGACCGCCTTTAGAGGTGGTCTTAATTATATTCCTAATACATTTGTATCTTTATGACATACTAGTGCTGCTACACAGTTTAAATCAATTGTAAAAAAGTCGTTTGTTGCAATTAGTTGTATGGATTCATTTAATTCATTTGATGGGTTATTGATTAAACATCTAAATGTTGCACAGCAATTATTAATATTTTCAATTCTAAATATATCACTTTCAATAGTCATTCCATTTATATTTGTTGGAAAGGTCCATTTTTTATCAATACAGCAACATTCAAGTGATACAGGTCTTGTATTAAAACAAGATAATATTTGGTTGCCTAAAAATGGTTTTGAACATCCTAGAAGACAATCATCAGATATCTGTCTTTGCTGCATTGAAAGAATATTTTCTAGTATTTCAGCAAGACAAGGACAATTATTATTTTCACACATTACTTGTAACTCCTTTCTATAAGCACACAAAAGTGTCTGGTAAACATTTTATTGCACATACACATCCTAGATTGATAACTGCTGTTTGGCTTGTTAGTTCAAATTCTTCATTTGATTCTCTTTCTATTCTGTTAATAGGTGTTAGCATTCTACAAGTGATACAATTACCATCAATATTTTCAATTCTGAATATATTACTTGTATTTGGATTGCCAAATTCGTCTGTGAAATCAACTGATATTAAACTATTATCACATCTATAAAATGTTATTGGTCTTGTATTAATAGGTATTGGTCTGTTTAGATTACCTAAAAATGGTCGTTGACAACTGTTGTCGCATTCTTCTTCAGTGTTGCTATTTCGTTGTAATGTGTCTATAAGACATAGTGTATTTAGAAAACAGCTTTCGTTTCGAGACATAAACTCACTCCTTTATTCAATTCTAGTATAGGATATTCACTTAATCACATCTGGTGTCGTATTAATTACCTATATTTAAATAATATTCATTTATAAGAGGATTTATTTTAGTCTATTTGATATATTTTTATTATTTGTGGTGTATTATATTATTTGAAGAATTTGACTCTATGTTTATATTAAGCATTGAACTCTATGTTTGTGGTATGTTGTTTTGTAATTTATTTTATTATATTGTTAGTGGGAGGAGAAGAATATGAATCAAGAAAAAGTAGGACAGTTTATTGCAAAATGTAGAAAGGAAGAAAACATAACTCAGAGGGAATTTGCTGAGAAGTTAGGTGTTACTGATAAGACAGTATCAAGATGGGAGAATGGTCATTATTTACCTGATATTTCATTATATAAAGATATTTGTCAAATATTAAATATATCTGTTTTGTCATTAATGGAAGGTGAGAAAATAACAGATGATAAAAAAATATTAGAGAAAGTTGATGATGTGCTTATAAAAAATGTGGAGGAATCTAATAAAAAGAATAAAAGGGATATGTTGTATATAGTGAGTACTATTAGTTATTTAGCTTTATTATTTATATTATTTACAATGAATGCTTATAGAGAATTTAGAACAGTGTTGATTATTTTAAGTACTATAGTAATTGGGGTGATATTCTTTTTAACTCATAAAACCTTATATAAAAAGTATTTGATAATACCTATTATATTGGTTATATTATTTTTTGTTTTTGACTATATTGCTGTAAGTAATTATAATGTTGAACCTATATTAGCTATTAATACAGTAAATGAAACTTCAATTCAAATGGGGATTACTTATAGAAAATATAATGGTTTATTTTATACAGCTTATAAATGTACAGGCACAGACTATTATGAAATAGGTAATAATACAGAACTTAATAATTATTGTTTTAAAAACTTTTATGAAGGATATGTGGTGAAATTGGCTACAATACAAGATATAAATGGTTATATTTATTATATGCAGTTAAACTATAGCGGTGGAAGAGATGCAAATATTACAGTTGGTATTGCTGCTTTTAATTTAGATAATGTATTTGATATGATAGAAGACAATCCATTTATTTCTGATATAGAAGAGCAAATAAAATATAAAAATCAGTTAAGAGGACCAATTGGGGACTGTTGTGATAATGTTTATGTATCAAAGGATATGAAAAAGGATTTTGATAATGTAATTAATTATTTTAATGAGAAAAAATTTGATGGTGAAATATCGCTAAGTGACTTAAATAGTTTAAAGTTAATCAATGTGGATAAAAAAGATATTGTAGCTTTATATAATAAAGTATTGAATAGTGAAGTTAATATGGAAAATTTAGATAATGGTTATGCTATGTATAGAGAGACTAAGACAGTAGATAATGTTGAATATCAAGTACGATACTTTACTTTAGATAAAAAAATTGAATATGTAAATATAGATGTTAAAAATAGTAAAGAAGAAGTAGATAATAGTTTCTTAAGAGAGTTAGAAAATGATATTGTTAGCAATGATGGTTTTTTGCTAAGTGCTATTAATAAGAATGATGGTTTTTTGCTAAGTGCTATTAATAAGAATGATGATTATATTGATTTATATAAGTTTTTGGACAGTATATTTAATTCTCTTAAAGATTAGTGTGTTTTATAATAACTGTTTTAAATTTACTGAAAGTGTAGTATAATGAATTAGGTGATAAAATGACAATAGAGCATGTAGTAATTGGAGTAATAATACTAATTGTATTGTTAGCAGTATTAAAAATAGGTAAAAAGGATGCCCATCTAGAACTTAATAGGCTAGTTGATTATTTGGGTGGTAAGAATAATATTCTTGAAACAGAAACTAACTTATCAAGATTTAAAGTTCGTCTTAAAGATATATCTTTAGTTAATAAAGATGCAATTGTTAAACTTGGTGCTAAAGGTATAGTGGAGATTGATGATTGGTTAAAGATAATTCTAGGACCTGAATCGAAACAGTTAAAAAAATATATTGATGGACTAAAATAAAACAATTTATTACAAAATTCGACAAATAGCGACAAATAAAAATCATATAATGTACTGTAGGAGGGCATGATATGGTTTTTTTAATTAAGTTAATACAAGTTATAGTATTTATAATGGTTCCTATTTTAATATATTTAATTGCAAATATTTGTATGACTGTGAGACAGGAAAATAAATATTTTTTGACTATTGTTTTGATAGTAACAAATTTAATAAGCTTTTTTCTTTGTGATAACGAGTATCCGTATATGAGTATTTTAATTAATATTCCTTTAATAATAGCATGTTTTAAAGATTTGAAAGTACTTTCTTGTTATCTCTTAATAACTAATATTTGTTTTTATTATATAGTTTTGGAATATCCTATTATGATAATTATAGTTGAATATTTAATTTATCTTTTATTATATATAATTTTAATGAAAAAGATGAAGGTGTTTAATTTATTGTTAATACTAATAATAATTAAGAGTTTTTTTACATCTTTTCTTTATTTTTATTATGATAATATGTTACCTAATAGGGAGATAATTGTTTATATTTTGATTGTAATATGTTTGTGTTATTTGATTACTTCCTTAATTCTTAAATTGTTTTCTAGAATAGAAGATATTTTCGACACAATGCTTTTAAATAAGAACCTAACAGATGAAAAAAGATTTAAGACTTATATGTTTAAAATTACTCATGAGATAAAGAATCCTATTGCTGTTTGCAAGGGATACCTTGATATGATGGATGTTAATAATATTGATAAGACGGGTAAATACATTGATATTATTAGGAATGAGATGAATAGAACATTGACAATATTATCTGATGTACTTGATTATAGTAAAATTAAAGTGGATAAAGATATTATGGATATAGTTCTTTTGGTGGAAGAGACTATTACATCATATAGAGAATTACTTAAAGGTAAAAATATAGAATTGCAGTTTTTAAATAAGTATGAAGAATTATTTATATCTGGGGATTATAATCGTTTAAAGCAGGTGTTAGTAAATCTAGTTAAGAATGCTATAGAAGCTAAAATAGATAATGAAAAATTAATAATAACTGTTAATATTAAAGTTATAAATAATAAAGTAAATATTATTATTAAAGATAATGGTATTGGTATTAAGAATGAGATTATAAATAATATTGGAGTTGATTTTTTTACTACTAAGAAGAATGGTACTGGTCTTGGAGTTAGCATTTCTAAAGACATAATTAGTAAACATGGGGGGAGTTTGTTATATGAATCTAATAAGGGTAAGGGTACTACTGTTAAGGTGATGCTTCCTATTAATTGTAAATTATAAATTGTATGATATAATTATTTTGGTGATTGTCATGCAAAAGAAGAGTAGTAATCAAAAAATTTATATAATGTGTGCTTATACTGGTACTTGGTTTTCTAGAACTATAAAACTTTTTACTAGAAGTAAATATGTTCATTTGAGTATAGCTTTTGATGCTGAGCTTAAAGATATATATAGTTTTGGAAGAAAGGATCCTAGACATCTTTTTCCAGCAGGTTTTAATAAAGAAGATGTTAATGATATGATTGAAGTATATAAGAGTATATCATGTTGTATATATGAGCTTGATGTATCAAAATATGATGTTAAAAAATTAAAAAGAGATGTTAGTAGATATATGAAAGAAGAAGATAAATATAGATATGATATTTTAGGTCTTACTTTGATTTTTGTTGGTAAATCATATAATAGAAAATATCATAGAGTTTGTTCACAATTTGTGGGTAAATTATTACAAGATAATAAAATTTATAATTTTAAAAAGCATTATTCACTTATAAGACCAAATGACTTTTATAAAATGGAACCTAAAACATTGATGTTTCAAGGTGTGCTTAATGATTATTTGGAGGGAGTTAAATAAATTTTATCTGTGGTATTGTTTTTTTCTTGATTTGATTATATAATTTTGTTGAAAGGTAAGGGTAGAATGAAAAGGAAGGTTGATGAGAAAACTGTTTCTTCCAAGGAAGTAGTTAGAAAAAAAGTGACTGAGAAGAAAGTGGTAAAAGAAAAAGCTCCTGAAACAAAAATAGCAGAATCAAAAATTGTAGAACCAAAGACAGTAGAAAATAAAATTGTAGAAGATAAAGTTGTGGAGAATAAGATTGTGTCAAAAAGGGAAAAAACTAAAAAAATTAGTAGTGAGTATTTGGCATTATTGTGTGGAGATATAGTGTTATTAATACTTGTTTGTATTCTTAATGAACCGGATGTTAATACAATAGGTGTTGCTATTATGTGTACTCAATTGTTTGGATATTTATTTAATGTTTATTTGAATGATCGTACTAAGTTAACTTATTTATTTATATCATTTATGCCAATTTTTATTTCTTTATATCTAATAATAGCACTTTTTGTTAGATAGTAATATAACATCATCAAGTAATTGATGGTGTTTTTTAGTCGTGTTTTAGCTTCTATTTTACTAGTGAATATGATAAAATAATTTATGGGTAAATATAATTAATAGGAGGAAAAGTATGATTTATTCACATGAAGTTGAAAATATGTGTAAAGTGGCACTTGGTGCTAATCATGGACCTGCACCTATTCCTGAAGAAGGTAAATGGGTTAAGTCGAGAGAGATAAAAGATATTTCTGGACTTACTCATGGAGTAGGATGGTGTGCACCCCAACAAGGTGCTTGTAAATTAACACTTAATATTAAAGAAGGAATTATTGAAGAGGCATTAGTTGAAACTCTTGGTTGTTCAGGTATGACTCATAGTGCAGCTATGGCAGGAGAAATACTTCCTGGTAAAACTTTACTTGAAGCTTTAAATACTGATTTGGTGTGTGATGCTATAAATACAGCTATGAGAGAGTTGTTTTTACAAATAGTATATGGTAGAAGTCAATCTGCTTTCTCAGAAGGTGGACTTCCAATAGGAGCTGGACTTGAAGATTTAGGTAAGGGGACTAGAAGTCAGATTGGTACTATTTATTCTACTAAAGCTAAGGGTCCAAGATATCTTGAATTATCTGAAGGATATATTACTGAGATAGCTCTTGATAAGAATGATGAGATTATTGGGTATAAGTTTGTTAATATTGGACGTATGATGGAAAATATTAAAAAAGGAATAGAAGCAAATGAAGCAATAGAGAAAGCTAGTGGTAAATATGGAAGGTTCGATGAAGCAGTTAAAGTAATCGATCCAAGGGAGGAGTAGTTAATATGGCATTATTTGAAAGTTTCGATAGAAGAATTGAGCAGATTAATGAACTTCTTAAAAAATATGATATTAAAGATATCAGCGAAGCAAAAAAAATATGTGATGATAAAGATATAGATGTTCATGGTATTGTTAAAGGAATACAACCAATTTGTTTTGATAATGCTTGTTGGGCATATACAGTAGGTGCTGCTATTGCTATAAAGAGTGGTGTTAAAACGGCTTATGAAGCTGCTATTAAAATTGGTGAAGGGTTGCAATCTTTTTGTATTCCTGGTAGTGTCGCAGATGATAGATTAGTAGGTCTTGGACATGGTAATCTTGCTGCAATGTTACTTAATGATGAAACTAGATGTTTTGCATTCTTAGCAGGACACGAATCTTTTGCGGCTGCAGAAGGTGCTATTGGTATTGCTAAATCAGCTAATAAGGTAAGAAAAGAACCTTTACAAGTTATTCTTAATGGACTTGGTAAAGATGCAGCTTTAATAATATCTAGAATTAATGGTTTTACTTATGTTGAGACTAGTTTTGATTATTATAGTGGAGAATTAAAAATAGTTAAGGAGACTGCTTACTCTGATGGAGCTAAGGCACTTGTTAGATGTTATGGTGCAAATGATGTTAGAGAAGGTGTTGCTATAATGCACAATGAGCATGTTGATGTTTCTATTACTGGAAATTCTACTAATCCTACAAGATTTCAACATCCAGTTGCAGGAACTTATAAGAAGGAATGCAATGAACTAGGTAAAAAATATTTTTCAGTTGCTTCTGGTGGAGGAACTGGTAGAACACTTCATCCAGATAATATGGGTGCAGGACCAGCTAGTTATGGTATGACTGATACTATGGGAAGAATGCATAGTGATGCACAATTTGCAGGAAGTTCTTCAGTGCCAGCTCATGTTGAAATGATGGGACTTATTGGAATGGGTAACAATCCAATGGTTGGTGCTACTGTTGCAGTTTCAGTTGCAATTGAGGAAGCAAGTAAATAATTGTATATTTTTGAAAGCAACACATAAAAATGTTGCTTTTTTTCTGGTTTAATATAAAATTGATTATGGTGATAGTATGGATTATGGAATACAAAAAATTGATAAAACTTTAGTAGAGTGTATAAAAATAATAGTGACTAAAACTTTAATATCATATGCAGTGGATAAGATGGCTGATGTTTCTTCATTAATAACAAAAGATGGAGAAAAGTCTTTATTAAACTCTTTGACTGCTGAAAAAACTAGATACAAAACAGCGATTGTTGATGATATATATATTCTAAAAAACTTCAAACAAGGTAATGATATTTCTATGATAGTTAATGTTACTATAAAAACTAGTACTAGTGAAAAAAGACTTAAGGAAGAATCATTAATTATATCAATGGTAAAGAATATTAGTTCTGAAGATAAAATAACTTATAGATGTCCAAGTTGTGGATCAATAATAAAATTAACTGGTAATGGTATTTGTAAATATTGTAATAATATTTATAATGATGCTTTAGATGGTTGGCATATAATTAGTGTATCAGTAGTTCCTTTTTCACAAAGAAAAATATATAATGTGCAAAATCCTGAACGAAAAGAATATTGGCAAAAAAAGTGGATTAAAGAATATTTTAAGATGCTATTAACAATATTTATAATAACTTTTCCTTTAATGAGGCTTTTATCATATGGTTTGACATTTTTTACTACTATAGAGGGTAAGATTGTGTTGTTAATTTACTTTTTTCCTTTTATTATAGCTAGTATAGTTTATATGTTTATTATAAGAAAGAAGAAAGCAAGATTAGTTAAGATTAAGTTTTTAAGAGGAACTGTTAAAAGAGGTAAAATAAAAAGGTCTGTAGTAATAAATGATTATAAAAAGTTAGAAAAAGATGTATTTGAAGTTTATAAAAAAGTTCAGGAAGCAAAATATAATGTTGATTTAAAAACTTTAAGGGAACATACTACTGATTTTATATATAAAAGATATGTGTTAGAGATGGATCAAATCAGAAAAGAAGGTAATAAAAGGATACTTAAGGATATAACTTTAGATAATCTTACTTTTGGTGGAAGATATAAGAATTCTAATGGTGAAACTGGTATTGAAGTAGGACTTGCAGTTAGGCAAATTGACTATACAATTGATTTGCAAACTGGAAATGTGTTGTTTGGTGAGAGTAAAAAGAAAACGGTGCGTTATTATAATTTGCAGTTTTTAGCTAAAGAAATTGAAGAGGCACGAAATTGTAGTAATTGTGGAGCAACTGTAACAGATATTGAAGAAGAAGAATGTTCTTATTGTAAAGCAAGATTACCTGAAACTCAATATAGATGGGTTATGGATCAGACAGAAGATGATTTTGTCCCTTTTGTTTAATGAGTATTTTGTTAAGGAAGATTGTAAAAATTCTTCTTTTTTTCACACAAACTTCATATAAAAGTTATAATATTAATTAAGGGAGTGATTTATGAAGATATTAATAGTTGATGATGAAGAACTTATTCGTAATGTTATTAAAGAGTATGCTGTTAATAGTGGTCATACTATTGTGGAAGCTGCAAATGGTCATGAAGCGGTTGAAAGAATAGAGGATGATTCTAGCATTGATTTTATAATTATGGATATTATGATGCCTAAATTAGATGGATATAGTGCTTGTAAAGAAATCTTCAAAATAAAGAAATATCCTGTTTTAATGCTTTCTGCTAGAGGAGAAGAATATGATAAGTTGATGGGATTTGAACTTGGAATAGATGATTATGTTACTAAACCATTCAGTCCTAAAGAATTAATGGCAAGAATAAAAGCAATATCTTCTAGAATAAATAAGGTAGAAGAAATATACAGGTATAAGGATTTGGAGATAAATGATAAAGCTCATACTGTTAAGGTAGAAAATGTAGAAGTGAAACTTACTCCTAAGGAATATGAGTTGTTAGTATATTTTGTTAACAATCCTAATATAGCTTTAACTAGAGAACAATTATTGGCAAAAGTTTGGGGTTATGATTTTTTTGGTGATGATAGAACCATTGATACACATATAAAAATGTTAAGGAATAATTTAGGTAAGTATCGTGATTTGATTGTTACTGTTAGATCGGTAGGTTATAAGTTTGAAGTTAAGTAAGAATAGTTTGAAGGTTAAAGTTTTATTATATTTGTTGTTGTTTTCGATAGTTATTTTGTTATTTCTTTGGGTTTTTCAGGTTATTTCTTTAGATAGTTATTATGAGCTCTCAGTTAAAAGGGAGATTGAAGGTGTTGTTAATGATGTTAAATTAAATTATGATAATGAGGATTATGATGATATCTTTAATGTTATTTCACATGAAGAGGATATGTGTATTGAGATATATAATAATAATAGATTGTTATTTTCTTCTATTCGTTGTAATAATATAGTTTTGCAGCGTGGTGTGATGGATTTTAAAAATGATTTTGCAAGAAGTGATAGTGGTGAAGAAGAATATGAGTTTAAAAATAAGCTTCTTAATATGAAGACTTTAATTCATGGTATTAAGTTTGAAGATGGAAATTTTGCTTTTGTAAGTGTGTCACTAGATCCTGTTGATGGCACTGTTAAAATATTAAAAAGTCAGTTTTTATATGTAGCATTACTTGTTTTCTCAATTTCTATAATGGTTGCTTATTTAATATCTAAGAGAATATCTAAACCAATTGAAAAGTTAAATGATAATGCTCATAAATTAGTGAATGGCAAGTATGAACCATTGGAGCTTAAGAATAATATATCTGAGATACAAGAGTTGTCTGATACGCTTAATTATGTAAACAATGAACTTTCAAAAACAGAAGAGTTGAGAAAAGAATTAATGGCAAATGTATCTCATGACCTTAAGACACCACTTACTATGATAAAAGCGTATGCTGAGATGGTTAGGGATCTTACTTATAAAGATAAGGTAAAAAGAGAAGAAAACTTGAATGTTATTATTGGGGAGACTGATAGGCTTAATCTACTAGTTAATGATATTTTGGATTTATCAAGGTTTCAGTCTGATGTGTATGAACTTAAAAGTGAATGTTTGGATTTAAATGAGTTAATAAAGAGTGTTCTTAGTAGTTATAACATATATACAGTCACTGGTGATTATGTTTTTGAATATGAAGAACTTAGTGGAGTCGTTGTAGAAGTGGATAAGCTTAGAATAGAGCAAGTGCTTCATAATCTTGTAAATAATGCGATTAATTATACTGGTAGTGATAAAAGAGTAATGATTAAATTACTAGATGAAATTGATTATTATAGAGTTGAGGTCAGTGATACTGGTAAAGGTATTAAGGATGAAGATTTGGATTATATTTGGGATAAGTATTATAAAGCAGATAAAACACATTCTAGAGGGACAAAAGGTACTGGTATTGGGTTATCAATAGTTAAAAGTATACTTGAAAATCATGGGTATGAATATGGTGTTGTTACTAAGAAGAATAAGGGAACTACATTTTACTTTAATGTAAAAAAATAGAAATGTTTTTCTCTTTTTTAGTTGTAGTATTTTTGTGGATTAAAAATATGGAAAAATTGTGGTTTAATTACATATGTTTTAGAAGTAGTTTTTGTATTAAAAACTGTCAATGATTTTAGAAAATGTCCCAAAAAAAGTTAAAGATAAGCGGGAAAAATTATTCCAATTTCCTTCTTGACAATAGGACCGAAATTAAAATTCTA
>JGI994J12354_10001471_pt1 | contig 23767 bp, 24 predicted proteins | sample IntmicLarv3ML3BL_FD_12354 | JGI IMG/M metagenome (IMG submission 12354)
CGATAAATAATGCTTCCTGCAGTTATTGTTTGACCATCAGCAGCTTTTGCACCTAATCTACGTCCTCTAGAGTCTCTACCATTATTAGTAGAAGATTGTCCTTTTTTATGAGCAAAGAATTGGATATTTAATTTTAAAAGTTTCATTTATATTTCCTCTTCTCTAATTTTAATGTTCTTTGGATAATCATTTTCTAATTCTATTAGCATTTTGTTTAGGACATTAAGTATTGTATTAACATTTTCATTTTCACCAAAATTTTTGATTTTGATACAATCCTTTTTTTCTTCATAAATAATTGCGTTGGAATCAATTGCAATAATTGAATTTATTGCAAATATTAACATTGAAGATACGCTTGCACATACAATGTCTTTTCCATAATCAGCATATTTAGCATGTCCTTGAATGCAAATTGAATTAATAGTATTATCCTTTATTATTTCTACTTTTATCATAATTATTTAACAATATTTTTAACAACAAGTTTTGTATATGGTTGTCTATGTCCTTGAGTCTTACGATATTTCTTTTTCGCTTTGTATTTGAATACTAAAATTTTCTTTTGTTTGCCGTGTTTTTCAACATTGCATTCAACTTTAGCACCTTTAACAAATGGTGTTCCTGCTTTGCCATCAACATAAAGTACTTCATCAAAAGTAACTGTGTCTCCTGCAGTGCATTCAAGTTTTTCAACGTATAATACGTCTCCAACTGCTGCATAGTATTGTTTCCCACCAGTAGTAAATATAGCTTTCATTCTCTTCTTACCTCCTTATAATATTTTAAGACGCGCCTTTAAGGTGAAGTTTTAAAAACTTTGCTTTGGACCTGTTTAGTGCGGTATAGAGAATATTCCTCTAAACGTCGTATTTGATTGTACCAAATTAATCACTCATTTGTCAAACAATTTCCCTAGTATGCTTCTCTCATGGACATATTTTGTGTCCTCTTTAAAGAAGTGTAGAGTTTCTTTGCGTAAAATGTTATGATTTGACTTTTTTTCGTGATAAATTTTTCTGTAAGGAAACTCATATAAATATCTTTCTAGTAAAAATTTATTTTTAGTATATTTAAAATCTTTAATATTTGTAATAATTTTATATAATAAAAAAGTTATAATTATGTAGTTGTTTAAAGAAAAAATGTAATTGTAAGTAATAAATGCCATCAGACTAATAATGGATATGATTGTTGATACTAAATAACTTTGATTAAAGGTTAGGAATTTTTCAAAAATACTTTTTATAATAATGCTTCCATCTAATGGAATGATTGGTAGTAAGTTAAATAATAGTATTGTTAAATTATATTTTTTAAATACATCATAAGTAATATAACTAAGAATTCCTACGGTTTTAATATGATAAAAAACAATAGCCAAAATTGTTTGAAAAAATATCCCACCCACTGCTATAATTATTTCTTCATTTATTGGAGTGTTGAGCTTTTTTTCGACTTTTGTAATGCCTCCAAATGGCCATATTTCTATTTTCTTTATTTGATATTTAAATTTTTTTAGGAAAATGATATGTCCTAATTCATGAATAGTGATAATTAACATAATAATAGAAATGCTTTTAAACATTCCTGTTATTAGGGATATAAAAATTATTAAATATACACTGTTATTAATATATATTTTATTTTTCATAATCTTCATATGATAAGTATTCTCCATTTTTTTGCAATATTAAGTACAAAATGTCCTCATTTGTTTCTCCTAAAAGCGTGCCTTTTTCTATGTAATCATATAGTTTTAAGTTGCTATTTTTGATATTGCCATACCAGATGTCTACCCCATCTATGCCTTGAATTATAATGGTATTTTTGTACCCCTCTTTTTCACCAGTAAATACCACTATCCCACTTTCGATTATGGGAATTGCATAGCTTGGAGAAACAGTTAATTTGCTGCCATTTAGATATGCTTCAATGTTTGTATATGTTAATTTTTCATTAAATGCACTTTGCGTGGGCTCATTAATAATGTTTTCTAATGGGAGAATTTTGCCAAAATATTTTTTATATATTGAATTTATTTTGCCAAAAGATATGTTTTTGTTTAAGACATGTTCTTTATATAACAGTAAGTTTTTATTGGAGTAATTAATATAGATAATGCTTGTTAAAGTAAAAATTATGGCAAGAAGAACTCTCGTAAACAGTTTGCTAATATATGTTTTTTCATCTTTAAAATCACTATTTTTTTGAAACAAATTACTTCGTTTTTCTTTAATCCGTTTTTTTATTACTTCTATATTATCATGCATATGTCTCACCTATTTGAATTTTATGTTTATGTGATTTATTTTATAACAAAAATACCAAAATAATGCATTGCTAAGTAATAATTTAAATATTGCAAGTGCAAAGCTTAGAAAATAAAATTTCGTTGCAAAAAGGGAATTGATTAGGTGAAATATTATTATGTTTGTAATCATCAATAAAATGTATTCTTGAAGTGTTAGATTTTTTTCTTTAATAAATAGTTTGTTTAAAAGAAACAGTATAAGAATAGTTATGGTGTTTCTTGGGAATTTGTTGTTAAAAATTAGGTAGTCTAGTAATAATCCAACACTAATTATTTTTGAGAATTCATTTCTCTTAATAAATGGAATTGCACTTAATATTAGGCAGGTTTTTAGTACTGTGTATTTGTATATTAATATATCTATCAAAAGTAATAACCAAATCAATTTACACCACTACTTTCTTTAGGATTGCAATGTATTTCAAATCATGAAGATCAGTTCTTTCATTTAAAATTAATTCAATTTCTAAGTTATTGATTTTAACTTCTTTTACTGATCCTATTAATATGGCATCAGGAAGTACTCCTATTCCTGATGTATATATACTATCTCCTTGAGAGACGATGATTTTTTTTGTGATGTTTGTTACATAGAGCTTTGTTCCATCAGACTTTAAAATGCCATAGGCGTCTTTAATTTTTACAGAGATTTCTGTATTTTTGTTTGTTAGAAGCTGAATATCACTTTGATTTTTGTTTGAATTTTTTGTAATACCAATTAAGCCATATTCATTAATTGCTGCCATATTATTTTGAATTTCTTCATTTTTATTTGCAGTTATAGTGATTTGATTATTATAATCGTAGATGTTGCGAAAAATTATTTTTGAAAAAATGTTACTGTAATGCTCTATTTCCAAGTAATCATTATATTTTGTATATTCTTTTAACTGTTCTTTTAAAAATATATTTTCGCTTTTTAGTTTTGTAATATCGGCTTTATTAGATTCAATGTTTAGTGTTTTTTTTAAAATATTGTTGATTGTGAATATTAAAATAATCGTTATTAGAATTAGCGCTGTGTTATATACATATTTTTTCACTATGAGGCATCCCACTTCTTTTCTTTATAACTATAGTAATTATTGTGACCAATTATTATATGATCTATCAGTGGTATTTCCAAAAATGTGGATGCTTTTTGCATTTCTATGGTGAACATATCATCTTTTAAACTTGGTGTTGAATCTCCACTTGGGTGATTATGAACTAAAATTAAGCCAGATGCAGATTCACTTATTGCGCTTTTAAATATTTCTCTTGGATGAACAATACTACTGTTAATGGTTCCAATGAATACTGTTTTTGCACTCAATAATTTATTTTTATTATCAAGAATCAAGACAATTAGTTGTTCTTGTTTGGAGTTTTTTAATTCCTCATGAAACAATTGATAAACAACATCAGCACTATTGATTTTACTATGATATTTGGGCTTAATGGCATATATTCGGTTTCCTAGTTCGATTGCTGCTAATAGAGTGATTGCTTTTGTTGTTCCAATTCCCTTGATTTTCGATAGTCGATTAATTCCAATTTCAGATAGATTTTTAATTCCTTTGGCCTCACAAATAATACTTGTTGCTAATGTTTTGGCTGATTGCGACTTTGTTCCAGTTCTTAGTAGAATTGCAATTAATTCTTCATCACTCATTTTTTTGGCACCATATTCCAAAAAACGTTCGCGTGGTTTTTCTGTTTGAGGTAAGTCTTTTATTAAGTTGCTCATAATGTATTCTCATACTCCTTTAATATTTGTTTATTAATGCTATTGTATAGATCTTTGTTGGATGTTTCTTTTAATACCCGCTCATAATTCTCCAAATTTGTAATAAATTCACTATTATTTACACTTACTTTTTTCAAATAGACCTCCACTCCAGTTGATTCTAAATATTTTTTCATTTCAACAATTAATTCTGGATCACTTAATAACGCCACATAGACTCGATATATTTCGTCTTCCTTAATGACTGCACTACTCATAAGATTTGCACTTATTTGTGATACGTTTTCCATATTGGTATATACTCCAACTTGAAAGGCTGTTAGTGTCATATTCTTGTTAAAAACTGCACTAACGTTGGTATTAATATCGGTTAAAAAGAAAGCACCTAGCAGACTTCCGACTAAAATTCCTGATACAATTGGTATTAATTTTTTTTTCATTTGAATCACCGATTTCATAATAGCACTTGAAAAGCAAAAAAAAAGACGAATTTTGTCTTTTTCTAATATTGTTTTCCAAAATATGTATTAAATTTGCCAGATTTATTGCAACAAGGGCAGTTATTAAGTTCTTCTTGTAAATCAAATGGGATACATCTTGATTTTAAACCTAGATCATTTTTGATTTTGTCCTCGCATTCTTCATCACCACACCAAGAAATCATTGTAAATCCTGGTTTTTGTGCAGTCATGGTTAATTCATCCCAGTCTGATGCAGTATATAACATTGAATTACGTCTTGATTCAGCAGTTTTGTACAAATTATCTTGAATATCTTTTAGTAAATACGTTATTTTTCGAGTAATTTCATCAACATTAGCAGGTAATGTTATTTTTTCTAAAGTATCACGTCTTACTACTGTAATTTTATTTTCATTCAAATCTCTAGCTCCAACTTCAATGCGAATTGGATATCCCCTAACTTCTGCTTCAGCAAATTTGAAACCTGGAGATTTATCGGAATTATCTATTATTGATGTAATATTTTCTTTTGTTAGTTCTTGTCTTATATTTTTTATCAAAGTGTCTAAAGAATCATTTTCCTCAAATTTTCCAATTGGAATAATACAAACTTGGATTGGTGCTATTTTTGGAGGTAGTACTAAACCTCGATCATCACCATGTGTCATAATAATTCCGCCAATCATTCTAGTTGATACTCCCCATGAAGTTTGGTATGGATTTACTAGTTTTTGCTCTTTGTCTAAATATTCTATTCCAAAAGCTTTTGAAAAGCCTTGTCCAAGGTAATGTGAAGTCCCATTTTGCAGGGCTACTCCATCATACATCATGGCTTCTAAAGTATAGGTTTCAACAGCTCCCGCAAATTTTTCTTTATCAGTTTTTTTACCAATAAGCACAGGTAGTGCTAAATAGTCTTTTTGCAATTTTTCGTAGATATGAAGCATATTTAGAGTTTCTTCCCTGGCTTCAGCTTCACTAGCATGCATTGTGTGGCCCTCTTGCCATAGTATTTCTCTACTACGAAGAAATGGTCTAGTAACTTTTTCCCACCTAACAATAGTACACCATTGATTATATAATTTTGGCAAATCACGATGGGATTTAATTATTTTTTTGTAATGTTCGCAGAACAAAACTTCGCTCGTTGGGCGAATGCACATTCTTTCTTCTAATGGACTGCTTCCACCTTGAGTTACCCAAGCAACTTCTGGGGCGAATCCTTTCACATGCTCTTTTTCAACGTTTAAAAGACTTTCTGGAATAAACATCGGCATTTGCAGGTTTTCGTGTCCAGTGTCTTTAAACATTTTATCTAATATGCTTACAATATTTTCCCATATTGCATAGCCATATGGTCTAATAATCATTGAGCCTTTAACGCTAGAGTAATCGACTAAATCAGCTTTTTTGACAACATCCGTATACCATTTTGCAAAATCAACGTCTCTACTTGTTATATCTTTTACTTGTTTTTCGTTCATAATAATCACGTATAATCAATTTTATAGAAATATTAATCTATTTTGATTGATCCCTTTCTATTAATATTTGATTTATTATATTTCTAGAAATATAATAAATCTCACACTGTGGATTTGTTTCTATATTTTTACAGCCAATTATTTATTGGACTGTTTCGAGGTGAATCACCTGTATTTAATTATAACTTATTTTTCTTAAGAAAAAAAGAGCGTAACTGAAACATTTGTTAGCTCTCTTGCGAATTTTGTTTTTCAAGTGCAATTAATTCGATTTCCTCTTCTTTTAAGGTTAATTTTTCTTTTTCGACTAATGCTGTTGGTGCTTTAGCTACATAATTTTGATTTGAAAGGAGATTTTTTCTTCTATTGATTGAACTTATCAAGCTTTCAATTCTTTTTTCAATTAACTGAATCTCTTCTTTAGACATTACTTTTTCATAAAAAATACTCATACTATATTGTCCATTTTCTATTACATATTTATTAATATCCAACTGTGTATCTATAATTCTTTCCTCTAATCTTAACATAAATATTATTAAATCGTAATCTTCTTTGTTGTTTATTTTGATTTGTGCAGTCTTGGGAATCGAATTTTCTTGAACTGTATTTCTAAATTGTTTAATAAAATCAATCGCATTTTCAACTCTTTTTTCTGCAATTTTATCTATATTTGATTTGTTGTACCTCGGATATGAAGAAACCATGATATTGGTTGCATCTTTTATTGGTAACATAGTGTATATTTCATCAGTAATATATGGCATGAATGGATGCAACATTTTTAAAATATTGGTAAGTGTTAATAATAAACAAGATTTTGTTGCTGGAGTTTGAATTGTAGATTTAGCCATTTCAATGTATGAATCACAAAAATCGTCCCAAATAAAACTGTAAAGTGCTGTTCCAGCATTGTTGAATTCATATTTTTCCATTGACTTTCGAACTTCTTTAATTGTATTTTCACATTTTGTTAAAATCCATTTATCATGCTCTTTAAGATTGTTGATATTTATTTTTTCAAAACCTTCCAGATTCATTAATACAAATCTTGAAGCATTCCATAACTTATTTGCGAAATTCCAAGTAGCTTTTATTTTTTCTTCATCATATCTTAAATCCATGCCAGGAGCTGATGAAGTGGTTAGAAAATATCTAAGTGCATCAGCACCATATTTTTCAATTACTTCCATGGGATCTACACCATTTCCAAGAGATTTTGACATTTTTCGGCCTTGAGCATCTCTTACTAAACCATGGATTAAACACTCATTAAATGGTGATTGATTGGTAAACTCTAACCCTTGGAAAACCATTCTTGCTACCCAAAAGAAGATTATATCATATCCAGTGACTAAAATATTATTTGGATAATATCTTTTGAAATCTTCTGTTTCATGTGGCCATCCAAGTGTTGAAAAAGGCCATAGAGCGCTGCTAAACCATGTATCTAATACGTCGGCATCTTGAATCCAACCATCTCCAGGTGAAGTGGCGCTTACTATGAGTTCATCCCCCTTGTACCAAGCGGGAATTCTATGACCCCACCAAAGCTGTCTTGAGATGCACCAATCGTGAACATTTTCCATCCAGTGAATTAGAATTTTTTCAAATCTTTTGGGGACAAAATCAACTTTTGTATCTGTGTTTTTTTGGTTGTCTAGTACTTGTTTGGATAAAATATCCATTTTAACAAACCATTGTTTTGAAAGGTATGGCTCCACCATTGCATCTGTTCTTTCAGAATGCCCAACAGAGTGTGTTATTTCTTCAATTTTTATTAGCAAATCTTTTTCTTTTAGCTCCTCAATTAATTTTTTTCGTGCATCAAAACGATCTAATCCTGTAAAATGATGTGCATTATCATTCATCGTTCCATTTGGATTTATGCACTTTATTCGTTCAAGGTTATGGCGATTCCCCACCTCAAAATCATTTGGGTCGTGTGCCGGGGTAATTTTTACTACGCCTGTTCCAAATTCTGGATTGGCATGGCTATCAGCAATAATTGGAATTGGTTTATTTGTTATTGGTAGTAAAACATTTTTGCCAATTAAATTTTTATAGCGCTCATCTTTTGGATTAATGGCCACTGCTGTATCACCAAATAGTGTTTCTGGACGAGTTGTTGCAACTACCAAATAGTCACTTGTTCCCTCAATGTGATATTTTAAATGATAAAATGCACCTGTTATTTCTTTATAAATTACCTCTTCATTAGATAAAGCAGTCATTGCTTCTGGATCCCAATTTATTATGCGTTCCCCACGGTAAATTAACCCTTTTTCATATAAAGTTATAAAAACGTGGTTTACTGCTTCTGATAAGCCTTTGTCCAATGTAAATCTTTCTTTTTTGTAATCTAGACTAAGGCCTAATTTCGCCCATTGTTCATGAATATTATTTGTATATTCTTCTTTCCACTCCCATGCACGTTTAAGCCACTCTTCTCTAGTCATTTCTCGTGGTTTTATGCCCTCGCTTTTTAGTTTGGCATCAATTTTTGCTTGGGTAGCGATTCCGGCATGATCCATTCCAGGTAACCATAGTGCATCAAAGCCATCCATTCTTTTATAGCGAATAATAATATCTTGTAATGCAGTGTCCCAGGCATGGCCGATATGTAATTTTCCAGTAATATTTGGTGGTGGAATAACAATTGTAAAAGGTGTTTTTTTTGAATCTCCACTATCAAAGTATCCCTCGCTCTTCCAATTTTCATACTTATTTTGCTCAATTTCTAAATGATTATATTTTGTTTCTAACATAATTTTCATCCTCTCTAGCTAATAAAATAAAAAAGTTATAAATAATAAGGACGAAAAGAGTTTTTCCGCGGTACCACCTTAATTTATAACTTTTGTTATACACTTTAATATTTAACGCATATTGGACGTAACTAACAAGTGAGTTAGTTCTGCTATACTAGTAACATTCAAAATATTCAAATACCAGTTTTCAGCTTTCACTGGCTCTCTAAAATTTGATTTCTTTTTACTCCTCTAGTAATAAAATTGCATTTCTTACTTTTATTATATATTATATTTTTTGATTTAGCAAATCAATAATTTGAACATTTTACTGTTTTTTAATAGCTTCTACTCTGGTTAAACTATCTTTATCTTTTATTGCTGCCTCCAGAGCCTTAATAATTTGAGTCATGATATTTTTATTTGTTGGGTTTGCTTTTTCTAAAAACATTCTTCTAAGCTCGATAATGCTATATTGGAGACTTAAAATAAGTCTTGTACTTTCTGTTTGAACTAGCCATGAGCGCATTTCAAGGAGCATTAGTTCCAAATTTATTTGGTTGATTCCATCAAAGTCAGAATCTGCTCTATTGAGTAAGTTTTCCAGAAAAGTTAATGTTTTGTTTTTAGTTTGTTCTTTAAATAAATATTCAAACTCTTTTGGCGCGCTGTCTCCACCATATATAGCTACCCAAAAAAGATAATTTTTTTGAATTTCGGTTGAAAAATTAAAATCATTTTCATATAATATATCTTCCAATCCAGGGTTTACATACGCTTCGCTATAACGGGCAATTTTCAAACTTCTTATCAACTCAGGATTTTCTTTGGATTCTTCTAATTGCTCTATTCGTCTTGAGATAAGTGCTACATTAGTAGTCTTTACATCAATTTTTTTATAATATGATGCTATTAGGGCAGTATTTAGCGGTTTTTCAAAGATTGTTGTCTGATTTAATTTTCGTGTTATTCTTCTAGTTTCGTTACTATCTCTTTGACTTGTGCAGATTTTTAGCAATTGAGCAACTTTGGATTTGTCACCCTTTAGTGCTCCATATTCTTTTTTTTCATTTGCCACGGCTTCTTTTAATGATGCCAGGCAGTTTTCATATTCTCTTTTATCCATTAGTACATCAAATAATATATCCATTAATTTTTTGTATTTATTATGAACGTTTTCAGAGTGTGCCATTAACCTTGTAAATATGTCATTAATACTCATGGGTTGTATTCCCCCTTTAATGGGACATATAATAACATATTTTGAATCAATTTTGCAATGAAAATGATATTTATTTAGTTGCCTTTCGTTACTTATTGATGTATAATGACTATTAGAATAAGGGATTGGAGTATGATAGTTGATGCTTAAGCGTTTTGATTATGAAAATAGACCTATAGTTGAAATAGTAAATGAAATAATTATCGATTCTGTAAAAAGGAATGCATCCGATATTCACTTTGATCCCACTCCTACTTCTTTAAATGTTCGAGTTCGTGTTGATGGTGAATTAATTGATTTTGCAATTGTTCCGGATTTTGTAAAGAAAAATTTAATTACTCGTATCAAAATTATTGCTGGAATGAATATTACTGAATCGCGTCTTCCTCAAGATGGTTCTGTTAAAAATACTATTGATAATATAACCCTTGACTTACGTGTTTCTTCTCTTCCTATTGTTGATGGGGAAAAAATTGTTATTCGTATCTTGGATTATACGATGAGTGAAGCAGGTCTTGAAAATTTAGGTTTTTCAGAACACAATTTCAATTTGGTTGATAAATTCGTTAAAATGCCCAGTGGGATTATTTTGGTAACTGGTGCTACTGGTACAGGAAAATCAACCACGGTTTATGCAATGTTGCAAAAATTAAATACTGCTGAGAAAAATGTAATAACTGTTGAGGATCCTGTTGAAATGAAGATTGAGGGTATTAACCAGGTTCAAGTAATGTCTGAAATTGGTTTAACATTTGGTCATACACTACGAAGTATTTTGCGACAAGATCCGGATGTAATAATGATTGGGGAAATTAGAGATGATGAAACTGCCCGTATTGCTGTTCGCGCCTCAATTACTGGACATTTAGTTTTGTCTACACTACATACAAATAACTCACTTAATACTATTGAACGACTTTTGGATATGGAAGTTGAGCGTTATTTATTAGGTTCTGCATTAAATGGTATTGTTAGTCAACGTCTAGTGAAAAAATTGTGCCCCACTTGTCGAGTTAAGCGTGCTGTTTCAAAATATGAGCAAGCTGTATTTAATGCCGCGTTATCAATTGATGTTACAGAAATGTATGCGCCAGGCGGTTGTGATGCATGTGGCGGTGATGGATATTTGGGACGTATTTCTATACATGAGGTGTTAATATTGAATCAAGATATTAGAGATGCTATTGTAAATAATGTTCGTAAGGATGAGTTAAGAAAACTGGTTTATGATAATCAAAATACTGTTACACTACTTCAAGATGGCTTGCAAAAAGTTCTTGTAGGTGATACAAGTTTCGATGAAATATTAAGAATTATTGACATTGCTGATGACATTGGCGAAGATGAAACTGAATTAAAAGCAGCTATTATTGGTAAACCTGAAAGTCAAATTAAAACAAAAAACTATGAAACATTGTGATATTAACCCCCAATTGGGAGACAGCAATAAAAAAAGGTTGGTTTATTAAAAAGAGAAAAGTTTAAAAATTTGCTTTTCTCTTTTGTTTTTATATTAGAATATTTAGTATTTCATTAATTGCATCCATGTAGATAAACGTAATAAATACACCTGCAATAAGAAAAGGTCCAAATGGCATTTCTCTTTTTTTACTTTTAAATGTTATATAAATTGCATATGGAAATGCTAGTAAGCAAGCACAAATCAAAGAAATGCCGCTTAGTTGCAATCCTAAAGAGATTCCAATGAAGAATGCTAATTTAACATCTCCTCCACCCAGTGATTCTCTTTTGTATATTTTGTCGCCCAATGTTTTTATAGCAAAAAACATCAAAAATAGCACTATTCCGCTTCCTAAAGATAAAGCTGTTTCTCTAAATCCGAAATATACATATTTTAAAATTATTAGAGATATAGAGGCTATAATGAGTGGACCATCTAATATGACCATAAATTTAAAGTCACTGATAAATGTAATTATGCTTAAAGAAGAAATAATACATAGTGCAAAAAACTCGTAACTAATATCATATTTTAAGTATCCTACAGCAAAGATAAATCCTGTTAAAAATTCAACAATTGGGTATAAAAGTGATATTTTTTTCTTGCAGTGTTTGCATTTCCCAAGCAGTAGTATATATGATATTACTGGGACTAATTCATACCAGCTGAGGCTATGTTTGCATGCTGGACAATGACTTGATGGAGTGATGATTGACTCATTTAAAGGTCTTCTAAGAGCAATAACATTATAAAATGAACCAAGTACCATTCCAAAAATAAAAATTAAAACTATTACCATACTTTCTTTTCCCCCTTAGATTTGAATTGTACCATATAAATCAAACATTGGTACAATTACTGCTAAAATTACTATCCCAACAATAAGCGCTAACATTATAATCATTAGTGGTTCAATGAAACTCTTTAAATTTGTTATTATTGATCTATGTTGTCCTTGATAGTACTCGCTAACTCTTTGCATTGTACTAGCAAGTTCCCCAGTTGACTCTCCTGTTACAATCATGTAGTATGCTATGTCTGGAATAGCCCAATGATTGTGAAATGATAGTGATATTTTATCTCCTTTTGCGATATTGTTTATCGTATTAAACATAATATTTTTGTATATTTCATTTGATGTTAACTTGCTAAGTAAATCCATACTATCGGTTATAAATACATTATTTTTTAATAGTGATGAAAACGTTTTTGTGAAAATCGTTAATTCATTATAAATGATTATATTGCCTATTAATGGAACTCTCATTAAGATGGTTTGAACTACTGATCTAAACGCTTTTAATTGCCTATATAAAACACCAATTACTGCTAGTGCAATTAGCAATAATGTAATTATTACTATTAGATTTTCTCTAAACCAAATTGCTAAATCTATTATAGTTGCAGTGAGACCTGCAATCGCTACTCCTGATTGCTCATAAATATCGACGAACTGTGGGATGACATATAGCATTACAAATGATATTACTAAAAATGCAAAAACCAATAGAATACTTGGATAAGTTATTGCACTAATCATTTGTTTTTTTGTATTGTCTATTTCTGTATAGTAAGATACCATTTCATCAAGAGAACCAATTAAATCTCCAGTTGCTTCTGCGGCCCTTAACATATTGATTAGTAATTGAGGAAAAGTTGTTCCCTGTTTTTCTAAAGCATTACTAAAGCTTTCTCCAAGTGTCAATTCATATACTAGAGCATCAAAAATTCTTTTTCTACTTCGGTTTTTGACCCCCATTTGTTTTGCTAAAATTCGAACTGAATCTACCAATGTAATACCTGATTTTAAGTATGTTGATAGCTGTGATAACCAAAATATTAAATCTTGATTGGACATTTTTTTTGCAAAAAGTCCTGATGATTGTCCATGAACAAAGTTTATTGTTTTTGATGTCTTAATACTATATACTTCGTAACCCTCGTTTAGAAGAAATGCATTAACATCTAGTAATGAAACGCCAATAAATGTTCCACTTTCGAATTTGCCTTTATGATTTTTAACTACATATTTATATACTAAAGGTAGTTCGGTTCTTTTTGCTTCTTCACTTTGGAGAGTTTTTTGAAGTTTTTGTCTTTCTTTTTCTAACTGTTCGTGGCGTTTTTTTATGAACCATAGTTGTGAAAATAAATCACCAACTTCCATTGACAATACTTTAGTTATTTTACTTTCATTAACTGCAACTTTCGTTTTTTTGTAAGCTCTATCTACATTACTACTTGAGGTTTGAAAACCAAGTGTGAAATTTCTAACGAAAACAACATAAAGTCCTTTAAAAAAATTTTTGAATATATCAACTAAAAAGGTAATAACAAACTTTATTATGCTATAGAAGCCAAGAGTTGGCCATTTAATGATGCTTGGTAATTTACTTTTTTTCTTGATTGCTGCACTATCCATTTTAGCATCTTGCCTCCTAACCTCAATTATTGCCCTACTATATAATATAGTATAACATTATTTTTAAGAAAATTAAACACATTTTTAGAAGATGACACATATAATATTTTGGGAGTGATATTATGTTTGGGTCTAGTGGAATTGGCAGTACTTTTTCTTTATCTTCTCTACTTGGAGGGGCTTCAAGGCTTCTTGGTGTAACTAATCAGATTATACCTCTATATCAAAAAGCTCAACCATTATTTAAAAATGCTAAGTCAGCTTTAGGAGTTTTGAAAAATGTTAGCATTACTGATAAGGAAGTAACCATTAAAACGATTGATAAGGAACAAATTGCTAAAAACGATAATAAAAACTTGGTTTTCTTTCAATAAAAAAAGCATTTATTAGTTTTTCGTTAAAATGCTTTTAATGATTTTGTTTAATTCTTTATTTTGCTTTTTTATGCTGCTACGTAGAAATATTTTTTTTGCTGGAACTTTTTCCAATATTTTTGAGTTTTGAATCATAATGTTAGTAAAATATTCGATATATGTTTCATTATATAAGCCGAATTTTATTTCTGTTTTCGTATTTTTTTCTTTTGATTTTATATAGTTCATTAAGATATAGAATTTGTTTCGTTCTTTTAAAACTCTTTCTTCACATAAATAATAGCCTTTTTTTGACATATATTCACGCATTTGAGAATGCTCATTATTTGTTTGAATAATGATTTTTTTTATATTATTAGCATTTTCGTGTTCGATTATTTTGCTAATAGTTGTTCGTCCCATTCCAGCAATTACAGCTGTATTAAATTTTTTTGGATCAATATTTTCAAATCCATCAGATAAAATTGTTGGAATCTGTTCAATTAAATTATTAGCAGCAATATTAGCTTGAGCGCTTTTAAGGGCATTTTTGTTTATATCGCTGGCAGCAATACTAGTACATAATTTGTTTTGGTATAAAAATATCGCCAATAATCCATGATCAGTACCAATGTCAATGACTTTATCTTTTTTATTTATAAAGCTTGCAATGCTTTTTAATCTATTGCTTATCATTAATCCGCCATGAAGTCTTTTAACTTCTTTGCTCTTGATGGATGTCTAAGTTTTCTTAAAGCTTTAGCTTCAATTTGTCTGATTCGCTCACGAGTAACATTGAATCTTTTTCCAACTTCTTCTAATGTATGACTTGTTCCATCAATTAATCCAAATCTTAATTCTAAAACTTCTTGTTCTCTTTCTTGTAGCGTTAGCAATACACTTTTAATCTCTTCTTTTAGTATTTCATTTGTTGCATATTCTTCTGGAGATAAACTTCGCTCATCTTTAATAAAGTCACCTAAATGGGAATCGTCTTCTTCACCAATTGGTGTTTCTAATGATACTGGGTCTTGACTGATTTTTATAACTTCACGAACTTTTTCAACAGTTATTCCCATTTTTTCAGCTATTTCTTCTTCTAAAGGTTCACGATTTAACTCTAAAGTCATTTGTCTTTGAATACGAGCCATTTTATTGATTGTTTCAACCATATGAACTGGAACTCTAATGGTTCTTGCCTGATCGGCTAAAGCACGAGTTATTGCTTGACGAATCCACCAAGTAGCGTAAGTTGAGAATTTAAATCCTTTGTCATAATCAAACTTTTCTACAGCTTTCATCAATCCAATATTTCCCTCTTGAATCAAATCGAGAAATAAAAGACCACGTCCTACATACCTTTTGGCAATACTTACTACAAGACGTAGATTGGATTCTGCTAACTTGTTTTTCGCTAAAACATCACCATTCGCAACGCGAATTGATAAATCTGATTCTTCTTCTGCTGATAAAAGACTAATTCGCCCGATTTCCTTTAAGTACATTCTAACTGGATCGTTAATATTGACATCTTTGCTGATCTCTTCATCACTTAAGATAATGGGTTCATCTTCTTTGGTAATCGAGCTTCCACTTTCTTCTTCACCAGATACTACTTCAATATTATTTTCAACAAATGAGTTATATAATTCATCAAGTGAATCATTATCAATCTCAAGACCTTTCAAGCAATCTGCAAGTTGTTCAAACGTTATGTGTCCTTGTTCTTTTCCAATTTCTAGGAGCTCATTTTTTCTTTCTTCTAAACTTTTAATTTCTTTCATTTCTACACTTCTTTCTTTAATTCTATTAATCTATTTGCTAGTTCAATTTTTCTATTCATATCTAATTCTTCTCGTAGGTCTTTTTTTACTTTTTGTACTTCTATTTTATTAATTTCCTTTTTTACTGTATCAATGCTTTCTTCAAATATTTTATTATCAAGTTCTGTAATTTTGGCATCACTAATAATTGTTAATACACGATCGTTTAATTTTTCATTAGTTCCGACAAAACTAATGAAATCTGCTAAATTGATGGTTTTGTTTTTTTCGTAATAATAAACTATTTCATTTGCCAACTCTCGATCTGATTGCTTTGGAAAAAAGCCCAATTTTTTTAAGTATGATTTTATGTAACTTGAATCATTTATCATAAAGTAAAATATGTTTGTTGTAGCATTGCTGTATCCCGTTTTGCTACGCGGCTTGTTGATGTCAACTGCGATTTGTGTTTCTTTACTCTGTTTTTTTGTTAGTGAATTTAATTTTTTTTCTAAAACATCAATTGAAATATTATGTTCCTCACTTATTTTAGTAATTGTGAGTGATCTTAGTACTTCATCTTCAATGTTGTTCAAACTTTTTATTACATCATTTATGTATTCTGCGAGTTCTTCAGTGTTTTTAAGATTTTTATTTAATTTTAAAAATTGTAATTTAAATTCAAAATAATTTACTGGGTTTTTCAAGTTGTCTTCAAAGGCTTCGATTCCTTTGTTGATGATGTATTCATCTGGATCTTTAGCTCCACTTAGTCTAATCACATTGATTGGAACGTTTTCTTTTGTTAAATCTTCACCAATTGAATATGTTGCTCGCTCTCCAGCCGCATCATTATCCAAACATAAAGTGACTGGCACACGCATTTTTTTTAGTAAATCCGATTGTTCTTTTGTAAAGCTTGTCCCCATAAGTGCTACTACATTTTTCACTCCACACGAGTAGAGGCGAATTGCATCAAGATGTCCCTCAACAACTATAATGTTTTTCTCTCGCTTTGCTACATCTTTAGCACGATGATAGTTATATAAAATGTGTCCTTTTTTAAATATAATGGTTTCTTTTGTATTAACGTACTTGGAATTTTTTGTTTCAGTATATACTCTTCCACTAAATGCAACAATATTTCCCTCACTATCATGAATTGGAAACATAATCCGATTAATAAACAAATCATAAATTTTGCTTTCATTAATACTTATTAATCCAATTTCTGACAATTCTTTTTTGCTAAAATTCTTTTTTGTAAGAAGAGTGTATAGTGTATCTGTTTGCTCTAGTGAAAGTCCAATTCCAAAAGTTTTTATTACTTCATCATTTATTCCACGATCACTTAAATATTTTATCGCTTTTTTCCCACCATCAGTATTTAAGTTGTTTTGATAAAACTTTTGAACTAAATTATACAATTCAAATTCCTTTTTAAATTTTGTATTTGGCTTTTGAATTGTGTGTTTGTTTAAGTGAATACCGACTTTTGCAGCGACAATGCCTACAGCCTCCATGAACGTAGTATTCTCATAATTTTGAACAAAGGTAAATACATTCCCACTAGCACCACATGAGAAGCATTTATATATTTGCTTATCTTTTGAAATACTCATACTTGGTGAATGATCATCATGAAATGGACAAACACAAAAATGATTTTTGCCTTTTTGAGTCAACGGTATGTAGTCACTTATAACATCAATTATGTCTGCTTGAATGCGAATATTATTAATTTCTTCACTATTATCATAAGCCATACATACTCAACTCCTCTATTATTATATATTAAAGACATGCTACTAATTTCCTTTTTTTGAACGAAAAAACTGCCAAAAATGCAGTTATTGTCGAAATATGTTGAATTTCTTTTAGTTATGGATTCAAATTATTAAATATTTTAGTAAATAAAGATGCAATGAGAATAGAGATAAAAATTCCATATCTTATGCTCATAAAAAGTGACAAAATGAATGTTAATATTCCAATTACAATGCCATAAACACTTCTTCCTATTTTAGTATATGGAGTATTATTTGAATCGGGTGCAATAAATATTGAAGCAAAGAATAAGTAACCACTGAAACCTTTCATCATTGTTGCAGTAAATGGAGATATAAAAAATGCTTGAATTAATAATAATGCAAATACTGTACTTATTATTGAAATTGGAATATTTTTTTTGTAGATAGGATTAAATGACAAGTATGTATAAGAAATGATTGAGAGTATTATACTGCTACAAGAAATTCCTGAAAAGCTTCTACCAAAAATGATATCAATAAAAGAATATGCTATGTCAGTAGTGGCTTCATAATTATTTTTAAATGTTAAATTCCCAAGTATTAGTGAAATGGCTATTATTATTAGGTATATTAAAGCACTTTGATTGATTGTAATTTTATTTTTGATACGATTAATAAAAAATAGCACCAAAAAAGTAATTACTAAAAATAAAATAAGATTGGTTTTCATTGGCATTATACAACCAGCTAGCAGCCCATAGATTGGTAAAAGTGCTTGTTTTTGTCGTTTGTTATTTATAACATTTATATACACTCCTACTGCTAATCCAGATATTGGTAATAAAATTGGTTTAAATAATTCGTAAACATTATTACTGTCTTTTGAATAAGGTATTATGCCATTTTTAAAAAAACCATAAATAATTAATGGAATTGTAGCAATTATCAGTACTTTAACAAGATTTGCCACATCATTTTTTGTGTTTATGTATGGCGCTTTATTCATACTTATCACCCTTTAAATATTTATTTAATTTAATCTTTGCTGGACATATGTAACTGCACAATCCACAATCAAGACATTTATCTTTTCTACTTTTTATGAGTGCTAAATCATTGTCTTTATTATCTAATATATATTTGGGATTTATTTTAATTGGACAAGATTCATAGCACTTACCACAATTTATGCAAGAATGCTCTTCTGTTTGACTGATACTATTAATTATTAATCCATTTAAACCTGCTGTAACAACCAAATTTTGATAATCAACTTCTTTTCCGCTCATTAAACCATTTGCAATGCAAATTATTTCGCTTGTCTTAAATGTAATATGTTCTTTTATTAGGCTATCTAAATGTGTTCCTATTTTAACATTGAATACTTGAGGATTTTGAATAGCATTCCCACTGATGGTTATTATTTTTTCGCTTAAATAACGATTTTTCTTTAGACACTTATAAATTGCTAAAACATTCGATATATTTAAAGTTAGTGTCTTATCATGATTAATATTTTTACTAAATAAGTAATTATTTAATACTATTTCATTTCCAATTGGATAAACGTCTGGTACAATTTTCAAATTTATTTTTGGATACGTTCCTAGAAGACTATTTAATTTTTCAATATTTTCTCCATCGCTACTTTTTAAAACTAGTAGACAATTTTTTGGTAAAAATATATCATTTAGAGCATCAATAACCTCTAAAAGCTCTGAGGTGTACTGACGAAGAATAAAACTGTTTGATGCTATGTATGGTTCATCATCAATTATGCTTATTGTTAAGGTTTCTATTTTTGCTGGTTTTATTAGGCGTTTGTAGAGCGGAAGTAATTGGTTATCACAGTCCATAACATCCGCCTCTTTTAATTTGGTAATTAGTTGTTCTTTACTTAAATTATTAATAATTCTTCTTGATCCGCTACGCTTTTGGCTACTTTCTTTGAAATCATTTTCAATTACTAGGCATTTTTTCATTTTTCCAGAATAATCCATGCAATCCTTTGTACCTATTACTTTTCCAGATACAGGTGACTTAATTGTCATATCATCACTACTTAGAATTTTTTGGTCCTTTAATATGTGATCATTTAATTTAACTTTTATATCAAAACCATATACTATGGGAATAAAAACGTGCTCTGGATTGAGATAATTATTTATAATACTTGATACTTTTATTTCAAAATTTTTTTCTAAATGTATTAATTTCATTATTACCACCTTAAACTTGATTATACACATATATTTTGTTAAAAACAATTTTTTTACTGTTCTTTTAAGAATTTTTGCAAAGCATTGGCAGTTGCACTAGGTAAGATTTTCTCTAAATCTTCTAAGGTTGCTTCTTTCATTTTTGTTATGCTTCCAAATGTTTTGATGAGTTGTTTTTTTCTTTTTTCACCAATACCTGCTACATTATCTAAAATGCTAGAAATAGATCCTTTACTACGAATTTGACGATGATAGTTAATTGTAAATCGATGTACTTCATCTTGCATTCTTGTTAAATAGTGAAATACATTGCTAGTTCTTTGTATATTTATTATATTTTGATTTTCATCAACTAGTTCACTTGTTTTATGTTTATCATTTTTTTTGAGTCCACATACTTTTATATCAAGACGCAAATCATCCAGAACATCTAGGGTTGCATTTATTTGATTTTTACCGCCATCAACTATTATTAAATCTGGTAGTGGCAGTTTATCAACCAAAGCCCGATAATATCTTCGATAGATGACTTCTTTCATTGTATTGTAATCATCATTTTTATCAATTGATATTTTGTATTTTCGATATTCATTTTTAGCTGGTCTGCCATTTTTAAAAACAACCATTCCACTAACTGTAAATGTTCCAAAAAGATTTGAATTATCAAAAATATCAATTCTATCTAAAACGTTCATTTTTAAGAGCTCTCTTAGCTCTTCATTAGCATTTTCTGTTTTACTCTCATCTTTTAAAATGAGTTCTAATTCATTTTCTAAATTAACTTGAGAATTCAAAATTGCCATTTCAACAAGTTGTTTTTTCTTTCCTTTTAATGGAGTGATAAAAGTTGTATTAACTATTTGATTCAATACTTTTGAATCAATTTCACTTGGAATTAATATTTCTTTTGGTATTTCATGTTTTTCGTAAAATTTCACCAAATAATTTTCAGCATCATCCTTAATTTCACTAATTAGTGGAACAATATCTGAATGCCCACCAACTAGTTTACCATTGCGAATAAAAAATATTTGAATACTTATATATCCCTTATCAGCATAGAATGCATATACATCCCTATTGCTTCGATCGGAAAATTCGATTTTTTGTTTATCAAGAATTATTGAAATATATTCTAATTCTTTTTTTAATTCCAAAGCCATTTCAAAATTCATGTTATCACTATAATGAAACATTTTTTCTTCAATTTTTTCCTTTAAAATTTTATCATTTCCTCCTAAAAACGAGAGGATATCATTCTCTACTTGCTTAATTTTCATTTGATCGGTATTTTTTTCGCAATATCCTAAGCACTCTTCAATATGATAATATAAGCACACTTTTTTTGGCATCGAATTGCACTTTTTCAATGGATAGATTCGATTTAGGAGATTAACTATTCTTCTGGCTGCATATGCATTCGGATATGGCCCAAAAAGTTTTTTATTATCTTTTTTTCTCACTTGCAAGTATCTTGATACTTTTAATTTTGGAAAAGGTTTTGAAATATATTCAATGTATGGGTAACTTTTATCATCAGTTAAATCGATATTATATTTTGGGTTATATTGTTTAATTAAATTTATTTCAATCAAGAAAGATTCTAATTCACTTGAGGCTACAATGTATTCAAAGTTGTGAACCTCTGAAACCATCTTAGCTGTCTTTCCAGTAACATTTCCACGAAAATATGAAGATAAACGCTTATTTAAGTCTTTTGCTTTACCAACATATATAATTATGCCATCTATGTTTTTCATTTGATATGAACCAGGTAGATGAGGAACTAGTTTTAATTTTTCTTTAAACATTTATTAATCATCTCCACTTCTTTTTTATTATACTATAAAATGAATTAAAAGTAGGATATAATTTAGTTGTTGGGTGATATTAGTGATATTATTAAATACAGTTATATTAGAAGTTAAAAAGTCTAAATTTGTTGGTTATTATTATAAAATTGATTCAATTGAAGAAATTGAATCAATTTTGGTTAGCTTGAAAAAGGCTCATAAAAAGGCTCGCCATCTGCCTTATGCTTATAAGTTTGGTAGCATGTTGAAAAAAAGTGATGATAAAGAACCAACTAACACAGCAGGAGTTCCTATATTAAATATTATTGAAAAAAAGCAAATGGATAATGTTCTAATTGTTATTGTTCGTTATTTTGGAGGAGTAAAACTTGGGGCTGGAGGATTAATTAGATCTTATGGCAAATGCGCTAATTTAGTTAGTGAAAAAGAAAATAGATAGGCATCAACTATCTATTTTTAAGTTACTAATTATTTCTTCTAACTCCACTTTACTCCTAAATCCGATTTCTTTTTTTACTACTTCTCCATTCTTAACAAATAACAAGGTAGGAATACTCATTACTCCATACTTAGTAGCTAGTTGATTGAATAGATTAACATTAACTTTTATAACGTCAACTCCAAGTTCTTCTAATATTGGCGAAATCATTTTGCATGGTCCACACCAATCAGCATAGAAGTCAACTATTGTAAATCCGTTGGATATTAGTAAGGCGAATTCGTTTTCATTTTCCAAATATTTAATCATAATTTTCTCCTTTTAAATTACTTATATTTTTTTAGTATTTCATCTACTCCATTAATTTGCAATTTACCATTATCAACTAATTTTGTTGCAGATTCTACAGTAATCACTTCATGTTTTAATAAAATATCTAATGCTTCTAAATTGTATGTGTTTTTGTCGTTCATATTTTCGTATTTTTCTTTTAAATTCAAAATTTCACTAACTGAATCAAATGATTTTGTTGCAATATTTGACACAAGCGGTGTTTGATTAAGTACTTTGGTTGCCCATGAACTTTCTCTAATAGTGCTTGCCGAAAAACTAAACTGCGCAAAAACAAACAAGATTACAAATAGAAATATCCATGCTTCAATTAAGCCAAAAATGAATCCCAAAATTTTGGATGGAATTCCTAAAATGATTGTTGCTTTTAAAACACTTTCAATTACTCCAGATATTTTAATTAGCAATTGAACTACAAAGCTTATCATTGAAAATGCTAACAAAAAAGCTAATCCCTCATATATAGCAATATTTAAAACACTTACTCCTTGCAAACTTCCTGAAAACTCAAAGAATGGAAATGTCCCATACATGAAGCTAGAGATAGGATTTTTTAGTGCATAAGCAATTATTAGCGCTGCTATAGTTCCAACTAGTGTAACAGCACTTTTAATTACTCCTTTTTTAAACCCTAGAACAGCACCAAGTCCTAGAAATAATATAATTAACGCATCCAACATTGTTGGCATTTTTCATCACCTCTCTTATTTTAATTATATTACAATAATTCACAAAAAGAAAGAAGATTGCTAATCTTGTGTCAAAGTGGTAGATTATATTATTTTAAAAGGGTTTGATGCTGAGCCATCACCAGTTACTTGCATTCCAAATTTCAAATTTATTACAGAGCGATTGCCAATAACCATAGAATTGACGTGATCATTTAGTATCTTGCCAGTAGCACTTATATAAAGCATTTCAGCGTAATTATTGCTGTAATATGCAGAAGCTGTCCAGAAATTTTGATTTGTACGTAGATAGTAAGATGAGTGTGCAACATCATATTTATTACCTGCAAGAGATGCTTCGTCTGCTGTTATTAATCCGGCTGGATATGTAAGGCTCGCGTTTCCTATTGATGTATCATTTACTGTGAAACGATCATTTTGCCGCCCACACTTCAATGTTGGTGTTTTGTTTGTAAGAAGACGGTGGTATGCTGCATATATATTTACACTAGTTCCGTATCCTGGTCCTGTTGCTCCTCCTCCAACTTCATGTTGTAATTGTCTG
>JGI994J12354_10001472_pt1 | contig 23766 bp, 18 predicted proteins | sample IntmicLarv3ML3BL_FD_12354 | JGI IMG/M metagenome (IMG submission 12354)
ATAAAAACATCCGCTGCGGATAACTCCGAAAAATGCGGCAACGGTAAGCGGCTTTCTTCCCATAAAAACAACCACCGGCTCGCGGTTTAAATCCTTTGACAAAAGAAAGCTTCCGACACTGCGTGAAATATTATATATATCAAGATGCGTAAGCCCGTCCGTACCGTCCGAATAGGCGATTTTACCGGGACAGGTGCTTACGATATTATCAACGTATTCAAGAAGATTGTTTTGCATTAAAGAACCTCTTTCAGTTTTGCTCCGCAAAGCTCTATCGAACGCTTTGCAAGAACCTCCATTGCGTCGGTGTGAGTACTGTCAAGATCAAAATATCTTTTAAGAAGAGAAAGCTCGGTGCATGAAAGCACGATATTTTCCGCTCCGGCTTCTAAAAGCTTGTCCGACTGTGCTTTAAAGACTGAATGTTCTATGACCTTTGCCGCCTTGATATCGTTTATTATCTGCATTATTACGTCCTGACCGTCAGGGTCGGGAAGAACCGCTTCAATTTCATATGCCTCCAAAGCTTTTTGCATAATCCCGGATTTGGATGTTCCGCTTGTAGCCATGATTCCTGCCCTTTTGATTCCCGCTTTGCTGAGTGATTTTGCCGTTTCCTCAACCATATTTATAACAGGAACCTTTGCCGCCGATTGAAGTTCGCCGTAAAAGCTGTGGGCTGTAATGCAAGGAATGGCAATATAATCAGCATTAAGGCTTTCAAGCATATGAATTGTTTCGATAATAGGAAGAACCGGACTTTTTTGGCTTTCTCCGAGAAGATACGCGGTACGGTCAGGGACGGACGCGCGGCTGTATATAATAGCGTCAATATGGTCGCAGTCCCTTTCGGCAGCCGTAAAATCGACAAGCATTTCATAAAATCTTACCGACGCGGCAGGTCCTAAGCCCCCGACAACGCCCAGTTTTTTAAAATCAGTTGTAATAATAGAAAACAACACCCTTTTTTAAGTGAATAGTGAATAATTGTGGTTTTTTGATTGAAAAAATGCTTCGCATTAACTATTTAACTATTTCAGGAAGTCCTGTCTTGTCATAAACATAATAGTTCTGATTTCCGCGTTTTTTTGTATATGCCTGCACTTCCGACTCGGTCATCATAAAGCCGTTATGGTGGTCAAAGGTGGGGCAGGAATCAAAATGATACCATCCCTCGCCGACATTTACTATGCTCCAGTAATGCCGCGCCGTTCCTCCGACACGCGTAAGCGGTTTGTTGTCGATCCCGGCACGCGTAAGCAAAAACTCGCCTATCGCAAAAAAGGTGTAGCAATCGCCCTTGCCCTTTTTAAGAGCGTCATACGAGCTTAAAACAACGGTGGTTTTGTCACCGGTATTTACATAGGATACACTTCTTTGTATCCAGTTGAATATAGCTTTTGCCTTTGCTTTTTTGTCCATTCCGTCGTTGATTATTTCGGACAAAACAGCATCCGCAAGCCGCTCAACCTCTTCGGGAAGAACGTTTTTGACAATTATTTTGACCTCTTTTGTCGATTTGTTTCCGCTTGGGTCGGTTGCTGTATATTTTGCGGTGTATATGCCCTCGCTGTCCATGTCAACCTTGCTTGAATCAACATCAAGAGTTACCTCTCCACCCGAATTATCAGTTACCTTTACTCCGGTTTTGTAAGCAACCGAATCGCCGACCATAAAATATTTGTCGGGAGCTTCTTCAAATACAGGCGGCTCGGTGTCTTTTTCAATTTCGAGTGTTACCTTAACCTCGGATTTGTTTTTTGCCGCGTCTGTCAAAATTATCGTAATTTCCTGACTTCCGGATTTGTTGAAGTCGGGTGCGGACTTAAATGAGCATTCAACAGTGCTTCCGTCCTTGATATTTTTAACAAGCTCAGATGCTTCAAGTGTCTGACCCGGCGCGGATTTTCGGTTATTCGGCTCACCGGTCGGAGCTATTGTATCAACTATTACAAGGCTTACCGTATATTCCTTGCTTTTTACCTTTATTATTACGGTGTGAGTACCTAAAGCGCCCGCGTCAAAGTTTTCCATATCAGTGACAAAGGAAGCGTCATTCATATCCTTTTTAAGATAATCGGAAATATTGACTTTTTCGCCCGCTTCAATCTCAAAGCTTCTGTAGATGGGTATTGAGATTACCATAAGACCGATAATTATTACGGCAACGGAAACAAGGGATAACGCCAAAAGAGAGGCAATCCGTATTTTTTTCATTAAGCATCACACCACCGAATACACAAATTCATCAAATTATATCAAATTCGGCAGGCAATTGTCAAATTAAATATATTGTTTACGCTTGTTTACGCACCAACCCGTTTTCTTTTCCTGACAGATGAAATCGCCGACAAACAAATGATGGCAACAATTGCAGCTACGCTTAAGACCGCACCGGCTTTAATGCCGGGAGTTTCAAAGGAAAGCTCAATCAAATTTTCACCGGACTCTATGGGAATAGCAAAGAACGATACGTTGGCAGGTATAAGCGAGGTCTCTTTTCCATTTACCTTTGCAGACCAGCCTTTGTTTGCCGGAATGCTGAACGCCAGAAGCTTTGGTGAGTCAGTTGTAATAGTGCCAGAAAGCTTGTTTCTTGATGACTCAACATTTTGCAAGCCGTTTTCCATACGCTCAGCGACATTCTTTTCAAACGCCGATAAATCTTTATTTAAAATACGCATTGAAGAAAATGAAAACGGCGCAGACTCGGAAAAGCTTACCATGAGAGTTTGCTCTTCCTGAGGTAACACACCTAAATTCACTAAGGCTTGATGTCTTTCAATCCTCCAATTATGGTTGTTATCACTTAATGAAAAGCTTTTTAAAACATCACCTATCTCAAATGATATTTCCAAAGATTTGTCTTCGGGGAAAACTATATCATCAATTTCAAAATATGTTTCTCCGGAGCCGGGAGAAAATACAAATTCCATAAAACCATTTTTGGTCAAAGAAATCTTCGTGCCAAACTTATTTTCTGTGTCATAGTTATGCTTCATGCTCTCTGAAAAAGAAACAGTATAGGGGATTTCTGAACTCGTATCAACAGTCTGAGCTTCTTTGATATTAGATGAAGATACACACGAATCGGGCAAAATAACACTTTGCATCATGTTGTCATCTCTATCAACCTCTGAAAGTTCTTCAAAGCTGCTTTCTTTAATGAAGCTGTCATATGCATATCCTATCGGAAGCGCAAAACTGCTTTTTAAAATAATATTATCGCCTTTGTCGTCATACGGTTCAAAACCATACGGCAGATATCCCTTTTCGCTCTTTGGAGAAGCAAAATATTTTACCCCTGCCAGAGAATTCAGTACAGTTCGGCCATCAAGACCCGTGTAGCGGTGAGAAGCAGCATACGTAAGAATATTAAAGGCTTTATTGAAATCAAACATATATCTGCTTCCTGAAAGATACATGCTCGTTCCTCGATAATTGTGAACTATTGAATCATTGTGGATGGGTGCGCCGTTTAAATCTTGCCGGTCTGCCCTGTAAAAGCTGTCGTCATTTATTTTTGTCAACAAACCTGCCATTTCGTTTGCTCTGGCAATTTCGGAGCTTCCTTTTTGGGGGAATGAAGAAACAGCATTACCAAGACTGGGATTATATTGTGAATTCGCGGTAAACCCGACATTCATAAGAACCCCAACCGTAATTATTATCGGAACAAGGGAACTTCGTTTTTCGAGCAAGGACAAAAATTTGTCTGCAATTTTCAAATTGCATCCGAACATCCTTTGAAGCCCTTTTTTCATAGTTTGAACCACATATGGGTCGCTTATAAAGAAGCAAATAGCACTTACTGCAACAATTAAACCGTATATCATCACCTTTTTTGCTAAATTACTAAATATCAAAGTGATGAAAACAGGATATCCGATCAGCATAATCAATGCTAGCTTCTGTTCTCTTTTCCCCCAATTTTTTTGCTCATCCAATACAAGCATTGTAATAATCGCAACTGCAAAAGCGTATCCGAATATCCATCGGTTTGAAACGTAAGTTAATCCGGTAAGAACATATCCGAATGCCGGCACCATATAGAAAAGAGTAAAGACCGCTAAAAGAAATTTGAAGCTTCTGTATTTCTTCATAAATATAAGCGCAATTACAGCAAATGCGGAAAACAAGGGAAATGCAAAGTATCCATATCTGCTTCCGGTTACATTTATGGAAAAGGATTCAAAAAACACTTTATAATGATAATTGCTGTATGCCCACATGGTGTCTACATAGGGTTTCAAGGCATCTTTTCTTGCCCCTTCGAAAAAATAGAGAACCGTTGGCAGAACAAAAAATCCCGCCATCAGCACACCAAGCGAAAAGAATCCGGAAATTTTAAAAACTTCCGTGATAAAATTTTTGATAACTTTTTCTTTATGGTAATGGAAAAATCTTGAAAATGTATACACAATCACGAGAACCGTTATCATGAAGAAGAAGTAATATCCTCCTGAGGCAGCTAAAAAAACAGCTATTATTAATAATAGAGGCTTCTTCTGTTTGTAATATCTTTCGATTCCGGCACAAATAAGAGGGAGATACATAATTGCGAGTGAAAATGACGGATGACGGATAACCGTCATTAGCGAAAAGCCGCAAAATGTATAACAAAAGCATCCGGCTAAAGAGGATACTCTGCTAAAACCTGTCTGTGTACAAAAGACAAAAAAGCAAATTCCGATAAAATAAAAACGAAGTATGACGATAATGTTATATAAAAGCTCGGTTTTTTCCGGAGCGAAAAACACAGCAAGAAGTGCAAAAGGGTCGCCGACAGGTGCTATATTGTTGAGAATTGTTCGGGTGGATTCGCCGTATCCGATATTCCATGACCACATTTCGAGTCCCTGCGAAGGGTTTTTCACAAAGTCACGAAGAAGATTGCCCCAAAACTCAAGAAGCCTAAAATGCTGGTCGGTTCCATCTCCGCTAAAAATAAAGCTGCGATTCTTAAATGCGCGGAAAACGAAAGCTGAAACGGCAGCAAAAACAACTGTATATACCAAAACAAAAAGAAGCGTGTTTTTTATGTTCCATTTTGGGTTTTGGTCAGACAATGACGTTTTCTCAGTCATGTTTAATGTCAAAAGCTATCCTTCTTTCTTCCATATATGGGGAGGGGGGTGTTAATGCAATATATTATCACGATATTTTTCTTTTTTTGACAGATAAAATTACCGACAAACAAATGACAGTAATAAGTGTAGTTATACTCAAAACAGCGCCTGCTTTAATTCCGGGAGTTTCAAAGGAAAGCTCAACAAAATTTTCTCCGGCTTCTATGGGGATGGCAAAAAAGGACACATTCGCAGGTATAAGCGAGGCATCTTTTCCATTTACCTTTGCAGACCAGCCTTTGTTTGCCGGAATGCTGAACGCCAGAAGCTTTGGTGAGTCAGTTGTAATAGTGCCCGAAAGCTTGTTTCTTGATGACTCAACATTTTGCAAGCCGTTTTCCATACGCTCAGCGACATTCTTTTCAAAAGCCGATAAATCTTTATTTACAATACGCATTGAAGAAAACGAAAACGGTGCGGACGTGGAAAAGGTTAATTTAAGCGTTTGCTCTTCCTGAGGTAACATACCCAGATTAATCAAGGCATTTTCTCTTTTAAGCCTCCAGTTGTCAGTATAGTCCTTTAATGAAAAGCTTTTTGAAATATCTCCTATTTCAAATGATATTGTCAAATATTTGTCTTCGGGGAAATTAATATCTTTAATTTCAAAATATGTTTCTCCTGAACCGGGAGAAAATACAAATTCCATGAAGCCGCCTCTGACCAAAGAAAGATTCGTGTCAAACTCCTGCTCCATATTCTCTGAAAAAGATACCGCGCAAGGAATTTCCGAACCGGTATCAACCGTGGAAGCTTTCTTCATACCGGATGAAGGCACATATGAATCGGGCAAAATAACACTTTGCATCATGTTGTCATCCCTGTTAACCTCTGAAAGAAGCTCAAAATCACTTTCTTTAATGAAGCTGTCATAAGCATATCCGACAGGAAGTGCAAAGTCGCTTTTTAAAATAATATTGTCGCCCTTATCATCATAAGGCTTAAATCCATAGGGCAGATAGGCTTCTTCGCTTTTGGGAGAAGCAAAATATTTAACTCCTGCCAAGGCATTGGGAATGACGCGTCCGTCAAGACTCATATAGTGGTGTGATGATTCGTACTTCGGTATATTAAAAGCTTCATTAAAATCAAACATGTATCGACTGCCTGAAAGGTATATACTTGTTCCCCGATAATTGTGAACCATCGAATCATTCCAAATGGAAAGTTCATATATTCCTCCGGGATTTTGTCGATCTGCCCTGTAAAAACTGTCATCTTCTATTTCCGGCAATAAACCGGCAATTTCATTGGATTTCATATCTTCATAGCGATCCTTTTCAAGAAATTCAGAAACATAATTTCCAAGGCTGAAATTATATAGTGAATTCGAAGTGAAGCCGATATTCATCAGTATTCCTACCATAATTATTACAGGAACAAGAGTACTCCGTTTTTCAAGCAGGGAGAAAAATTTGTCTGTAATTTTAAAATTGCGTTCAAACACCCTTTGAATCCCTTTTCGCATCATTTTAACTACATACGAATCACTGATGAAAAAGCAAGCAGCGGTTGTGGCAGCCACTAAACCGTATATCATAATCCGTTTTGTCATAGTGCTGAATACAACGACTGTGAAAGCCGGATACCCGATTAGCATGACCAAAGCGACCTTTCGCTCTCTTTCGCCCCAGTTTTTTTGCTCGTCCAGCACAAGCATCGTAATAATTGCAACTACAAAAGCATATCCGAATATCCAGCGATTTGAAGCGTAAGTAAATCCTGTAAGAATATATCCGAATGCCGGTATCATATAGAACATCGTAAAAACAGCCAAAATAAATTTGAAGCTTCGATGTTTTTTCATAAAGATAATCGCAATTACAGCAAATGCAGAAAACAGGGTGAACGAAAAGTATCCCCAGCTACTTCCGTTTACATTCATTGCAAAGGATTCAAAAAGCACTTTATAATGATAACTGCTATATGCATACATGGTTTCAACATATGGATTCAGGGAGTCCTTCCTTACTCCTTCAAAAAAATAAAGAATTGTTGGCAGAACGAAAAATCCTGCCATCAGAATGCCAAGGGAATAAAGACCTGAAATTTTAAGAATTTCAGCAATAAAATTTTTGATTATCCTTTTTCCCTTATAGTAGTGGAAAAATCTTGCAAAAGTATATACAATGACAAGAACCGTTACCATAAAAAAGAAATAATAACCTCCGGCAGCTGCCAAACAAGTGGATATTATCAAAAGTACCGGCTTCTTTTGTTTGTAATATCTTTCTATTCCTGCACATATCAGAGAAAGATACATAATTGAAAGTGAAAAGGCAGGATGCCGGACAATAGCAATCAGAGAAAATCCGCAAAAGGCATAGCAAAAGCATCCCGCAAAAGAGGATACTCTGCTGAATCCTGTTTGTGTACAAAAAACGAAAAAACAAATTCCGATGAAATAAAAACGAAGGATGACGGTAATATTATATAAAAGCTCGGTTTTTTCCGGAGCAAAAAACACAGCAAGAAGTGCAAAGGGGTCTCCGACAGATGCAATATTGTTGAGAATTGTTCGAGTGGACTCGCCATATCCGATATTCCATGACCACATTTCAAGACCCTGCGAAGGGTTTTTCACAAAATCACGAAGCAGATTTCCCCAAAATTCAAGTATCCTTATATGCTGCCCGATTCCATCGCTTTGCCAAATAAAGCTGTGATTTTTAAATGCCCGAAATACAAAGGCTGCAACACCGGCAAAAACGACTGTATATACCAAGACAAAAAGAAGAGAGCTTTTTACATTCCATTTTGGATCTCGATCAGACAGCGTCGTTTTTTTCGTCATGCTTAACGTCAAAATTTATCCTTCTTTCTTCCATTACCAGCGGCTTTTTTATCTGTTTTGAATTAATGTTCATAATGTACTCGGCAATCAAGCCGATAAAGGCAAGCTGAAGTGCTCCTATAAAAGAAATTACAACAATTACCGAAGCGGTTCCCAGAAATGCCTCCGGTGTTAGTAATTTGTAGATGAAAAGAAAAATTCCGAATAAAAAGGCAAGTAATGCACCCAGGAAGCTAAATATAGTGGCGAAACGAACTACCGACCTTGTGCAGGAGGTAATGCTCAGCATGGCAATATCATACAGGCGCAAAAAATTATAACTGCTTTTTCCGGACTTGCGCTTGTCCTGCTCATATTCCACAAGAGCAATATTTCCGCCGTATTCGGCAACCAGTCCTTTTAAATATGGATTGGGGTCGTTAAGATTTCTGAGCATATCAACGAAAACCGCATCATACAAGCCAAACAATGTGAAATGCGGTATATGATGAATATCTGCAAATTTTTCCATAAATGAATAATATAAATGCCTGAGACCGTACATCAGCTTGTTTTCTTTGCTCGACGTTTTCACACCGGCCACCACTCTGTGACCCGCTTCCCAACGTTCAACCATTTCGGGTATCATTTCGGGAGGATCTTGTAAATCGCCGGCCATGCTGACAACACAATCTCCGCTTGTTGTAATAATGCCATGAAAATTCGAACGGCCCTGACCATAATTTCCTGCATTTAAAATAGCTTTTATGCGAGTATCTTTGGCGGCTTCTTCCTCAATAGCTTTTTGTGAGCCGTCAGTCGAATTATTATCTATAAATATAATTTCATAGTCATAAAGAGGAAGCTTCTGCGCAAAAACATTTGTAAGCCGTTCGCAAAGCTCTTTTATGCTGCCCTGTTCGTTATATACTGTTACCGATACTGAAATTTTTTTCATATTTATTGTCCCTGCTTTTTATTCGCAAAGCTGAATTTATTGTGCCCGATAAAGCTTATAATCGTAATAATCGGCACACATATCAGCTGCGAAAGATATTGATTTATTTCCCACATATCCTTGAGTACATATAACATAAGATTGTTTATTACATAACTGACAAGATATACCAGACAAAAAACAACGATTTCTCTTCCTGAACGTTCTTTTTGCCTGAAGGTAAAATACTTGTTTAAAAAATAGCTTAAAATAACCGTAGTTATAAGCGATACTGCCGTAGCAAGCTGATATATTCCGCCCAAAAAGGTTACTAAAGAAAACACTCCGAAGCTGAATCCGGTGTTAATTCCTCCGGTTATTAAAAATCGAATCCGCTTGTCGTCCAGCATTTGTTTTATCAGCTTCATTCACCCTGTTCAAAATAATTTATAATGCATCATAAATGGTTTTATTGACAAGCGACACAACTCTTATTATATCGTCCTCATCAAGAGAAATATCCGATGGAAGGCAAAGTCCTTTGTCTGATATCTTTTGGCTCATACAAATGTCGTCATGGAAAAAGCACTGCGTGTCCTTGTAAAACGGCTGTGTGTGAAGGGGCTTCCAGATGGGTCTTGCCTCTATGCAATCCTCTGCCAATGCTTTGGCAATGGTCTGAGTGTTCACAGGACAGTCATCGGATATCATCATGGTTGAAAACCAGAAGGAGGCTTTGCCATAACTGTTTTCTTCAAACATCTTTACATAAGGATTATCGGCAAAATGCTTGCAATATAAACCGTGAATCAAACGTTTTTTCTCAACGCGTTCGTCAAGGCATTTCAGCTGCGCCCGTCCGATTCCCGCGCCCACGTTATTCATGCGGTAATTATATCCAAGCTCGGAATGAAGATAATGGAAATCGGGATCCTTGGACTGCCGTGACCAAAACTTGATTTTATCAATCAGCGTCTTATTGTCCGACACAACCATACCGCCGCCGCTTGTTGTAATCATTTTATTGGTGTTAAATGAAAAAGCCGCAATATCACCAAAGGAACCGCAAGCCTTGCCTTTATAAGTTGAACCGAGTCCTTCGGCGGCATCCTCCACAATGACAGTATCGCCGGTTATTTCTCTCATACGGTCATAATCTACGCACTGACCGTAAATATCAACCGGAACAACTGCCTTCGGCGTATATTTTTTGAATGCCTTTTCCAAAGCGTCCATGGACATTGACATGCTTTCGTCACAGTCAATAAAAACCGGAGTTGCGCCGCAATACACAATGGGATTGGCGGAAGCGGAAAAGGTCAGCGCCGAACAAAAAACAATATCTCCCGGTTTAACTCCATATGCAAGCAGAGCCATATGAATTGCCGCCGTACCTGTACTGACTCCGGCGGCGTATTCAACTCCGGTTTTTTCACAAAACTCACTTTCAAAGGCGTTAATATTACAGTCAATGGGTGCCAGGCTGTTCTGGTTCATCGCTTCCAGAATGTATTCCATTTCTCCGCCGGACATATGCGGCACAGAAAGATTCAATTCCTTTTTAATCATCATCATATCCTTAGTTGAATTTGCTTATCTGGTTTAACATTACCGACCGGATATCTTCATTCTCCGCATAAGCCTTTGTCCAGATTACCGTGTTTTCAATAGCGTCACGAATAGACCATACGGGCGACCAGCCGAGTCGGGTGTGAGCCTTTTCACAATTAAGCATAAGAAGACCGGCCTCGTGAGGTCCGTTATCGGGAGCAAGCTCAAATTCCGCTTTGCCCCATGCCTTGCAAAACATTGTCACAACATCGCCAACCTCACAGCAATCTGCAAGAGACGGACCGATATTAAAGCTTTCAGCAAAGGCATCGCCGCAAACATACAGCTTTTCAGCCAGCAAAAGATATGCCTTAAGAGGCTCAAGCACATGCTGCCACGGTCTTACCGAATTAGGGTTCCTTATATATATGGGCTTGTCCGCCATTACAGAGCGTACACAGTCGGGAATCAAACGGTCACTTGCAAAATCGCCTCCGCCTATAACATTGCCCGCCCGCGCGGTTGCCGCATGAATACCTTTTTCGTTTAAAAATGAGGTCTTATATGCCGCGGTAACGAGCTCACTGCACGCCTTGCTGTTTGAATACGGGTCATATCCTCCAAGCGCGTCGCCTTCAACATAACCTCGGGCAACCTCAAGATTCTCATAAACTTTGTCTGTTGTTACATTCAAAACAGCTTTAACAGATTCGCACTGACGCACAGCGTCCATTACGCACACGGTACCCATAACATTGATTTCATATGTGTCTCTGGGAATTACATATGAATCTCTGACAATAGGCTGTGCCGCCATGTGAATTACTATTTCAGGCTTAAAGCTCTGCATTACCGAACTAAGGCGATCAAAATCCCGGATATCTCCGATATTATGCTCTGTTTCGGATGAAATACCGGCAATATCAAACAATGAAGGATTGGTCGGCGGCGCTAAAGCATATCCGCACACCTTTGCCCCGAGAGAGGATAACCATAATGACAGCCAAGAGCCTTTAAAACCGGTATGCCCGGTAAGAAGAACACGTTTATTTTTCCAAAAATCCAACGCAAACTGCTCCGTTTCTATATTTTGTTATGGATTACCAAAGCTTCCAGGGCGCTTTTCCTGAGTCCCAAAGCTCTTCAAGAACATTCTTATCACGCAGAGTATCCATACACTGCCAAAAGCCGTCATGCTTGAAGGCTGAAAGCTTGCCTTCTTTTGCTACTGTTTCAAGAGGGTCACGCTCAAGCACGGTAGAATCGTCCTTGAGATAACTGAAAAATTCCGGTTCTATCATCATAAAGCCGCCGTTAATATACCCTACATCCTCCTGCTTTTTCTCAGCAAAGGTTTTTATGCGGCTGCTGTCCTGTTCAATATCAAGAATTCCAAAACGTCCTTCGGGCTTAATTGCGGTCAGCGTAACCATGCTTTTACTGTTTTTGTGGTGTTCCTGAAGGGAACGTAAATCAACATTCGAAACTCCGTCGCCATAGGTCAGCATGAACGGCTCATTACCGATATGCTTTTGTACACGTCTAAGCCTGCCGCCGGTCATGGTGTTAAGACCGGTATCAATCAGCGTGACCTTCCACGGCTCGGAATCATTGTTATGAACAGTAAGCTTGTTGTTATCCGAAAAATCGAAGGTAACATCCGACATGTGCATATAATAATCGGCAAAAAACTCTTTGATTGCGTATGCTTTATAACCCAGACAAATGACAAAATCGTTGAATCCATAGCTGGAATAAATTTTTAAAATATGCCAAAGAATCGGTTTGTCTCCGATTTCAATCATGGGCTTAGGTTTCAAATGTGACTCCTCGCTGATGCGAGAGCCGAATCCTCCGGCTAAAATTACTACTTTCATTATACTTTTAAAGCAGTTTTCTGCTTTGTCCTCCTGATCCGTTTTTATGTTGGAATTTCGGATTATTTTTACGTCTAAGGGTATCATATTAGCCAAAAAATGTCAATAATTTGTTTTTTCTGATATTGTGGTGTATACTTTACTCATGATGTGAAATACACAGTTTGATTTTTTAGGGTGATTGTTTGCCGTTTCTTCCTGTAACTAAAGAGGATATGACCATAAGGGATTGGAAATATGTTGATTTTGTGCTTGTCACAGGAGACAGCTATGTTGACCACCCGTCCTTTGGCGCGGCCATAATATCACGTCTGCTGGAAAGCTTTGGATATAAGGTCGCGATTTTAAGTCAGCCTGATTTTAAAAGCTGCGAGGATTTTAAGCGCTTTGGCCGTCCCCGTCTTGGATTTATGGTTACCGCGGGAAATATCGACAGTATGGTTGCACACTATACCGCCGCGAAGAAAAAACGCAGTGATGACGCATACACGGCGGGGAACACAGCCGGAAAGCGTCCCGACAGGGCATGTGCTGTTTATACAAGGCTTATCCGTGAAGCCTACGGCGATATTCCTGTCATATTGGGAGGGCTTGAAGCGTCTCTCCGCCGCTTTGCACATTATGATTATTGGAACGATGCGGTTATGCCTTCAATTTTAATAGGGTCAAATGCCGATATTCTTATATACGGTATGGCGGAAAAGGCTCTTCGGGCGGTTGCAAACGCTCTGGACAGCGCTTCCTATTCGAAAGATTTGTCCGAAATCCGAGGAATTTGCTATGCTGTTGCGGTCGGTGAGTATTCACCCTTAAAAGCGGTTGAATGTCCGTCCTTTGAACAGGTGTGCAGCAACAAAAAAGAATATGCCAAGGCTGCAAGATTTCAGCAGGACGAGCATGATTCGGTATCGGGGCGCAGACTTATACAAAAGCACGGGAAAACAATTCTTGTTCAAAATGCTCCCTCGCCATGTCTCACACAGGATGAAATGGATGAAGTGTATGCCTTGCCTTTTGAGCGCAGCGCTCACCCGATGTATGACAGCCTGGGCGGAGTTCCTGCACTTTCAGAGGTTAAATTTTCAATAACCCACAACAGGGGGTGCTTCGGTTCCTGTAATTTTTGCTCGCTTGCCTTTCATCAGGGAAGAAAAATCATGACCAGAAGCAAGGAATCCGTTTTGAAGGAAGCAGAAGGCTTTACGAAGGACGGCGAATTCAAAGGATACATACATGATGTCGGAGGTCCTACTGCAAATTTTCGCAGTCCGTCATGCGACGCGCAGGAGAAAAACGGTCTTTGCAAGGGACGAAAGTGCCTGACATCGAAATGTAAAAATCTTAAGGTGAGTCATGCTGAATATCTTTCGATTTTACGTGACATGAGAAAAATCAACGGCATAAAAAGAGTCTTCATCCGTTCGGGCATACGGTACGATTATCTGCTTAAAGATGATGACAGCACGTTTTTCAAGGAACTTGTCGAGCACCATGTCAGCGGACAGCTTAAGGTTGCACCCGAGCATTGTTCACCCATAGTTCTTGACATGATGGGAAAGCCGCACATTGAAAGCTATCTGGAATTTGCAAGGCGTTTTAAGGAGCTTACAAAAAGCAAGGATAAAAAGCAGTACCTTGTGCCCTATCTTATGTCGTCACATCCGGGCGCAGAGCTTAAGGACGCGGCAGCGCTTGCTCTTTTCCTCAAAAAAGAAAATATACGTCCAGAGCAGGTGCAGGATTTTTACCCGACTCCCGGAACGATTTCAACATGCATGTATTATACCGGGCTTGACCCATATACAATGAAGGAGGTATATGTTCCGAAATCCCAAAAGGAAAAGACCATGCAAAGAGCTCTTTTGCAATATTTTCTTCCGCAAAACAGTGCGATTGTCAGGCAGGCGCTTCTGCTTGCAAACCGAAGAGATTTGATAGGGCATACTCAAAACTGTCTTGTCAGACCGGATAGTTCGGCAAAAACGGTAAAAGGGGGACAAATTCGAAAAAATGAAAATAAGAAGCAAAAAAAATAAAAAGCTTTTACTGCTTTTGATATCCTTGTGCATTGCCGCGGGCATAGGTTTTTCTGTTCTTGACCGATATGGAATAGTATCTGTCGAGGATGCTTTTAAGCGCAGCTCCAAAAACGCAGCCCAAAATGTATCGGGAACGCTTTATATGCATGTTATTGATGTCGGACAGGCGGACAGCATACTTTTCACTGTTAACGGGCAATCTATGCTTATAGACGCGGGAAATAATGACGACGATAAAATTGTTTTAAAATATCTGGATGAGCAAGGCATTAAAAAGCTCGACTATCTGGTGGGAACACATCCTCACGAGGATCATATCGGAGGTCTTGACAGTGTTATTCTGGAAAAGGATATCGGGAAAATTTACATGCCGAAGGTGCAGGATTCCGTTATTCCGACAACGAAAACCTATGAGGACGTGCTTAAAGCGGTAAGCAGTAAAGGGTATAAAATCAGCACAGCAAAGGCGGGAGTATCGTTTGATTTTGGCGGCGCTTCAGTTGACATAATATCGCCGATTAAGGATTATACCGACCTTAATAATTATTCCGCGGTACTCAAAATAACCTTTGGTGACACAGTTTTTCTTATGATGGGAGATGCCGAGGAGAAGGCAGAAAAGGACATTTTACAAAGCGGAGCCGATGTTCGTGCAAATGTGCTTAAAACCGGACATCACGGCTCAAACACCTCAACAGGCGAAGCATTTTTCAAGGCTGTTTCTCCCGAATACGCCATCATATGCTGCGGCAGGGAAAATTCTTACGGTCATCCGGGCTCAAAAACACTTGACAGGCTCAAAAAATCAGGTATAACATATAAAAGGACAGACACCGACGGAACGTTTGTGATAAAGTCCGACTCAAAAACCGTTTCAATAGAAGAATAACAAAGAGCTGAAAGGAACAAAAAACATGAGATATCTTTCAATTGACAGATTTGACGGAAATTACGCTATTTGCGAGGACGACAACAAAAAAATGTTTGCGATTTCTCTTGCCGAAATGCCGGAGAACGCTAAAGAAGGAAGTGTAATCGCAATTGACAGTGACGGTATTATTACCGTTGACCAAAAGCTTACCGATGACAGACGCGGAAAAATCAAAAAGCTTCAGGACAGTGTCTGGGAGTAGAAAAATAATTTTTTTAAACAAGCGTTAATTTAACAATTATTTTGTTGTCATACTAATACAAAAGTGGTATAATAAAAAACATTGCATTTATTAGGATATACGGAAGGAGATTTTTAAATGAAAAAGATAATAGCGTTAACAATGATTTTATCCGTTCTTATGCTGGTTTTTACAGCGTGCAGGGACAAAAGTAACCCGACAGGAAATCCGGAGCACAAAAACGAAAGCTCTTCTCCGAGCTACAAGGAGAAGGACGGGCGTAACGAAGGTAACGCAGACGTTGAATATGACGACATTCCCGATACCAACTCGGCAACAAGCAAAACGAAGGTTGATGACAAGCGTGAAATTATTATGCTTCCGCCATCGCCATCCTCGAATACTCTGTCGTCCGGAGCCGCCGCCGGCAATTCTTCAAGCTCATCGCAGGGCGCTTCAACCGGATCGAACACAAACAACAGCTCAAGCTCATCAGGCAGCTCATCCAATGTGCAGGTTGGCAACGGCGATGAAACCTATTCGATTATCATTAATGACAACGGCACAAAGGTTCGTATTGCCGAGATCGGCACAGATGTAAAGGCTTATAACGACCTGCACTTTGACGGAGACAACAGTACAAATGATTTTATCTTCACTTTCCGCACAGGTTCTGATATAATGACGGCTGTTCGTGTTTACGGCTATGTCAGCGCGACAAAAATTCTTTCTTCGCCAACAACATTTCTTAGTGCGAAGGTAAGGCTTGTTTCCGCTACCGCTACATCCTTTAAGGTTTATCTGACTCCCTATGATTACGAGCTGGGAGAGGTTACCGGTTCGGAATTTGAAGTCGGAACTATGAACTATATAAAGGAAACCGAAGAATACAGCCTGTGGTTTGAAAAAAATTCGGGTGTATCAGATGCTCAGTTCCAAAGACACGTCACTCAATATTAATGCATAAAGGAAGATAACCTATGGAATATATGACCGGAAAATTAAGCTCTATGTATAAGCTTGATGACATTTTATCCGCCGCAGAAGGCGGTATTGTAAAAACGCACGGATTTGTTCATAAAATCAGGGATATGAGCGGATTTGCTTTTGTTGTTTTAAGAAAAAGCGATACGCTTGTTCAATGTGTAATTGACGGCGAATATGATTTTACCGAAGGCTCATGCATTGAGGTCGAGGCGCAAAAAAAGACCGATAAGCGTGCGCCTAACGGCTTTGAGCTTATTGTAAAAAGCTTTAAGGTTCTGTCAAATCCGGCCGAGCCTATGCCTGTTACCATAAACAAAAAAGAGCTTACAACAACCCTTGACATTAACCTTCAGACAAGACCTGTTTCTCTTCGTAATATCTACGAAAGAGAGGTTTTCAGACTTCAGGAGGCGGTCGCAAAGGGCTTTCGGGAATATATGCATCAAAACGGTTTTGTTGAGATACATACTCCAAAGCTTGTTTCAAGCGGCGCTGAGGGCGGAGCGAATATCTTCAAGCTTGATTATTTCGGAAAAAAAGCATATCTTGCACAAAGTCCGCAGTTTTACAAACAGACCATGGTCGGAGTTTTTGAAAGAGTATATGAAATCGGACCTGTTTTCAGAGCGGAAAAGCACAGTACCAACCGTCATATGAACGAGTATACAGGACTTGATTTTGAAATGGGCTTTATTGACAGCTTCTATGACGTTATGGAGGTTGAGGCGGGTATGCTCAAGTACACCTTTGACATGATTACAAGGGAATATGCCGAAACCCTTAAGATTCTTGATGTCACAATGCCCGATGCCGATAAAATTCCGGTTGTAAAATTTGCAGATATAAAAAAAGCCGTTGCTGAAAAATACAACAGAAAATCAAAGGATCTTTATGATGTTGACCCCGAAGAGGAACAGCTTGTCGGCAAGTATGTCAAGGAAGAATACGGCAGTGATTTTGTGTTTGTCACACACTATCCGACGAAAAAACGTCCGTTTTATGCCCTTGACGACCCTTATGATCCAAACTATACCTTAAGCTTTGACCTTCTTTTCAGGGGTATTGAAATCACAACCGGCGGACAGCGCATACATGACTATAAAGAGCAGTGTGAAAAAATGGTCAAAAAGGGTCTTAATCCGGAGGATTTTGAAAGCTATCTTATGATTCACAAGCACGGTATGCCTCCTCACGGCGGTTTGGGTATCGGACTTGAGCGCCTTACGATGAAGCTTCTTGACAAGAGCAATATCCGTCTTGCAACCCTCTTCCCGAGAGATGTTACAAGGCTTACCCCGTGATTTTTTAAAAAGGATTCAACTTGGTATTAAGAAAGGTTTGCATATATGAAGCTTGGAATTGTAGGACTTCCCAATGTGGGAAAAAGTACGCTTTTTAACGCAATAACAAATGCCGGAGCACAGTCGGCAAATTATCCTTTTTGCACTATTGAGCCTAACATAGGTGTTGTAAGCGTTCCCGACTACCGTCTTAACGAGCTTGCGAAAATACACAAGCCGGTTAAAATAACTCCGGCTTCGATAGAATTTCTTGACATTGCAGGACTGGTCAGGGGCGCGTCTAAGGGTGAGGGTCTTGGCAACAAATTTTTGTCAAATATACGTGAGGTTGATGCAATTGTTCATGTAGTCCGATGCTTTGAGGATGGGGATGTAATTCATGTCGAGGGCAGTGTTGACCCAAAAAGAGATATCGAAACAATAAATTTAGAGCTTATTCTGTCCGACCTTGAAATGGTTGAGCGCCGTCTTGACAAGGCGCAAAAGATGCTTAAGTCAGATAAAAAATATCAGGCTGAAATTGACTTTTTTCAGCGGCTTAAGGGCTTTCTTGACGCAGGAAAATCGGCACGCTCCATGGATATGGACGACAATGAAAAGGAAATACTTTCGACAGCCGCGCTTTTGTCCTCCAAGCCGATAATTTACGCCGCAAACCTAAGCGAGCAGGATTTTGCAAAGGGAAGCCCCGACGAATGTCTTCATTTTTGCACAGTAAAGGCAATTGCAGAATCCGAAAACGCCGAGGTTCTGCCGATATGCGCACAGACCGAGGCTGATATTACCGGGATGGAGGACGAAGAAAAGCTGATGTTTTTGTCCGATTTAGGACTTGATGAAAGCGGACTTGACCGTCTTATAAGAGCGTCCTATCATCTTTTGGGACTTGTTTCCTTTTTGACTGCGGGACAGCCTGAGGTTAGAGCATGGACAATAACAAAAGGAATGAAGGCGCCGCAAGCGGCAGGGAAAATACACACCGATTTTGAGCGCGGCTTTATAAGAGCTGAGGTTATAGCCTATGACGATTTCATGGCAAACGGAGGCTCCATGACCGCCGCAAAGGAAAAAGGGCTTGTTCGTCTTGAGGGCAAGGAATATCCGGTTAATGACGGTGATATTATCCTGTTTAGGTTCAATGTTTAGGGGGCGTAAGGTCTGCGATGGCTAAATCGGGGGTAAAGCGAAATTTTAAAAAATTTTCAACCATTGTAAATTGTGTGATGTTTATTGCAGGCATTGCCATGTTTTTTGTGTGCTTCATTTCACTTAGCGGTTATCCTCATCCGGAAAGAAGTCCGTTGTACACAGAGATTTTAAACAATCCTGTCTATATAAAACCGGGCTTTGACCCTCAAATCTTGTTAATTGACGATATTAATTTACTGACGGATAAAGACGCAATGCAGTGGGAAACCGTGAAGCCCTCCGAATACACAGGGAACTATCTGATATCTAATATTCTTGAGGCAAAAGCGGGTGATGAACGAACCTTTCTTTCTCCTGCCGATGAACCTGAGAGTGAATATACCTATTTTATTCCTTTTGAGCTTGATTCTCAGGCAATAAAGTCGATGCACGGCATGAATCCGGTTATTCCCGGCATGTTTTTATCGGGAATCGGTGACAACTGGGAGGTTTTTATAAACGGCAGCAGGGTAGCCTCACAGATTCATTTGGATGAGCAGGACAATATAATATCCCACAGAAGTCTGCGCGATGTGACTTTTCCGCTTGACAACGATATATTAACAGAAGGAACCAACAGCCTTATATTTCGCATAATTGCACCGTATAGTGCAACCGATTCGGGACTTTATTATTCCTCCGGTTACTATATAGGAAATTATTCAGACATTAAAATGCAGAGCCTGCGTATTATTACCGTGATCTTCAGTACGATTTACCTTTTTATGGGTCTTTATCATCTTATTTTATTCTTAATGCGCAAATCCGATTGGTACAATTTGTCCTATTGCTTCGTAACCGTTGCTATTGCGATATACTTTGTTTCCCGCACCTCAATCATAAATTTAATTTCAATGGATTCTGCAATCACACAGCGCATAGAATACTCGGTGTTTTATTTGATGCCGCTGCTTCTGGCCATATTTATCGACCATCTCAATTTTAAAAGAATCTTTCCGATAACAAAACTATATGCCGTATGGTGTGCTTTATTGATTCTGCTGCAATGCATATTCTCTACCGATTTCACAAACGAGCTGCTTCTGATCGGGCAAATCGCAAGCGCTGCAATGATTCTTCAGATTGTTGCTTTCAGTGCGATTGTTACCTTTGTCCGCCGTATAAAGGAACAAAAAAACGAATCGACATCCGAGGTCTCAGGCAAATCATTTGGAAAGCTGTTTGTTAGCAATTTGCTCAATACTCATTTGGGTAACATTTTTATAGCTATTATATTTCTGGCGATCACAGGTTTCTTTGATATTTTAGACGCAATCTTTTTTCAAACCGGTATAATACTGAGCCAATACAGCTTCTTTTTGTTCACGGTCAGCACAACATTTATTCTGGCACGCAAATTCACAAAATCCTTTGACCTTATCAATGCGGAAAACGAAACGCTTGAAGCGGCTGTAAGGGTGCGCACCGTTGAACTTGAGGATCAGGTGCGTATTGCTGAATTTGCTTCACGTGCAAAAAGTGATTTTTTAGCAAATATGAGTCATGAAATCCGCACTCCCATAAATGCTGTTATCGGAATGACAGCCATTGGCAGAATCTCGGACGATATAGCAAAGAAGGACTACAGCTTTGACAAAATCTCCGATGCGTCAAGCCATTTACTGGGTGTTATCAGCGATATTCTTGACATGTCCAAAATTGAAGCGAATAAGCTTGAGCTTGCGAGAGTTACTTACAATATTCGCGAAATGCTTAATCGGACTTTTGATGTTATTCGCTTTAAAACCGATGAGAAAAAGCAGCGTTTTAAGGTCTGCATTGATGCCGATATTCCTGAATGGCTTGTCGGAGATGATCAAAGACTGGCGCAGGTCATTACGAATCTTCTTTCTAATGCTGTCAAATTCACGCCCGAAAACGGAGATGTTTCCTTTAAGGCATCATTGAAGGAAGAAACAGAGGACGCCTGCACGCTTTATTTTGAGGTAATTGATTCAGGTATAGGAATTTCCGAAGAACAGCAAAGGCGTATATTCAGTGCTTTCCAGCAGGCAGACAGCAGTACCTCCCGTAATTATGGGGGCACAGGACTCGGACTTGCAATCTCGCGCCGAATAGTTGAAATTATGAACGGAAGCATTTTTTTAACCTCTGCGCCCGAAAAAGGCTCTGCCTTTGCATTCTCTGTAGAAATGCAAAAGGCTGGTGAAGCTCCCGCCGAAGCACTCGAATCGGATATCAAAGGCGAAATGCTTGAAGGAGAGTTTAAGGGTCTGACGGCTCTGCTTGTAGAGGATATTGAAGTAAACAGAGAAATCGTAACATCAATTATGGAGCCTTCCGGACTTGCATTTAAAATTGCCCAAAACGGGCAGGAGGCAGTGGACGCATTTGTCCAAAATCCTCATGGTATTGACATCATTTTCATGGATATCCAGATGCCTGTAATGGATGGATATTCGGCGGCAAGGGCAATACGCCGTTTAAAGAATCACAATGCAAAAATCGTGCCGATTATCGCAATGACCGCAAATGTATTTAAGGAAGATATTGAAAACTGCATTGCGGCTGGAATGAACGCACATATAGGTAAGCCGATTGATATGTCGGAGCTGGTTTTATCAATACGCAAGTATGTTTCAGGCAAGAAATAAATATTTTTGAATATATTTATAGTATACACAAAAAATATAATTACTATTTTATTGAAGGGATGTATGGATTATGACATATCTTACAGCTGAAAATTTTGAAACCGAGGCATTAAAAAGCCCTCTTCCGGTGCTTATTGACTTTTATGCGGACTGGTGCGGCCCGTGCAAAATGATTGCTCCGGCGATTGAAGCGTTAGACACCGAATATGACGACAGGGTCAAGGTTTGCAAAGTTAATATTGACGAACAAATGGCTCTTGCGCAGATGTACGGCGTAACAAGCATACCGACGCTTATTATCCTTAAGGACGGTCAGGAGGCGGACAAGGTGATAGGCTTTATACCAAAAGAAACGATTGCCGCCAAGCTTGACGCTGTGTTGGTCTGATTATGTACAATTTAGCAATTATCGGAGGCGGCGCGGCGGGATATTCTGCCGCAGTTACCGCACGCCAGCGCGATAAAAGCGTCTGCGTAATACGTCCGAAAGACAACCAAAGTCAGCTTATTAAGGCGGAGATTGTCAATAATTATCCCGGAATGTACGGCAAAAGCGGCAAGGAAATGCTTGTGGCTTTTGAAACTCATGCATGGGAAACGGGCGCACAAATTATTGACGGAACTGTCAGACAAATATTTAAAAGCGGCGAGTCCTTTCTTGTCAATATCGGAGAAAATTTTGTCGAAGCCCAAAAGCTGATTATCGCTGCCGGCGTAAAACAGCCCAAAACCCTTAAAGGCGAACAGGAACTTTTGGGTAAGGGCGTAAGCTATTGCGGAACGTGTGACGGTATGCTGTACAGGGACAAAACTATTGCCGTAATAGCTCAAAACGAGGAAGGTCTGCACGAGCTTGATTTTCTGTCATCGATTGCAAAAAAAATCTACCTGTCTACAGACAAGGCAGATTTAAATGGATTGCCCCCGAATATTGAGAAGGTCTTAGAGCCTCCGACAGCCATAAACGGCTCAGACCGTGTTGACTCAGTAAGCTTCGGGAACAAAAAAATTGATGTGGACGGCGTATTTATTTTCAGAAATATGACCGCCTATTCTTCGTTGTTGCCCGAGCTTGAAACAGACGGAAAATATATTAAAACCGACAGCGAAATGAAAACAAATATTTCGGGAATTTATGCCGCGGGCGACTGCACCGGCGCACCGTTTCAGATATCAAAAGCCGTCGGCGAGGGAAATATCGCGGCGCTTTCGGCGTTAAAGTATTAAGCAAATCTGTTCGGACAAAACAGGCTTGCATCCTGTGGTGTTTTACCCTTGAACATTTCGGCGATATAGCGCCCGGCTATTTCCGAAAAAAGCATTCCGCCGGCACCGGCGCAAAGCGCAAAGTAATAGCCGTCAAAATCGTCATGCTCACCAATCATGGGCAGACCGTCAGCAGTTGATTTAAGACATGAGGTATATCTGAAATCAATGCTTATGTCGGGACATCCCGGAAGCATTTTTCTCATTTCACTTTCGATATCTATAAATTTACGGTTTTCAATGGGCTTGACGGGAATACATCCGGCAAGCTTTCCGTTTCCCGTAAGCAATCCGCTTTCAATCCTGCTTGCGGTTATACGGTTGTCGGCGGTTACGCTCATATATGTCGTAAGCGCCGAATCATTTTTAATAACACAGCTGTTTTTCCATCCTGCAGGCGCTCCCGGAAGAGGCAATGAAGCAATATTAAACAGCGTTCTGGATGCCGAAAGACCGCCGATATAACCGTTTGCGTCATAACCTGTCGCAACGACAATTTTTTTTGCGCCGATACATTGCCTTGTATCGGTGAATGCCGTATGGTATCCGTTTTTATCTTCAACGCCTGTTATTCCTGTGTTTTCATATATGCGAGCACCGTTTTCGGACGCTTTTTTTATCAGCGCATGGTCAAGAAGATAAGGATTTATTGACGCGGCAAGACCTGTTGTATAAATTCCTGCCTTTATCGGAAAGCTGAAATCATTGACCGAGCTTCTGTCATCAATAAACTCAACGGGAAATCCGTTGTGCTTTCGCAGATTGTATTCATTTCTGAGGTCTTCAAATCCCTGCTCACAGCTTGTATAGTAAAGGCTGTCACGCTTGACATATCCAAAATCAGTACCAAGCTCCGATGAAAGGGAATCAAATTTTTCCATTGCGTCCAGCGCGACCCGATAGGAGTTTACCGCCGCACCCTGCTCCATAATGCAGGACATTTCAGCCAGTGTTTTTTCAAGCTCTCCGCTGATAAACGCCGGGGATACAG
>JGI994J12354_10001473_pt1 | contig 23749 bp, 15 predicted proteins | sample IntmicLarv3ML3BL_FD_12354 | JGI IMG/M metagenome (IMG submission 12354)
GGATACTACAAAAAACCGGAGGAAACAGCCAAAGTATTCACGGAAGACGGATTTTTCCGTACCGGTGATGCAGGAAAGCTTGAAGGCAACACCGTTTACTTCCTCGAACGCATAAAAGACCTGTTCAAGACATCAAACGGCAAGTATGTCGCACCACAGGCTATAGAACTAAGCATGAGCGGAAATAAGTATATTGAGCAATGCGTGGTTATCGGTGACACATACAAGTTTGTAAGTGCGCTTATTGTGCCTAATTTTGCCGCTGTCGAAGATTACGCCCGTTCGAAAAATATACCGTTCGACAATCATAGGGAACTGATAAAAAAAGACGATATCATACGATTGTTTAATTCGACGATTGAAGATTGCCAGAAAGGGTTCGCATCATTCGAAAAAATCAAAAAGTTCACACTTCTTCCCGAGCCTTTGTCAATGGAAAAGGGTGAAATCACAAACACTTTAAAGTTAAAACGTCCTGTTGTTGCAAAAAATTATGCGGAACATATTGCGGAAATGTATAAAGAATAATAGAAACCTCGAAAAACACAAACTTCTGCGTTACGCTCCCTCGACAAAATGCTCATTTACAATAGCAAACTCCGCTTTTGTCTTAGTCGCAAGCCTTGAATTTTGAGTTTTTAGAGGTTCCCGAATGGTGGGCTTCCCCACCATTTTTTCTTTTATTTATTCATCAGAACAAGCTCTATTCCTTCAGTCTTGCCCAGATTCCTGCTGTATTTCTTTTCGGCAGGATTGTTCCAGTGTTCTACCACACCGAGACTTTTAAGCTTTGTACCGTCTCTCTCGGGGTCGTATGTTGTCCCTGAAAGAGGACTGTCGGCCAACGCAGCTTCGAGTAAGTACATATCTGCATAATCGATATCAACAACAGCGGGCCATTCGGAAGAGATAAAATCAACACCTACAGCATCTATAGCAACAGGGTCTTGCGATGCAAAAAGTGAGCTTGGCCAGTCATTGTTGAATGGAGGCATACTCCATTTCCCTGACGGTTTTCCGGCTACGTTCATTGAGCCGTACAGCCCGTCGATAAAATAAACCATTGTTTTTGCACCTAAATACTTATGTCCCATATAATCGACAAAAGTCAGATATTTAGGATTACCTTTCCTGTCTTGGTCGAAATTAACATGTGCATTTTTCCTCCAGTCGGCATGTATATCAGTCACACCATACCAGTTTTTCCCGCAGAGGGTCACTCCCTGGCCTACATGGCCTTTCAACAGCGCCATATTTATTACATAATCAGCCTCTTCAAGACATGCAGCCAAGCCTGTTGCAAGCTTACCGTTGTCTGCAGAATAAGGAATGGCATTTTCGACATAAGTGGCTTTCACACGTCCGTTTTCTCCGCTGTTATCGACATATTTTACGTTCGGAAATTCCGAAGTACATTTATTGTAAAGGAAATCTGTAATAAAACGGCTCGGCTCAAGAATGGTAATATTCTCCTGTGGTACTCCGGCTTCATTTACAAGGCTACGCAACAGTGATAATGTAAGATGCGGCGATGCATTCAACTCTTCCGAATCCTCATGTGAGTAAGTATTGTTCTGATTTATCTTTATCGCTACTTTTTCGCCTTTCTTATATGCTTGTTTAATGTTCCTGTTCGATTGATTAAACGACTCAAACAAAGCATTCCATGCTTTGCTCTCATTCTCCTTGCCTGTCAAGGTAACCAATGTCTGGCGAACCATCCAATCACAGTTTTCCTGATTATTCCACTTATCTTCGAACCAAAATCCGGTATTTCCATCCCAAGTTGCTGCTCCGGGAGCATATGCCCAAGCAACACGCCCGGGATTGATTCCTTTAGCGTCGCCTTTGGGAACATTTGGCTCCAGCATCATTATTGCTTTTTCTTTCTTTACGGTCTGAGCCAATACATTCACAATATTATTAGCCGTAAAAACAGAAAAGCCGACGACAACAGCTAAAATGCATAAAGATGCAGCCACAAACCTTTTTCGTAACAAAAATTGCTTCGTTTTCCGGAAAGCTGTGATACCTCCCCACAAAGAAATTAAGTAAATCACAAAAACTGACATAAAAGGAGATACCGCTTGCATACACGGATAAGTGGCACGTGTAGGCTTAGGTATGACGCGCATTAAAAACCATAGTGTTGCAGAAACACCCAATCCGATAAAGATAAGCTTACCAAGCCATTTGCCCGCAATAGCCTCTTCATTCTTTTTTTTGAAAAAATCATAAATACGTTTCATAATTTAGGCTTTTAAATAAATTGAAAATTGAAAGTTGAACGTTCCTTAATGTAAAAATAAACTAATGTGTCGCTTTCTATAAGGAAGCAAAGTTGAAAATGTTTTTTAATTGATATATTGTTTTTTGTATTTTTAATTGTGAATTGTGAATTGATTTAAATAATTTTCTCAAGTGTGTCAATACTCTTGCTCAAATCTTCGTCCGATAATGAATAATTTGTCAAATCTCCTGCAAAATACCGGTCATATGAAGCCATATCAATCAGTCCGTGTCCGGAGAGGTTGAATAATATCGTTTTCTGTTTTCCTTCCACCTTTGCCTGTTCAGCTTCTTGTATAGCAGCAGCTATGGCATGCGCCGATTCGGGCGCAGGAATAATACTCTCTGTTTGTGCAAACAAAGTAGCTGCCTTGAATGCGTCAATCTGCTTAATATCTACGGCTTCCACAAATCCGTCATTTTTCAGCTGGCTTACAATAGAACCTGCTCCGTGATATCGCAAACCACCTGCATGAATATGAGCCGGAGCGAATGTATGACCAAGAGTGTACATTGGCAGGAACGGCGTATAACCTGCTTCATCACCAAAATCGTACTGAAACACACCGCGAGTGAGTTTCGGACATGATGCCGGCTCTGCTGCAACAATGCGGATATCTTTATTATAAATAAACTTATGACGAAGGAACGGGAATGTTATACCCGAAAAGTTCGAGCCGCCGCCAAAACAGCCAATAATAACATCCGGATATTCTCCGGTCATTTCCATCTGTTTCTCTGATTCAAGACCAATTACAGTCTGGTGCAAACTAACATGATTTAGAACACTTCCTAATACATATTTACAATCCGGAGTCTGTAAGGCAAGTTCAATTGCTTCCGAAATTGCCGTACCAAGGCTTCCCATATAGTTTGGGTTTTCCGTCAAAATCTTACGCCCTGCTTTGGTACTCATACTCGGTGAAGCTATAACCTGCGAACCGTATGTCTGCATGACTGACCGGCGATAAGGTTTTTGCTCATAACTTATCTTTACCATATATACTGCCAGTTCAAGCCCGAATGCTTTTGCAGCATAAGCCATTGCTCCGCCCCATTGCCCGGCGCCTGTTTCTGTAGTGATATTTTTAAGCCCTTCTTTTTTACAATAATATGCCTGAGGTATTGAAGAATTAAGTTTATGAGAACCTACGGGACTGACGCTTTCATTTTTGAAATATATATGAGCCGGTGTGTCAAGCGCTTTTTCAAGTCCGAAAGCGCGAACTAACGGGGTAGGACGCCATATTTTGTACATATCTCGCACCTCTTCAGGTATTTCTATCCAAGTGTCCGTCTGATTGACTTCCTGTGACACAAGCTCCTTGGCAAAAAGAGGATGCAAATCTTCAGGCTTAAGAGGCTGCTTTGTCGCCGGGTTTAAAGGTGGTAACGGCTTATTTTTCATATCCGCAACGATGTTATACCATGCTGTCGGAATATCATTTTCCTGCAATAAAAACTTTTTAGTAGACATATTCATATATATTTATTAATTACGAGAGCAAAAATACACAATATTTCTCGGATACACAAACTAATGCGAAAATCGGACAAGAGATTATGTTCTCTTGTCCGATTTTCATTTTAAATTACCGCATTGGGTTATTTATTTGCTACCTTGACTGCCCACCCTGAGCTGCCTTTTACAATTAGTATTTTTTCTTGAGTCTTTATGTCAAATACGGCAGGACCTTCCGTTTTGTCTTTCATATAAATAAGACTTCCGCTTAAAGAATATACGTAAACAGTTTCCGCCTTATCCGATTTAACATATAAGCGACCGTCAACAATATATGCAAATGATTCATTTGAACCGTCAAAAATGTCATTTGCTGTCGCATCCTTAAATACTTTAATATTTACAACATGTTCCTCATTAACTGTTGTAGCATCACTTAATGCTATCGTTATATCATTAAATTTGGCCTTATAAATCTCCGTTTTACCTTCTAATGCATTATCATATATTGTGTAATATATATCCATTATCTTCAATGGTACTCCGGTACCCGGATTTATTGTAAGATTAGTTTTAGGAGTAATATTAAATACATAAGTACTATCATTTACATAATCAATCTGTAAATCGGCAAATAAACCTGCTTCGGTTGTCAAAGACGATTTGTATCCGTTTGCATCTTTAGTTAATCCGAATCCTTTCGGTAACTGTAATTCATAAGAAGCTGTGGTGAATGAAATACCGGCAGGAATTGTTATTGACAGTTCTATTTTACCATCAGCCGTTGTAGTATTTGATTCAAGAAAAACAAACCGTTCTTTAACAATCACAACGCATGAGTCTTTAATAGCGCCGTCCTCACTTGAAACAGCATAAATAAGAGCTGTATCAGCCTTTATCACCGTAAATTTACATATTGTATCAGTACCTGTCGACGACTCGATTCTGACTACACTATTATCATTTGTCGACCAAACGACAGACTTGTTTGTAGTGTTGACAGGTAAAAAGCTCGCGATAAGAGAATCTATACTTTGCCTGTATAGACGAATAGTATCTGCATTAAGGCTGAGGCCTGTGACAGGAATACTATTAACTTTTACAATAATTGAATCTTTTTTATTACTGCCATCAATTGCTTTTGCATATATAATTGCTGTTCCTCTACTCAATGCTTTAATAAATACAGAATTTGATATTGTATCAATCCTTGCTACATTTGGATCACTACTTTCATATTTTATTGTATCATTTGTAGCATTCCACGGGAAAATAGTTACTTCAAGCGCCGTTGACAAGTCTCCGGCTTGCAAAACTAATGTGTCATTAACCAAAGAACTTTTATTTAACTTCAGGCTGTCAATCAATCTTGGGCTTACTGTAACTATACATGAATCTTTCTTATTATTATCAGTTATGGCATAAATTACAGCAGTGCCTGCTCTCAATGCTTTGATATAACCCAAGGAGTCATTTATAACTGAATCTATTTTTACTAAGTTTGCATCAGAAGAACTCCAAGTAAGATTTTTATTTATCGCTACCGCAGGATAAATACGTGCAGTAAGAGTCTCCATAGAATCAGTATATAAATCCAATGTAATTGTTTTATAATTCATCACAACACTATCCGCAAGCGTTTCAACCGTAATAACACATGTATCTTTTTGTCCGTCAAAAGCTACTGCAACAATTTTGGCTTCTCCGGGACCTTTTGCTTTGATTCTGCAGATTGTATCACCGGTAAAGCCCGGTAATGGAGGTATTATTTCAATAATACTCTCGCCGGGAAAGTTAGTATTTATCCAATTAACCTCTTTAAACGTGCCAATCAAAGGACGAATTTGCGCTATTATTGTAGCTTCTTCACCTTTAAGAATTTTAATGCTATCATTATTAAGAGTAAAACTTGTTATCGGCACAGATGCTACGGTAACTTTACATGAATCTTCAAACCCTCCATCAACTGTTTTGGCAACAATCCATACTTCTCCCGGTTTTAATGCTTTAATATAACAAGCAGTATCAAACCTATTTGCATCTGTAGAAAGTATACTCACTATCGAAGAATCACGGCTGACCCAAATTATTGAATCTTTCGTTACATCATCAGGAGTAGTTATCGCTCTTAATACAGAATCTTCTCCAAGAAACATGCTTATGGCGGTTTCATTTAATTCCATTGCTGTAACAAGTTTTACAACTTTTATATTACAAAGAACAGTTAAAGCTCCGGATTTACCTTTAACCGTAATTGTAGCTTCCCCTTCTTTAGTTCCTGCAGTGACAATACATTTCCATTTATCCGTTAATGAAGTAGAATCAATACTTACAATACCTTCCGCATCAGCAACATCGTTAATTTTCCAAGATACTACTTTGTCTGAAGTAGTAGGTGGATCGAATATTACCTCTAAAGTAACGCTCTCTCCAACATTAAGAGTAATGTCGTCGTGATTTAAGGATATATTATCCAATGTCTGTGCTTGTATGCCTATAGAAATAAACATACATGAAATTAATAATAGTAAAATTTTTCTCATAGTCTCGTTTTTTTTAATTATTATTACACCTAATTCCCTCGCTTTATAATTCGCAAATATAATAATATTATTAAGTCAACAACAAAAAAATAAACATTTTTTTACCCTTCGCATGTTGTTTGTGCATATTATTCACACTGCATGCGGGCGCTTAACATTTATTATACATACATTTATAAAAAAACGGACAGGAAAACATCTCTCCTGCCCGTTTTTTTTATAATATTATTTTGAATTTATTTATTAAACACCTTATTTGTCCAACCTGAGCTGCCTCTCACAATTAGAACATTTTCCGTTGAATTTACATTAAATACTGCGGCGCCTTCAGGTTTATCGGCGGTAAAAATAAGGCCTCCATTTAATGAATATACATAAATAGTTTCCGCTTTTTCCGTATCTACATACAAGCGATTATTATTTATATATGCGGAAATACTACCGGCATCGGCAAATACTTCATTTGCGGTTGGATCATCGTATGACGAGATTTTAACGGTCACCTTTTCTTCTTTAGCCATAAAACTTCCGCTTTCATAGATTTCTACGTTCACAAACTTTGCATCGAAAATGCGGGTGCTGCTTTTCAGCGCTTCATCAACAACCGTATATGCAATATCCATAACCTTCACAATAGCACTTTCTCCGGCACGAAGTTTAACGCTTGAACTTGAAGGTTTTGCAAGAATATTAAATATATAAGTGCTATCATTTAAAAGAATAATAGACAGTAAGGATGTCGCTTTGAATCTTTCAGTCAAATCAGTCTTATATTTACCGTCTTGCATAGCTAAAATAAATCCTTTTGGAAGCTCTAACCTGAATGAACCGGTTAGAACCGCATCACTTGAAAGGAGAAGAGAAAACTCTATTATTCCGTCTTTTGAAGTGCTGACAGTATCTGAATCAAGAAATATAAATTTCTTCTTCACGATTATTACACACGAATCTTTTATTGTGTTGTTTTCTTTGGATGTTGCATAAATAAGCGCTGTATCCGCGGTTAATCCTTTGAATGAACATACAGAGTCATAACGTACCGGAGTAATAGAAACTACTGAACTCTTGCTGCTTGACCATACTAAAGAATCATTCGTCGCATTGGAAGGTGTAATAGTCGCTAAGACAGAATCTATTTGCTGTTCATAAATATAAACGGTATCTTTATTCAGACTTATACTTGTAACAGGTACTTCGCTTACTCTTACTACACAAGAGTCCTTCTTTCCATTCTGACCATCGGTTGGGGATAAATAAACTATTGCTGTTCCTTTTTTCAATGCTTTTACATATACTCCTGCCGATGTTGAATCTATTACTGCAACCTCAGTATTGGAACTTATCATCCTTAGAGTATCATTTGTAGCATTTGCGGGGAAGACACGAGTAGTCATAGCAACAGCACTATTTACTTTCATATCAATAGTATCATTGACAACTGCTGTACCTTTATTTATTTTTACACTATCGACTTCTCTAAAGGGTATATTTATATAATACCAACTGCTTCTAATACCTTCAGGCGAAATTGCAATTATAGTATCAACACCTGACCTTAACGCTTTGATATGACAAACCGTATCTCTATGAGTTGCAGGAATAGAGTCTATTTTTGTACCGGCAGGAGGAAGAATTTGCCATGTCAGAGATTTATTAGTCGCGTTTTCAGGATATACCCTTGCCGTAATAGCGGTAGTTGTATCATTTTTTAAATTCAATTGAATACGATCTCCCTGATCCATACGAGTAGAAGTCAAAACAATACTTTGTACAGGAACTACTACCGTAACAACACAAGTATCCGTAAACCCTCCGTCAACTGTTTTTGCTGCAATTTTAGCTGTTCCGGGGTTTTTTGCTTTGATTTTACAAGATAAATCATATTTAGTCCCATCAGGTGATGTTATATCTACAATCGTAGAGTCCGTGCTTGTCCAGATAATTGAATCATTCGTTGCATTGGAAGGCAATAATGATGCGATCAATGCAATTGAATCAGTATTGATTTTCAATGTCAGGCTATTTTTATTTAATGACATTCCTGTTGCAGGTACAGGTACATTTTTAACGGTAATCACACAAGTATCTTTTAAAAGACCATCATACGTTGTTGCTATAATTTTTGCTTCACCTGCATTTTGGGCTATTATCCTACAGATAGCATCATTACCTATTGGGGGTATAGTATCAATGTAATTCCCACTATTGTTTGCAATTGTCCAGATAACAGACAAATTTGTGTCCAACAGTGGAAGTATCTGAGCTATCACAATTGTATCTTCTCCTACAAATAAATCGATACTGTCATTATTGAGTGTAAATCCGGTTATCGACTCATAGACTTTAACAAAACAAGAGTCTTTATATCCTCCGTCAACGGTTTCGGCTACAATCCAAGTTTCACCGACTTCTTCTGCGGTAATTTTTATTTCATTGTTTTCTGTTGTCGACGTCAGACTTACGATTAAGGGGTCTCGACTGACCCATATTAGTGATTTATCAAAAGCATTCGAAGGCATAACCGTTGCTACTAATACCGAATCCTGACCTTTATTAAGATTAAGAGCTGTTTTATTTAACGTAACTCCCGTAACTAAATTTACCACTTTAATAACACATGTATCGGAATCATCTGCATTATCTCCATATAGAGCTTTGGCCGAAACTTTAGTTATTCCTACCGCTTTACCTGTAACTTTACATTTTTTATTGTCATTAAGATTAGTAGTATCAATTTGAGCATAAACAGTATTATCCAAAGGATCGTCATTATTTATATCCCAAAAGATAGAGTCATTATCCGGTGATGATGGTACAATATCATCTACAAATAATATTGTGTCGCATTCAATACCCAAAATTATTGTGTCATGTGACAAAGTAACATTGGTAACAAGTACTTGTGCTTGCATGCTTATCGAAATAAACAAACACGAAATAAATAATAGTAAAAGTTTTCTCATAATATCTATTTTTATAATTAGTTTTTACGTGTATTTTCTTCGTCTCAAATCAATTTCCTAAGTACATCTGTTTAAGGACGTCTATCTTCAGGTATTTTCCGTATGGAGGAAAAAGAGGCGAAGGCTCAGCTGATAAAGCCCTGTTGAGTACACTCTTTTTATGCGAGAAAGTCTCAATACTCCATCTACCTTGATAAAAACCGTGCCCGCTGTTACCGATACCTCCGAAAGGCAGGTTCGTGTTGAGCATGTGCATCAATGTGGCGTTTATACAACCGCCGCCGAACGACACATTATTGATCACAAATTCCTCCGTTGTTTTATCAGTAGTGTACAGATACAAAGCAAGGGGTCTTTCGCGCTTGGAAAGCGTTTCAACAACTTCTTCAATATTTTCAAAAGTCATTACAGGCAGTATCGGTCCAAAAACTTCTTCCTGCATTATCTTACTATCCCAAGTTATTCCGTCAATGATCGTCGGAGAAATAAATCGTTGACTTTCATCCGTTTCACCGCCAAAAACAATCTCGCCTTCTTTCATCAGCCCTTGCAGGCGTTCGAAATGGCGCTGATTGATTATACGGCCGAAATCGGGGCTGTTCTTTATATCATCACCGTAAAATTCTCTGATCTGATTTTTTAGTGCTTCAATAAGTTTCTCTTTCAAGTCTTTATGTACCCATACATAATCCGGTGCCGTACATGTCTGCCCTGAATTGATAAATTTACCCCAGCACAAAGTGCCGGCAGAACATGCAATATCAGCCGATTTATCTACTATACAAGGGCTTTTACCGCCAAGTTCGAGTACTGTCGGAGTAAGATGCTTAGCGGCAGCCTGAGCCACTATACGACCTATGCTTGTACTGCCTGTATATATAATAAAATCAAAGCGTTCTTCAAGCAATTTTGTTGTTCCTTCCACACCACACTCTATTGCAGTACAATATTCCTCATCAAAAGCTGTGTTTATTATGTCCGCCAGAACTTTTGAAGTCGTAGGAGCAACCTCTGACGGCTTAACGATACAGCAGTTACCTGCAGCCAGTGCACCTACAAGGGGTTTAAAACAAAGAACGAACGGATAATTCCATGTATTCATCAGCAATACCGTTCCATAAGGCTCGTAATAAATATTGCTTTCAGACGGGCCGAACAATGGAGGAGTACCTGCATTAACCGGCTTTGTCCATGTTGCCATATTCTCAACAGCGCAATTAATTTCATCAATCATAGCAGTCACTTCCGTTGCAAATGCTTCATGCTCACACTTCTTCAAATCTTTATACAGAGACATCTCAATATCTCCGTGTTTCTCTATCACAACTTGACGAAGTTTTTTTAATTGCTCGATGCGAAATTCGATGCTACGAGTCTTTCCTGTAGCAAAAAACGATCTTTGTTTTTCTAACAACTGCTTATAATCAGACATGTTAAATATTTTTAGTTTAAACAATGAGGACAAAGGTATGTTTTTTTAACAAATAAACATGATTTTATTCTATAAAATGATATTACACACGAAGTTTTTTTCTCTTTGGCAGATTAAACCTTTTCTTTTCTCAAAAGTCTTAAACGGGATATAAATATTAAGCTTAATATAGAAAAACATGACAAAAACAGTTAGATGGCTTTTAATAGGCGTTATTTTATTGTTCATTATTGGATTGATAACCTATCCTAAGATTAAACAAAAGCTAAGTCCGGACAATACAGATATTCCTGCAGCGACGCCACCGCCATCAATGAGACAAGCGTCATTAAATATAAATGCCGTAGTTCTTAAGAGACAATCTCTTACCGATAAATTTATCAGTACAGGCACTACAATTCCGGATGAAGAGGTTAATTTGTCTTTCGAATCGTCAGGAAAAATTGTCAGTATTCACTTTATCGAAGGCACTCATGTTAAAAAAGGTGACCTTTTGGCTAAAATCAACGACAAACCGTTACAAGCTGAGTTGAAAAAACTGGAAGCCCAAATTCCTTTGGCCGAAGCGCGAGTTTTACGCCAAGGTACTCTGTTGGAAAAAGATGCCGTAAGCCAGGAAGCTTATGAACAAGTCACAACAGAATATGAGAAACTGATGGCGGATATCGAATTAGTAAAAGCACGAATTATCCAAACAGAACTTCTCTCTCCATTTGACGGAATCATCGGGTTACGATTGGTAAGTGAAGGCGCTTATGCCACTCCGTCGACAGTTATAGCCAATCTGACCAAGATAAGTCCTTTAAAGATAGAATTTTCCATTCCTGAACGCTATGCTTATGACGTATCAAACGGAACAGATGTTACTTTCTTTATGGAAGGGGCAAGCGGAATGTTACTGGAACACAGAGCAAAAGTGTATGCAGTCGAAAGCAAAGTGACGTTAGACACACGAACCTTATTAGTCCGCGCACTATACCCCAATGCAAATGAAGAGATACTTCCGGGACGTTATTTATCAGTCGAGGTAACAAGACGTGAGATTAAAGATGCATTAGCTATTCCAAGTGAGGCAATAATTCCTGAAATGGGAAAAAGCATTGTTTATAAATACGATAATGGTCAAGCAAAGGCAACAGAGATCATTGCAGGGATTCGCACCGAAAGTCATGTACAGGTACTCGAAGGGCTCAATCCCGGAGATACGGTTATCATTACAGGAGTAATGCAATTGCGAACAGGTGCGAAAACAATTATTGACAATCTGATAGAGGAATAATCATGGCGAATATATCCGAACTAAGCATTAAACGTCCCGTATTGGCTACGGTAATGGTGCTTGTCATACTGCTCTTCGGTATGATAGGCTACCAGTCGCTCGGTGTACGCGAATACCCGAGTGTCGACAGGCCTATTATTTCCGTCAACGCGATGTATCCGGGAGCAAATGCAGAAGTAATAATGAACCAGATTACCGAACCTATCGAGCAAAATGTAAACGGTATTCCGGGTATTCGTTCGTTAAGTAGCGTAAGTAGTCAGGGAATGAGCCGTATTACGATAGAGTTTGAACTTTCTGTTGACTTGGAAACTGCTGCAAATGATGTGCGAGATAAAGTTTCGATGGCGCAACGTTATCTCCCGCGAGACTGCGACCCTCCCACAATAGCGAAAGCAGATGCCGACGCTACCCCTATCATGCAGATAGGCATACGCAGTAATGACAGGTCTTTAATGGAATTGACCGAAATAGCCGAGCTGACCGTAAAAGAACGCTTGCAGACAATACAAAATGTAAGCGGCGTTGAAATATGGGGGCAAAAGCGTTATTCCATGCGTCTGTGGCTCGACCCGATAAAGATGGCCGGCTACGGAGTGACACCTTTGGATGTAAGGAGCGCCATTGATGCTGAAAACATCGAACTTCCGTCAGGCAGCGTTGAAGGAAACACTGTTGAGCTGTCAATACGAACGATGGGGCTTATGCATACCGCAAAGGAGTTTAATGACCTCATTATCAAAGAGAGAGGAAACAGTATAGTCAGATTTAAAGATGTAGGGCGCGCCGAATTATCTCCGGAAGATATAAAAAGTATACTTAAGCGTAATGGTCAACCGATGGTAATGAATGTTATCATTGCGCAACCCGGTGCAAACCACATAGATATAGCTAATGAAGCTTATACAAGAATTGAGCAGTTGAAAAAAGACCTTCCTGATGATGTGACGATAGAGATGATTTTTGACAACACCCAATTTATCAGGGCGTCAATATCAGAGGTAGAAGAAACAATCTATATAGCTTTTATTCTTGTAGTATTGGTGATCTTCCTTTTCTTGCGTGACTGGCGCGTAACACTGATTCCCGGAGCCGTAATTCCGATTTCTCTCGTAGGCGCTTTCTTTATAATGTATCTTGCAGGTTTTTCTGTCAATGTACTGACGATGTTGGCTATTGTTCTGTCGGTAGGACTCGTTGTAGATGATGCGATTGTAGTCACGGAAAATATTTATGTGAAAATTGAGAAAGGAATGACTCCATTGAGAGCAGGAATAGAAGGGTCAAAAGAAATATTCTTTGCCGTGATTTCTACGACTATCACTCTTATTGCAGTATTTATCCCGATTGTGTTCATGGAAGGTATGACCGGCAGGTTGTTTAAAGAGTTCAGTATCGTCATAGCCGGATCTGTAGGTATTTCAGCGTTTGTGGCTCTTACTTTTACCCCTATGTTATCTACCAAATTGTTAAAACGAAGGGAGAAAAAAAACTGGTTTTATCGAAAAACAGAACCTTTCTTTGATTGGCTCAATAATATTTATGCTACGTCATTAAACGCTTTTCTTAAAAGAAAGTGGATTGCAATCCCTGTTGTTGCCGCCTTATTAGGTGCAATAGCCTTTTTATGGCAAAAAATACCTTCTGAACTATCTCCACTCGAAGATCGTTCGCAGGTAACGGTAAACATTCGCGGACCGGAAGGAACAACATATGAATTCATTCGCGATTTTTCGGATAAGTTAGAATTTATTGCAGACTCAATAGCTTACGAGAAAAAAGTAATTACTACACGCGCATTTGGGTCTATGGCCTTTGTTTCAGTTATTCTTCCCGACATCAAAGACCGGGAACGCTCACAAATGGAAATCGCGGACGAGTTGTCGGCCGTAATCAGAAAAGAAACGATGGCCAGAGGGTTCGTTCAACAACAAACAACTTTTGGAGGACAAAGAGGAGGTATGCCTGTTCAATATGTGCTTCAAGCTACCGGGATAGAAAAATTGGAGGAATTTATACCGTTGTTTATGGAGAAAGTAAATGCAAGTCCTGTCTTTCAAATGTCTGATGTGAATCTTAAATTTACTAAGCCCGAACTTCGTATCGAAATAAACCGCGACAAAGCTTCTCTGCTGGGTGTAAGTACAAGGAATATTGCGCAAACACTTCAGTATGCACTCAGTGGTCAGCGCATGGGATATTTTTATCTCAACGGAAAACAGTATCAGATACTCGGAGAAATAAACCGTCAACAAAGAAATACACCGCTTAACCTTAAGTCTATCTATGTAAGGAGCAGCAACGGTGCAATGATTCAGTTGGATAATGTAGTCAACTTGGTTGAAAACGTAGCGCCTCCACAGTTATATCGTTATAATCGTTTCGTTTCTGCAACAATATCAAGCGGTATTAATAAGGGATACACTCTTGGCAACGCACTCGATGAAATGGACAACATAGCGAAAGAAGTCCTCGATGATACTTTCCGCACGGCTTTGTCAGGCGAATCTAAAGAGTTCAGGGAGAGTTCGGACAGCCTAATGTTTGCACTTGTATTGGCTCTTATAATGATCTTTCTCGTGTTGGCTGCTCAGTTTGAAAGTTTTAAAGACCCGCTGATAGTAATGTTTACCGTTCCGTTAGCTATTGCAGGAGCGCTGTTTTTTATGTATGCCAGAGATATAACAATGAATATATTCAGTCAGATAGGTATTATAATGCTTATCGGGTTAGTCGCGAAAAACGGTATATTGATCGTTGAGTTTGCCAACCAACGTCAAGCCGACGGTGTAGATAAAGAGCAAGCAATACGGACAGCTTCAATACAACGTTTACGACCCATCCTTATGACAAGTGTCTCAACAATACTCGGATTATTGCCTTTGATGTATGCATCGGCAGAAGGAGCAAACGGGCGAATAGCAATGGGTACCGCTGTTGTGGGAGGAATGTTGGTTTCCACTTTTATGACACTGTACGTCGTTCCTGCCATGTATAACTTTATTGCTACAGACATGAGACGAAAGAAAGTAGCCTCTATGGATCCACCGGAAGAGTGAAAAGTGAAAAATTAAACGATTAAACGATTAAACAGTTAAACGATTACACGACTAAACAAAATAAAAATGAAACAGTTTCTGCTGATTACAATAATTTTAATTTCTTGCCGGTTAACCGCCAATGCTCAAGAGTTATATACATTGAAGAAATGTCTTGAGATAGGTCTTGAACAGAACTATTCAATAAGAATTGTACATAATGAGGAGCGGATATCATCAAATAACGTAACTCCGGGTAATGCAGGGTATCTGCCTACGGTCGATTTGAGCGGAGGATTTAGCGGAAGTATTTATGATTACAATTACGACTACAAAGATGGTACATCCGGAAAAGAGAGCGGAGTAAACAGCGAAACGGCTAATGCCGGTATAAACCTTAACTGGACGCTTTTCGACGGGTTCGGCATTCAGGCAAATTACAGTAAGCTTAAAGAACTTGAGCAGATGGGAAAAATCAATTCAAGACTTTCTGTTGAAGGATTAGTAGCAAACATTGCCGCGGAATATTATAACTTGATACGTCAAAGAATACGTCTTAGAAACCTTAACTCCGCAGTGACATTGTCAAAAGAAAGGCTTCGTATTGTTGAAGAACGGTATATAATTGGTTCAATGTCGAGGCTTGACCTGCAACAGGCAAAAGTAGACTTCAACGCCGACAGTTCCCAACTTTTAAAGCAATTTGAAGCTGTTAACGCATCGCAAATAAAACTAAACGAACTTATGGGCCTTGATTCGGTCAACAGGCGTGTCAGAGTTAGCGATACAGTACCTCTTAATACTACTATGCTAAACGAAGCTGATTTATGGCAAAAGATTATTGATAACAATGCTTCATTTTTAGCTTCACAAAAAAACAAAACAATATCTGAATTAGATTATAAGAGAATACTTAGCCGCAACTACCCATACCTGCGCCTGAATGCCGGATACGGGTATACATCCAATTGGTATGATATCGGCAATACGGATTTACAGAAAAGGCTCGGGCTTAATTACGGTGTTACTGTAGGATTTACTATTTTTGACGGTATGAACCGTAAACGCGAACAAAAAAACGCACGTATTCAGATAGAAAACAGCGAACTGCGAGTACAGGAAATGGAGCTGGCGCTAAGAGCCGACCTGTCTAATTTGTGGATGGCATACCGTAATAACCTTGATTTATGGAATCTTGAAAAAGAAAACTTGGTCGTAGCGCAGGAAAACTACGAAATAGCCATTGAACGTTACAAGCTCGGCGACTTATCAGGTATCGAATTACGCGAAGCCCAAAATAACCTTCTCGGAGCAGAAGAACGTCGCTCAATAGCCGAATATAACACCAAGCTTTGTGAGATATCACTAATGCAGCTTAGCGGCCAGATACTGACATACCTTGACAATTAAAAAAAAGAAATGCTCAACTCAAGCTCTCGGCATAAAGACAAAGATTGACAATCGCCTCAACATCATTAAAATCAATATTACTATCTTTTATAGACCCCTCCAAAATTTTTTTATGTTTCGGATATAATTTCAGCAGTTGTTTGAAACTTGTAAATTTTTTCTTATCTCCGTTTCGCTCTATCCAATAGTGGTTGTAAAAACCTTTTATTTCCATCTTCTGAAAGTCAGGCATTAAATACCCCCCTTGTCCTACAATAGTATAGGAGGTTGCCGAAGCTGTCTGACTTTTTGTACCATAGCCCACATCCTTTGCTTTAGTCTGAACTTTTATTACATATTCGACATAAATAGGCGGAGTTGTAGGTAATACCTCCTGCAGAGCGCCCTTGACTAAAATAAAATTTCTATTATCAACTTTTATAAGCTTTATTTGTTCCGTATTTGACGCGACTTTAATCACACTATCTTCTCTGTCAAAAAAATATAATACTTTTTCTCTTACATTATAATTCACTTTTTCGACAGAAATCGAATTATAGGAAAAATAAATAGAAGCCTCTTTAAATTCATTAAAAAGAAACGCGTCGCTTTCATCCTGCGCCATTACTGTCGGCACAAGTAAGGTATTCAAAATAATAAATAGTATATACAATAACTGTCTCATAATAAATTATTTTAGTTAATATTTGACATTTCAGTAGTAATTAACAATTCATTTCAGCACATCATACAACTCTTCTATGTTATCTGTTCCTATCAGGTCTACACCCTCATTGATAAGGAATAGCCTGAATTCTTTTGATGCAGGCGCACCCCACCAACGCAGCAGCTTCCCTTCTTTATGTGTCTGATCAATGATCTCCCGCATTTTCAACAACTCATTTTCAGGCATTTCTCCCCTGCCCTTCCATGAAAAAAAGTCTCCGTAGTTATTGCTTACCACCGGCATAATATCTCGAGAAATGTCTTTATTGAGGTCTTTTACCCTCCCGTCGAGAAAAACAAAACGTGACGTTTCTTTCGGTAATGTTTCAAGAGGCCTGTTACCGGACAGAAAGAACAGGACTGCACCTTCCTTATACACACCGTTATTTATCGAACAGAATAAGTCCTTATACGGTTCCATCAGCTTTTTCAACACAGGATACATTTCTTCACCGCTTGTCTTACAATCAACCATCAGAAAAAACGGTCTGTCGCTTCCTTCAAATACCTTTCCCCCGTTTTTCTTAATATGTTCAACCAAAGGTTTTAAATACATTGTTTCAAATATATTTCCCTCGCTTATTTCAGACTTATCATGCGCTACATACAACTTACCGTCAATCAACCACAAATCTGCCTCTACACAGTTAAATCGGTATGATATTGCGTCAAATAATGGTTTGGGACGCCAATAGTCATTATGCGAAAACGCATTATAGAAAATACGTTTGTCCGACTCCTGCAATGTCTGTTGTCCCGACACGGACGATTGATTTTGCTGAGCGCATACAATAGTGCCATTATCCGTAAGAATAACAGATAACATGATACTAAAAAAAACGATTACTTTTCTTTTCATGGTTATAACTTTACGTTTATTTTAAGCAAAGGTAGTTCAAGTATATAGAAATACAAAAAACTTGTTTGTTATTTTTTATAAAAATACTTGTTTATACCAAAATATTATCATAAACTTGCAAACAGTTTGAAAGATAATCACATTAAAAAAGCATAGTCGTATTAAAACGCCTGCCGATACGGATTTGTAATTCGTGTCATTTTGAAAAATAAATTTAATACCCGATGAAAAAAACATTAATAAGTTGTACTTTGTTTTGTTTATTCTGCATTAATTATCAGGCAAAGGGATCGGACGACGATCTTGCTCGGTATATAAACCCATTTATCGGAAGCGCGGAAAGTCCTCCCGGACGCGCAACGATGGACAATCCTTATACGAACCCGGGCGCCGTAATGCCTTGGGGAATGATGTCCGTTTCTCCATTCAACATATATGACGGTACGGAGCAATGGGAGCAAAGACCAAGCCCGTATATTTACGGCAAGAAATATATTTCCGGATTCACGCATGTCAATATGAGCGGTACCGGTTGTAATGAGATAGGTACTTTCTGCCTGATGCCGACTACAGGCAGTTTCGATCCGCGAAAAATTGACTATTCCGAATATTCCGATGAAAAAGCGGAAGCGGGTTATTATGCCGTGACATTAGATAAATATAATATCCGCACGGAACTTACTGCTTCCGCACGTACGGCATTAAGTAAATTTACTTTCCCGGCAGGAAAGTCCAACATAATCCTTAACATGGGTTTGGGGCTTTCTCCGCAAGACGGCGCGTGTATCAGGCGCATATCGGATACAGAAGTGGAAGGATACAAAATGTTGGGAGGAATTTGTGGCACAACATCAATCCACATTGTTTATTTCTATGCCAAACTAAGCAAATCGCCGGAGAAATGTGGTGTATGGCTAAACGGCAGATTTTACGAAAAATATCAAAGAGAGACTTCGGGAAATGATGTAGGTGCATGTTTTACATTCGACACGAAAGAAAATGAATCGATATATGTAAAACTGGGCGTTTCGTATGTAAGCATGGAAAATGCACGCATAAATGTGGATAGTGAAATGCCGGAATTTGATTTCGAAGAAACAAAAACTGCTGCTCGCAAGGCATGGAACAAGGAATTATCAAGAATCCGGGTCGAAGGAGGAACGGAAGATGATAAGGTAATGTTCTATACAGCTATGTACCATACTTTAATACATCCTAATATTTTCCATGATGTGAACGGGGAATATTTAATATTCCAAAGCGGCCGGAAAGGAAAAATCGACGGATTTGAAAGATATACATTGTTTTCTTTGTGGGACACCTACCGAAATGTTCATCCATTCCTTTCATTGGTATTTCCGGAAAAACAATCGGCTATGGTAAAGTCTCTTCTGGGTATGGCTAAAGAAAGCGGATTCCTTCCCCGTTGGGATCTGGTCGGGATGGAGACCAATGTTATGGTTGGCGACCCTTCCTTGCCCGTTATTGCGGATAGTTGGCTCAGAGGAATCAGGGATTTTGATATTAATGAGGCATACGAATTTATGAAGCATAATGCCATTACACCGGAAAAAGACAATTACATGCGCCCCGGGATGGAAGGATGGTTGAAATACGGATATATTCCGGAAGATGTATCTAAAATGGGATTACGCAATGTTTGGGGAAGCGTGTCCACCGGATTGGAGTATTGTATTGCCGATTGGAATCTGGCCCGGATAGCCGAATTTTTAAAAAAAGAAGATGATTATACCTTGTTTTACAATAGATCAATGTTGTATAAAAACAGCTTTGACAGATCTATCGGGTTTATGCGACCGCGTTTTATGAACGGTGAATGGCTGAACCCTTTCGATGTGGATAATTGGAAACATGAAACCGGTTTTACGGAAGGAAACACTTGGAATTATACTTTTATGGTTCCTCATGATATACCGGGATTAATGAAACTGATGGGAGGCTCCAAAAAGTTCGTTTCAAAATTAGATGATTGCTTTCGTAAAAACTTTTTCGATATCACCAATGAACCTGATTTAGCTTATCCGTATCTATTCAATTATGTAAAGGGAGAGGAGTGGAGAACACAAAGAGAAGTACGCCGGATTGTAAATGAAGAATTTGGCACCGGTATCGACGGATTACCCGGAAATGATGACTGTGGCACGATGTCTTCATGGCTTATGTTCTCAATGATGGGTTTTTATCCTGTTTGTCCGGGCGATATGAACTATCAAATCGCAAGTCCGGTATTTGACAAAGTCACAATTCATCTTGATAATCAATATTTTTCCGGAAAAACATTTATCATTGAAGCCGAAAATGCAGGCAAAGAGAATTGCTATGTAAAGAAAATGGAGCTGAATGGTAAACCTCACAGGTCTTTTACAATAAACCACAGTGATATCACTAAAGGAGGAACGTTGAAATTTACGTTGACATCAACTAAATAGTTTTAAAAATCTCAATAAAATTATAAAACTTCAAAATAATGGAACAGATATTACTTGGAATAGATATTGGCGGAACAAAATGCGCTGTTGTGACAGGCAAACTGAGTGAAAACGGGCAGGTCGAACTCATGGAAAAAAAATCTTTTCTTACTGAAACCGACAAAGGGTTTGAACATACAATGAAAAATATATTTGCCAATATCGATGAAATCGTTGCCACAACAAAAATTTCGGTCATAGGTATTAGTTGCGGCGGACCTTTAGACAGTAAAAAAGGTATTATCATGTCGCCGCCGAATTTACCCGGATGGGATAATATCCCGCTTGTTGACATGATAGAAAATCGTTACGGAATAAAAACCGCAGTCCAGAATGATGCAAATGCCTGTGCGCTTGCAGAATGGCAATATGGTGCGGCAAAAGGATATGATAATGTCATATTCTTGACTTTTGGAACGGGTATGGGATCAGGTTTGATTCTTGACGGCAGATTGTATGTAGGCACAAATGATATGGCAGGAGAAGTTGGCCATATCCGTTTAGAACGAACAGGGCCTGTCGGATTCGGCAAAGCAGGCTCTTTTGAGGGTTTTTGCAGCGGTGGGGGAATAGCACAGTTAGCTCGCACAAAAGCTTTGGAGAAATTACAGATGGGCAGCAAAGTGTCTTTTTGCCAAAGCATGGATGACCTGCATGCCATAACCGCCAAATCGGTTGCAGAAGCAGCATATAAAGGGGATACCGCTGCTATCGAAATATATGAAACGTGCGGATGTTATTTAGGCAAAGCGCTGTCGCTGTTGATAGATATCCTTAACCCCGAAGTCATTGTCTTGGGGAGTATCTTCGGACGCGCCCGTGACTTGATCGAACCGTCGATGAACAATGTTATCGAAAAGGAAACAATCCATTTTTCCCGTAATGTATGTAAGATAGTTTCTGCCGGATTGGATGAAAATATCGGAGATTTTGCAGCATTGTCTGTTGCAGCATATCAGCTTAATAAATAGAAACAATTAATAAACAAACAAGATGAGTAACAATTTATTAAAAGAATTCGATACATTATTTTCGAATTACCCGCAATTAGATGATTGTCAGGGAGATATAATTAGCGCTTTTGAATTAATAAAAGAGTGTTATCTAAGTAACGGGTTGATTATGACATGTGGAAATGGAGGAAGCGCATCTGATGCGGGGCATATTGTCGGGGAATTGATGAAAGGGTTTAAGTTGAAACGCCCTTTGACGGCTGAACAAGAAAAGAAGTTGACCGGTTTTTTTCCTGAAGAAGGGAAATATCTTTCATCTCACTTGCAACAAGCTATTCCTGCCATAACCCTGACTGATCAGACATCTCTTTCTTCGGCTTTTGCCAACGACGTCGCACAGGATATGGTTTTTGCCCAGCAAGTATTCGGTTACGGTAAACCGGGTGATGTCCTTATCGGGTTTTCAACATCGGGTAATTCCCCAAATGTGGTCAATGCCTGCAAAGTGGCCAAAGCTTTCGGGATGAAAACCATCGCCATGACAGGAGATGCCGGAGGAGAATTACTCAAAATATGTGATATTACCATCAGGGTACCTGCTCATGAGACTTATCGTATACAGGAGTACCATTTGCCTGTATATCACTGTATTTGTGCCATGTTAGAAGATTATTTCTTTTACGACAGATCATAAAAGCATAATCCCCGTAAATTATCAGTTTACGGGGATTATGCTTTAAAAAATGTTTTTTAGTGATTTGCCTGGGATTCGAACCCAGGACCCCATCCTTAAAAGGGATGTGCTCTACCTGCTGAGCTAGCAAATCGACCGAGGCATTCTTTTGAATGCGGGTGCAAAGGTAATGCTTTTTTTTATATTTGCAATACCTTTTATCATTTTTATTTATTTTTCTTTTCCGATAATTTTTTTTTGCCTTTTTCTTTGAAAATGTGCCTTCTTTAATTATATTTGTACGTTCATGTAGATTTACGGGTGGTTGATATTATAATTGCGCTTTATATTAGCAATTTTAAAAAAAATCCAATATTTTTACTCATGAAAAGAGCCACAATTCTTCTATTATTTTCAGGACTACTGTATTTACATTCAGAAGCCATCGATAATCTGCGGATACCTGATTTGCGTACATTAAGCATCGGGGGTGGCGGAGTCACGGAAGCGCCTCTTTTCAATCCTGCCGTTCTTGGCGTAAAAACACAAAGTAAACTTTATGCGGGATATTATAACAGATACTCGGTAAGCGAATTGGCAACAGTAGGGGGAGGTTTTTATTTTGTCAACGACATTCTGCCCACAGGAATAGATATTACATCATTCGGTTATGATGAATATAGAGAAAGCTTGTTCCGCCTCTCGACAGGTAAGCAAATTGCACGTCAATGGACCATAGGAATCGCAATACAATATGCAATGCTTCAATCCGAACTTTTCGAAGAAACCTCCGGTCGTGTTTCATCCGATGTAGGTTTAACATTCCGTCCTGTTGAAAACTTGTTGACAGGATTGTCAGTATTGCATCTTCCATCAGTAAAAGTTGGAGATAAAAGTGTCGAAAACGACCATATAGCACCCTATTCCGTACAGTTCGGTTTCAACTGGGAAGTTGTCAACACCATGTTGATAACGGGAAGTATAAGTAATAGTAAAGAAGATGCCGTAGCCGGAACTTTTGGTATGGAATACATGCCGTTTGATGATTTTAAAATTCGCGCCGGCATTAAAACTTCACCGCTCATGCCATCATTAGGTGTAGGATATCGTATTGCCGGGTTAGATATTGACACAGGTATGATATATCATTCGATCCTCGGGATCAGTATAGGATTCGGAATTTCGTTCTCGTTTTGAAGGAAAGCGTTGAAGTGTTTAATCGTTTAATTGTCAATTGTTAATAGTTTTTTATGGAAGTTTCTTGCGGCAGGTTCGTATTCAGGTTGTTGACAATAGTGTTGACAAGTATGCTGACAACATGTTATGAGATTTATTCACAGGAGGTTAGCTCTGTTGATAAATGGGAGGAATATATTGAAGAACTTTTTGAAGACTCGGAAGAAAATCCTGAATCCCTTGAAAAATTGTACAATGACCTGTCCTCCTTGTCGGAAAATCCGATAAACCTCAATAAGGCGACTGTCGACCAGTTGCGGCAAATACCCTTCCTGTCGGAAATGCAGATCCTTAATATCCTTGATTACCAAAAAAAACAACGTGAATTTGTTTCGATTTTCGAACTTAAAAATATTCCGTTCTTGGATATGGAAACAATTGAACTCATACTTCCATTCGTTTTTGTCGGTGAAATAGA
>JGI994J12354_10001474_pt1 | contig 23749 bp, 29 predicted proteins | sample IntmicLarv3ML3BL_FD_12354 | JGI IMG/M metagenome (IMG submission 12354)
CCGTTTTCAATCATCTGAAAGAACATTTTGAAACGCTCTTAAATCGTGAGCGATTCAAAATATCCATTCAGACGTTTCAAACTGGAATAAGTAAGAGCTTTCGCCACTGTTGCTAAGTTTTTAGTAAGTCAGTGCTTACTATAGTTTGTGTTATCGTATTCATAGCGAGTAGATAGCCTCCTGTAATTAGTTTTGTGTGGTAACTCAACTTTATCACAGTTGCTTCTCTATTCGCTGCTTTTTTTGTCGTCCTGTAACACATCTATTGTAATCCTACAGTTAAACAAAAATGAATTGTAAAATTTCACTTGCTAAAATAATTCGTTCTGTGCTATAATTGTCATCGTTGCAAAAATTTATAACTAATCCAGGAGGAAGAAAATGAAGAAAATTTTAGCTTTGCTTATGGCGAGCATTTTATGCCTAGCCGTTGTTGCGTGTGGCAAAAAGGACGAACCTACACCCACACCTACCGAAGTTGCAAATGAACTAATTTCGGGAGAGGTTGAAGAAAATTCAGAAGAAGCTACAACCGAACCGGCAGAAGAAGCGACAGAAGAACCTACAGAATCCATAGTTGCGGCTGAAGGCGGCGGTTGGGATTACATCGAAGAAAAAGGTTCGATAATAGTAGGGCTTGACGACACGTTTGCACCTATGGGTTTCAGAGATGCAGACGGCAACCTTGTTGGCTTCGACATTGATTTGGCTAACGAAGTAGGTAATGTGTTAGGCATTGGAGTGACTTTCCAACCTATTTCATGGGATGCTAAAGAATTGGAACTTTCTTCTAAACGCATTGATTGCATTTGGAATGGAATGTCGGCGACACCAGAACGTCAGGAAAGCATGTCATTGACGAAAAAATATCTTAACAACCGCATAGTTATTATGACGTTAAATCCCGATGTTGTAATTGAAACAGCTGCTGATTTGGCAAACTATGTCATCGGAACGCAAGCGGAAAGCGCAGCACTTGAGACTATGCTTGATCATGAGGATGCCGAGCTTTACAAATACAGCATAATGGAATATCCTACATATGATGAGGTTATCATGGATATGCAAGCAGGTCGCATGGACTGCATGGTGGTTGACGAGGTTTTAGGCGAATATAAAAATTCGAATATGGAAGAAGAAATGATAGTTTGTGATTTCAGCTTCGGAGATGATTTTTACGCAATCGGTTGCCGCAAAGGCGAAACAGATTTGACCGACAAATTGAACGAAGCGATTCAAACTCTTATTGACAATGGCACAGCTGCGACAATCAGCGAAAAATGGTTCGGAACAAACATTGTTGTTTTAGAAGATTATGAAGAAGTTGCCGAAGACGCTGTTGTTGAAGAGACGACTCCTCAAGAAAATGATGAAGAACCCGTTGAAGAAATTACAGAAGAAGTTACAGAAGAAACAGCTGAATAATTTGGTATTACGAAATTTTTGCTCCGGGGCGCAAATTGTGTTTAACACCCCCGGAGCTTTCGTTTCTTATGGGGATATGAAAAATGTTTAAAAAGGTATTATTTATTTTATTATTATTAATTCTTCCATTGTCGTTAATTTCATGCGGCACAAACGGTGTGAAAAACAATTTCACAGGAAACTGGGAAGGCAGTAAAAAAGAAGTCGCCAGTTTTGAAAAAGACGGCAGTTTTACAGCACCCGCTTATTGGGATGACGGAAGCTATGTTGTTGACGGCGATTATTTGATAATATCCTCCGAATCGGGAGATTCCCGACGGTATAAATATGAGATTGAAACAGACCAAAAGAAACCGAAGAATTATATTCTTCGCCTTTATAATGAAGACGGAACACGAGCATATGAATTCAAACGAAATAAAAATTTCATTGAGTACGGTTTAATACTTCTTCCGCAAATGCTGAAAAGTTCGCTTGTTACGTTGCAACTTTTCCTTCTGACATTGTTGTTTTCTCTTCCGTTGGGGTTGCCTTTCGCTTTGGGAGGAAACAGCAAAATTTTGCCGTTGCGCTGGATTTGCAAAACATATGTGTGGCTGTTCCGAGGAACACCGCTTCTGTTACAGCTGTTTTTCTTTTATTTCTTTTTACCTATCGCGTTTGACATTCGTTTCAGTGCTTTCACCACAACAGTCATTACTTTTTCATTAAATTATGCGGCATATTTTGCAGAAATTTATCGCGCGGGAATTGAATCAATTGACCGAGGACAGCGTGAAGCCGCCCGTTCTCTCGGTGTTTCAAAAACGAGAACCATGTTTGACATTATTCTTCCTCAAACAATTAAAAGAATTTTGCCGCCGGTGACAAACGAATCGATAACACTTATAAAGGACACCGCCCTTGCTTTCACAATAAGCGTGGCAGAACTTATGAAGGCCGCGCGCACCCCGGTAAACCGTGATGGAGACGCAACGGCATTCGCCATCGCCGCGGCGATTTATCTTGTTTTTACGTTTGTTTTAACTGTATTGTCCCGCCGTTTGGAAACCCGCTTTTCACGGCATTTGGCGAAAGGGGAGTGATGTGCTGATGGCTGAACATGTTTTGCAAATGAATAATATTGTTAAAAAATTTCGCGGCTGTGCGGCGCTTGACGGCGTAAATCTGTCGGTTGGAAGGGGCGAAACCGTTGCCATAATCGGACCGAGCGGTTCGGGCAAAAGCACGCTTCTGCGCTGCGTAAACCTTTTGGAACGCGTGACCTCGGGCGAAATCATTCTTGACGGAAAGGTTTTGGTTTCCGACAAAACGGGTTCTGTGGTTTATGCCAAGGAATCGGAGGCAAGGAAGATTTGTGCCGACACAGGAATGATTTTTCAGCATTTTAATTTGTTTCCTCAAATGACTTGCTTGCGAAACATAAGCTATGCGCCGATTAAGGTGAAGCACATGCCGAAAAAAGACGCGTTGGAAAAAGCTCGCGAGTTGCTCGCGATGGTTGGCTTGAGCGACAAGGAAAACGCCTATCCCGATCAGCTTTCAGGCGGGCAAAAGCAGCGCGTTGCCATTGCTCGAGGATTGGCGATGAACCCCTCAATTATGCTGTTTGACGAGCCGACAAGTGCTTTAGACCCCGAAATTACGGGCGAGGTGCTTAATGTTATGAAAGAATTACACGAACGCCACATGACTATGCTTGTAGTGACGCACGAAATGGGTTTTGCCAGAAGTGCTGCCGATCGCGTTATTTTTATGGATAACGGGAAAATCGCCGAGGAAGGCGCGCCCGATGAGATTTTTAACAACCCTAAAAGCGAGCGACTTCAGAATTTTTTGAAGACTGTGTTGAGTTAGGGAAGTAAGAGGTGTAGGTATGGCGCAGGTCGTGGAAACTGGGGAATTTGTTGGCGCTAATTGTTTGTAAAGTTAGCAAGGAGAAAGAGTATGAACACAATTGGATTGATTTATCCTACAAAGGAACATGAGGAATGTGCCGCAGAATATCTCAAGGAGCATATAGATCATGGCGAACCGAGATTAAATGGTGATAGCGGGCCGGGCAATGCAAGAGATTATGATGAATGGCTGGTTAAAATTGAAAAAATGATGACCGTTGGACCTATTCGTTAACATATCTTTTTTGCAATTAGGAAATCAGATAAAAAATTAGTCGGAACCATTAACATCCGGTATCCACATGAGGGTTTTGTTAAAGCATATGGTCACATCGGATATGGCATTCGTCCAAGCGAGCGAAGAAAAGGATATGCGACTGAAATGCTGAATCTTGCCTTGGAATTTTGCAGACAATTAGAGTTGGAAGAAGTTCTCTTGACCTGTGACAAGTCGAATTTGGGATCTGCGCGAACTATAATGAAATGCGGTGGTATTTTTGAAAGCGAGTCGATGCTTGAAGATGGGGATATCTTTCAGAGATATTGGATTACACTGTAACTATAAATTAGTATTGAACTGTTGTTCTTCTAAATATAGTCGTTTAAGTTGAAAACAGGTTTTAAGTTTCGTTGAAATGCACCTGAAACATGCGCTGTTTTAGCTCGATTAAAGACCTTTTTCAGCTAAAAACGCTATAAATAACAGCTGAATTTCGATTTCCGCGTTTTATTTGAGCAACATTCAAAATAAGCGTGGAAATTTTGTTTTTTATATTGTATAATTAATTTAAGGACAAATCCTGAGAATGGAGAGCTGAAAAAATGAAAGACACGAACATAATAATTATGCTCAAGGACAAAGACACAGGCGAAATGACTGAGGAAGCAATGAATTGCTCAATATACGGCGATTATGAGCATTATATCGACGGCGCATATGCTGTGAAAAATGATGACGGCGATTTTACCACGCATATTAAACTGACAGTCGGTAAGGAAAGAACAGTTGAAAACTGGCAGTTTGATGCGATTTATGATTATTATGATGAAAGCGCTTTGGAAAATCTTGTTGAATCTTTCAAAGAGGTTGAGGACGTTTCCGACCCTATGTGGGAGGTTTCTTTCACATTTTCGCCCGACAAATTTGAATTTATTTTGGAAAAAAGAATAAACGGCATTTTGGATGCGCATAAAGCGGAAATAGAGGCTGTTTTTGATGGAATAGAAGAACATAAGGCTGAATATGAAGTTTAACACGGGTGATTTATATGCTCTGTAAAAAATGCAAAACGTCTACGACAAGCACGGAAAAGAATTGTGGCTATTGCGGTGCGAAGCTTCCAAACCACGCGTTGAGAAAGTTCGTTGTTTCGGGAATTGCGGCGGCTTTTATGGTTGTATCTTGCTGCGGATATATATATATGGACGCAAATGGAATGTTTTTTCAAGAGAATGACAATGGAATTGAAACAAGTGTTTTCGTGACCGATATGCCGAACGACAGCGCGTCGGAGATTGGTGCGCATTCTGACGATGGATTAGTCGGGAACAATGTGAATGATTTCGGCGATGAGGACTATTTTGATGAACCCGATGGCGACTGGATTGTTTTAGAAGCGGTTGAAAATGCGCTTGCCGATTATCAATACAACAATTCGGTTGAGAGGGAATTCGTTTCGCGAAACGGCTATTTTTATGATTATGTAAAGAATAAATTTGTCACGATTAAGGATTTGATAAATGCTGAAGTTCTGGACGAAAAATACGCGAACGAAGATGTAATGCTTTTATATTTAAGACCGAGCGATTTCAGAAATTACCGTGAGGTTGATTTCGGAATTGCACCCGAGCTTCGTGTTTTCGCGGGAAAACAGACTCTTGAAGGAATCGAGCTTTTCTGCAGCGGAATGAAAGGTCTTGTTTACCGTGAGAATTTCAACGAAATATTATCTTATTATTTGATGGAAGAAACAGCAGTGACAAAACCTGAGGCAAACGACGAAGATTTCCGAAACGCTTTGAAAACTGTGTCGGAGTTTAACGGCGAAAGTGAAAGCAACTATTATGTAAGATATATAAATTGTGACGGGAACCACGCGATTATAGCGGTTTCAAGCAAGACGTCACCGACAAAAATTAAAGGCTATGTTTTAGAGCGGGACGGAACGAGCTTCAACGTGATATTTGACGGCTTTGACGATATTGAAAAAGTGAACAACGCCGCGGCAGACGTAAATCTTGAACTTCTCCCGCCGACGATGCTTAGGGCTTTTAATTTATACAGTGCCGAGAAATATGCAAACATTACAGACGATTTACTGGCAAAGGAAAAGGTTTTCGAGTCCGATTTACCCGTCGCGTTTATCTGCGGAACAGACGAATTCGTTTACATAGAATACAGCTCTGATAAGAAATATCTTGGGGAATTACAAAAAGACAGGTCGTGGAAACTTGACCCTTGCCAGACAAGAAAATCTGCGCGGGAAAAACTCAAAGAACTGAGTGGGAATCCGCCGTGGATGATTATACCTATGTAGGTGATGATTAATTCCTTTTTGCATTGAAAAACAAACGCAGAATGCACCAAATGCTTTTGTTTTTCAATGCAAAAAGGAATTAATCATCGGTCATAAAATTTAAAGAGGAGGCATATATGTCATTAGAAAAAGTAACTGAGGCGGCTGAAGGGAAAGTGTCGTTGCTTAAAAGACCAATGATGTACATTGTTAAAGCGATTATGGGCGGAATTTTTATATCGCTCGGTGTAATTGCCGCTTATTCGGCAGCGAACGTGGTCTATCCGATAAATGCCAACCTCGCGCCGATTATGGTCGCACTGATGTTTCCGGTAGCACTTATTTCCATAATATTTTTTCAAGGCGAGCTGTTTACGACAGGCGTTTTTATTATGGGTGTCGGCGCGCTTGACCGCAAAACGTCCGTAAGGGGAGGGCTAAAGGTTTGGGTGACTTGCTATTTTGTGAATTTTATTACTATTTTCACGATGATTTCGCTTTGGTGTCTGACAAAATCACATCCTAAGGGAATGTTTACAGAATTTGTAACTGCAGCTTTGAACACACGTCTAGGTTTCAACATACCACAACTTATTTTCAGAGGTGCGTTATGTAATTTCGTTGTTTGCTGGGCTTATTACGTTGCACTCAAAATGAAAGGTGACGCAGCTAAATTTTTAATGATTTTCCTGTGTGTGTTTGTGTTCGTAATCTCAGGGCTTGAACACTGCATTGCGAACATGGGATTTCTGACGGTCGGGCTTTACATAATGGAGGATTTTCCGATAATGGATGCATTGAGAAATCTTCTGTTTTCCACAATAGGAAATATAATAGGCGGATTTGTGCTTTTGGCTGTTCCTGTTTACTTTTTGGAAAGAAAAAAATTACAATAAATATTAAAAGATTGGATTGATTCAACTGAGTATTTTAAACGCACAAAATGTAACACACGGCTTCGGTGCAAGGCAAATATTAAACAACGCATCTTTCAGGATTTTAAACGGAGAACACGTCGGACTGGTGGGGGCGAACGGCGACGGCAAAACAACATTTTTAAACATAATAATGGGGAAGATTCAACCCGATCAAGGAAAAATTGAGTGGTGCAATCGCATTTCGGTCGGCTATCTCGACCAGCACACAGCACTGCCCTCGGGAAGCACCATTCGCGAGGTTTTGAGAGGCGCCTTTGAATATATGTTCAATCTTGAAAAGGAAATGCTTGAAATATATGAAAAAGTGGCGGATTTAAATGACAATGAAATGGATAAAATGCTTGAGGATGCGGGCGACATTCAAGCGATATTAGAACAAAGCGGGTTTTATTCCATTGACACAAAAATAAATGAGGTCGCAAACGGCTTGGGGTTAGGGGACATAGGTCTTGACAAAATAGTGGGCGAACTGTCGGGAGGGCAGCGTTCTAAGGTTCTTTTGACAAAACTGATTTTGGAAAACCCGATGATATTGATTTTGGATGAGCCGACAAACTTCTTGGATGAAGATCACATAAAGTGGCTTACTTCTTTTTTAATTAACCACGAAAACGCGCTGGTTTTGGTGTCACATGACACGGCGTTTATGAATGATGTCGTGAATGTTATTTACCACATTGAAGACGGAAATATGCAAAGATATACGGGAACATATGAGAAATTTATCGAAGCGCATGAACTGAAAAAACGGCAGCATCAACAGGCATATGATAAACAGCAAAAGGAAATTGACAGGCTTGAAACATTTGTTGCGAAAAATAAGGCGAGAGCGGCGACAGCGACCCTCGCAAGAAGCAAGCAAAAGCAGCTCGACAAGATGGAAATTGTGGACAAGCTCAGGGAAAAGCCGAAGCCTGTTTTCGGATTTAAGCCGGCGCGAACCCCGGGAAAGGTGATTTTTAAAGCAGAAAACATCGTTCTCGGTTATGACGAGCCGTTGACAACGCCGTTTTCAATTGAAATGGAAAGAGGTAAGAAAATTGCTGTCAAGGGTGTAAACGGTCTTGGAAAATCAACGCTTTTGAAAACGCTTTTGGGTATTAATCCGCCAATTTCGGGTGAGGTTGAACTTGACCACTATCTTAGTATCGGCTATTTTGAACAAGAGGATTTGTCGGACAATAAAAACACGGCATTGCAGGAAATTTGGGATGAGTTTCCCTCGATGACGAATGGCGAGGTGAGGGCGGCACTCGCAAAATGCGGGCTTACGACAGAGCATATTACAAGCCCGGTTAAGGTTCTTTCGGGAGGGGAAAGCGCGAAGGTTCGGCTTTGCAAGATTATGAACAGAGAAACAAACTGTTTGGTGCTTGACGAGCCGACAAACCATTTGGACGTTGACGCGAAAGCCGAGTTGAAGAGAGCATTAAAGGAATTTGGCGGAACAATCTTGCTTGTGAGCCACGAACCTGAGTTTTATGAGGATTTTATAAGCGAGGTTTGGAATTTGGAGGATTGGACGACGAAAATTGTGTAGAGCGGTTTTGTGTATATTTTCATAAATTTTGGAAATGCTTATACCTATAGGAAAGAGGTGTAAGCATTTTGTATATTGAAATTATTAAAGGATTTTTGAAAAAGCATGGATTGACTGTGTTGTTTGGGATATTTATACTTGCGGCGGGTTTTGCGCTTGGATATGTGCCGAGGATTGCTGAAAAAAAAGAAGAAATTATTGTTGAAGAAAAAATCAATGCCGACGCGCCAAAGCTGTCAAAAAACGCCCGCATAACCTATGAATATCGCTATTCAGACGGCGTGACGGAAACACGTGACGAATCGTTGCCGTGCTTTTTGGCTGAAATGACGGAAAAAAGCGTTGAGGAATCGCTTGGTGATTGGGAGTTGGTTGAATTTGCGCCCGAATCGGTCGTAATAAGGAAAATTCTCGATGAAAAAAGCGGGCAAAATTACATTTTAGGTGTTTATAACGGCTATATCGCCGTATATTATGAAAACACGGAAAATGGTGAACCTACGCTGAAGGAGGTTACGGACAGGCACATAAGCGCTCTCAGCGACAATGAGGCGGAGGCTCTTATTCAGGGAGTGTCGGTGACGAGCGACGACGAGCTTTTCAGACTTTTGCAGGATTACGGTTCTTAATATTTCCTTATAATTCCACAAAAACACGGTTTTTTCAAATTAAGCGTGTTATACTTTTCTTATGTTAAGGAGGAGTGTAATATGCGTGAACATTCAAAAATCGCAATAATTTTAAGAATCTTAATATTGATTACGGGAATAACGGCACTTGTGCTGTCAATAATAAACATGTTGACCTATTATTCAAACGCGGGAACGACCGTCTGCATAATAGGTTCGTGCCTTATAATAATTTGCGGGCTTTTTTTCAATATAATTTTAAAATTGAAGTGGCTTGCCCCAACACTAATAATTTTTCTCATGGCGGCGATGATTTTTATGTTTTTCTTATATTTTTACGGCAGCAATGATAATGTTAGTTATGATGAGGACGTCGTAATCGTTTTAGGTGCGGCAGTGAGGGGCGAAGCAGTTTCGACGGTTCTTGCCGAAAGGCTCGCCAAAACCGTTGAGTATTACCAAAAAAATCCCGATTGTATAATCGTTGTTTCGGGCGGGCAAGGGCAGGGGGAAGCAATCCCCGAAGCGTTGGCGATGGAACGCTGGCTGGTCAGAAACGGCGTTCCGATTGAGAACATCATTAAGGAAGAAAACTCGACAAACACCTTTGAGAACCTGTCGTTTTCAAAAGAAATTCTCGGCGAAATTTTCAATCGCCCATATTCAACCGTCGTAGTAACAAGCGATTTTCACATTTTCAGATCCGTTTGCTTGGCGAAAAAATTGGGATATGAAAGAATTACACATTCGGGCGCAAAAATCGCCGGGGGAACTATACCAATGAGCTATTTTCGGGAATGTTTGGCTATCGGGAGAATGCTGTTTTTTGGGAAATGATTCACTTTTTAAGGTTGATTCCGATAATCCCTCCAAGTCCGCCGCACGCTATACATAAAGCGACTAGTGTCAAGGTTCGCATGTCAAAGGAAAACGATTCGGACATTATCTTTCCGAGAAAAACGAATATGACAGCATAGGCGAAGCCGCCGATTAATCCCCACAGCCAGCCTCTTCCGCGGGCGCTTCTCGCCGTGTCAAACCCTGCAATCGCCGAACTTACGACACAAGTGATTGTGACAACCATAGGCACTGTGCTTTCCTTGAAATTTGTGTAGGTTAGAGCAAGCGCACAGCAGATAAACGCAGCACCCGTAATGACATAAGCGATAAGCACACCTGAAAGAAGTGTTATAAATTGTTTCTTTTTATCATATGAATTTGCAACTTTTTCGATTTCACGCTTCATAAAACGCTCCCAATATAATTTAGGTAATATAATTATATCGGGAGCGTTGTTAATTTATGACAAACTGTTTGTGTTTAAACAAATTGAAGAAAAACTTGAAATATGATTATTAAAAAAACGGTCTAACCGGAACACTCTTCTCAGCCAAATAAGTCTTCAATTCCTCCACTGAAAAATTCCGCTCAAGTCTCGGTGAATAGAGCATGCTGCTGATAATCGCCGCCTGCGCCTGAGTTTGCGAAAACAAGTCGAATAGGTGCGAAGGAAGTCCCGCTCCGCCCGAAGCTATAACGGGAACACTCACGCTTTCAGCGGCAAGCTTCGTTATTTTCAAATCATAACCCGCACAGCCGCCGTCGTTGTCAATGCTGTTGACGCAAATTTCGCCCGCGCCCAATTCCTGCCCGCGTTTAATCCATTCAAGCGCGTCCATTCCCGTGAAAACACGCGCGCCGTCAATTGCGACTTCATAGCCGCTCGGAATTTTTTCGCTTTGCCCAACCCACTTGACCTGTGTGGAAAGGACAATACACTGCGATCCGAACGCTTTAGCGCCTTCTGTGACGATTGAGGGGTTTCTGACAGCCATCGAATCGACACTGATTTTTTCGGCACCCGCTTTCAAAACCTCATACATGTCATTCAAGGTTTTAATTCCACCGCCGACCGTAAAAGGAATGAAAACGCGGCTTGCCACGTCTTTTACCGTTTCGATGTCAATTTTTCTCTTGTCGGAACTTGCCGTAATGTCATAAAAAATAAGCTCGTCAATTTGATCGTTATAAATTTTTTCGGCAAGCTCACTCGCGGGAGCAACGTCAATGTTGTCCTGAAACCCTTTCGCCTTAGTAACCATGCCGTTTTTTATGTCGAAACAAGCAATCAGTCTTTTTGCAAGCATAATAAATCCCCCTGTATATAAAACTATATCATATGTTTTTTCATCTCAATAATCTCATCGCGAAGCATCGCCGCTCTTTCGAAATTAAGCTCGGAGGCGCTTTGCTTCATCTCTTTTTCAAGCTTTTTGATTTCTGTCAAAATTTCCTCGCGGCTCATCGACTCGGCGTCTTTTGTCAATTGACCTTTTTTTGCAGCTTTGCTGATTTCGCCTTTGACAGGTGTGGAGATTTTAATCAAATCATGAACGCCTTTTACAATAGTTTCGGGTGTAATGTTGTTTTCTTCATTGTATTTAACTTGAATCGCGCGCCGTCGGTTTGTTTCGGCGATCGCTCGTTCCATTGAGCCTGTTATTGTGTCGGCATACATTATAACTCGTCCGTCGACGTTTCTTGCGGCGCGACCTATTGTTTGAATAAGCGATGTTTCCGAACGAAGAAAACCTTCTTTATCAGCGTCGATAATGGCAATAAGGCTTACTTCCGGAATGTCAAGTCCCTCGCGAAGAAGGTTTATTCCGACGATTACATCAAACACATCAAGCCGCAAATCCCTGATGATTTCAAGCCTTTCAAGTGTGTGAATGTCCGAATGAAGATAGCGCACCCTTATTTCTGAGGTGAGCAAATATTCTGTCAGCTTTTCCGCCATTTTTTTTGTCAGAGTTGTGATAAGAACTTTTTGATTTTTCGCAGTCGTTTTCTTTATTTCCGAAATCAAATCGTCAATCTGTCCTTTAATCGGTCTAATCGTGATTTCGGGGTCAATTAAGCCTGTCGGGCGTATAATCTGCTCGAAAATCGCTTCCGAATTTGCGGCCTCATAAGCGCCCGGTGTCGCCGAAACGAAAAGCAATTGGTTAATTTTTTGTTCAAATTCGTGGAATCTCAGTGGGCGGTTGTCAAGCGCGCTCGGCAGCCTAAACCCGAAGTCGACAAGTGTTGTTTTGCGCGAACGGTCGCCCTCATACATTCCCCTAAACTGTGGAAGCGTGACGTGTGATTCATCCGCGATTATCAAGAAATCGTCGGGGAAAAAATCGAGAAGCGTGTCGGGTGTGCTTCCTGCTTCTCTTCCCGCCAAATGACGTGAATAATTTTCTATACCCGAGCAAAAACCCATTTCTGTCATCATTTCTATGTCATAGCTTGTTCGCTGTTCAATTCTCTGCGCTTCGATCAGCCGTTCGTTTTCCTTTAAATAGCTTACACGGTCGATAAGCTCTTCCTGAATCGATTTAATTGCGGCGTTCATTCGTTCCTGCGTTGTGACAAAGTGAGACGCGGGAAAGAGCATGACATGTTCAAGCGTTCCCATCAATTCGCCTGTAAGCGCGTCAACTTCAACTATTTTTTCAATCTCGTCGCCGAACATTTCGACACGATAGGCTAAGTCAGACGAATAGGAAGGAAAAATTTCGACAACATCGCCGCGAACTCTGAATGTTCCGCGTTCAAATTCGATGTCGTTTCTGACGTATTGAATTTCAACAAGTTTGCGAAGAATGTCGTCGCGATCCTTGACCATTCCCGGGCGCAACGACAACGCTAAATCGTAATAATCTTTCGGCCCGCCAAGCCCGTAGATGCAAGAAACCGACGCGATTATAATAACATCACGCCGTTCACAAAGCGCGGCTGTCGCCGAATGACGAAGTTTGTCAATCTCATCGTTAATGTCCGATTCTTTTTCGATATATGTGTCTGAAGAGGGAACATACGCCTCTGGTCTGAAAAAATCATAATAGCTTACAAAATATTCAACAGCGTTGTTCGGAAAAAACTCTTTAAACTCGCCGTAAAGCTGAGCCGCAAGAGTTTTATTGTGCGCCAAAACAATTGTCGGGCGGTTTAGCTTTTGAATTATATTCGCCATTGTAAAGGTTTTGCCCGAGCCGGTTACGCCGAGAAGCGTTTGAAAAGTGAGTCCGTTAAGAAACCCGTCCGTAATTCCTCTTATTGCTTCGGGTTGGTCTCCTCTCGGTTTATATTCAGATATTAATTGAAAATCGGGCATATGCGAAGCCTTTCATGTCTATTTCGTGTGAGGAGCAGAAGAGCTTTCAAATTTTGTGTAATTTCCGATATATGCCAAATGAACGGTTCCGACCTCGCCGCTTCGGTGCTTTGAAATAATCCACTCGGCTTTTCCCTTTGCTTCGCTGTCGGGGTTGTAATAATCATCACGATAAATAAACGTGACTATGTCTGCGTCCTGCTCGATCGCGCCTGATTCACGCAAATCCGACATCATCGGGCGTTTGTCTGCCCGCGATTCAAGTGCTCTTGAAAGCTGGGCAAGCGCCACAATCGGCACTTTCAGCTCACCGGCGAGCCCTTTAAGTGTCCGCGATATTTCCGAGACCTCGTTTTGTCTCGATTCTGTTCTGGTGTTTCCGCGCATAAGCTGAAGATAATCAATTACTATAAGTCCAAGCCCGTGTTCAATTTGAATTCTTTGGCATTTTGACCGTAATTCCGCCACGGATATGCTTGGTGTGTCGTCTATGTAAAGTGGTGCTGAGTTCAGCTTCAAGCAAGCATGAGCAAGGCTTCCCCATTCTTGCGAACCGAGCGAACCTGTTCGGAATTTCGCCGAATCGACCAACGCTTCGGCGCATAAAATTCTGCTTGCGACCATTTCACGCGACATTTCAAGAGTGAAAAAGGCCGTCGGGGTGTTTTGCTTTAAAGCGGCGTTTGTTGCGATGTTAATTCCCAACGCCGACTTGCCCATTGCAGGACGCGCCGCCACCAATATCAGTTCCGACGGGTGAAGTCCCGCGGTTATTCTGTCAAAATCATAAAATCCTGTCGCCACACCTGTTATTTTGTTTCCTGCCAATGAGGCTTTTTCCGCCTCGGTTATCGCGTCGACTAAAATATCTCTGACGTGTGCGTATGATCTTGTGAGCTTGTTTTGAGTGATGTCGTAAATGTTCTTTTCCGCTTTTTCCAAAAGCAAATCAACAGGAAGCTTTCCCTCATATCCGGCATTTGTAATGTCCTGAGACGATTTTATAAGCCGGCGCGCTATTGATTTGTCAGAAATGATTTTGCAGTAATGGCGGATGTTTGCCGAGGTTGAAATGTTTCCTGCGATTAGAAGAAGCGTTTCCTGCCCGCCAATTTTGTCAAACGTGCCGTGCTCGTCTAATTTGCTTTTAAGAGTAACAATGTCAATTGGTTTTGATGTTGTAAAAAGCTCTGTCATCGCCTCGAAAACGGCTTTATAATCCGGACGGTAAAAATCGTCGCCTTTGAGCAACTCATAGGCGACGTCTACAGCGTCCTTATCAAACAGCATACTCGAAAGCACAGCAAGCTCGGCTTCCGCGTCTGACGGCGGTATTCTCGATAACAAGTTTTCTTGATTTCCGTCCATTTTTATTCCTGTTCTTTAACTATAATCTTAAGCTTAGCCGTAATATCAGTATAAATTTTTACGTCCACGGTTTTTTCACCGACGCTTTTAATTGGTTCGGGAATAGAAACTTTCTTTTTGTCAATTTCAATGCTGTGGTGTGAAAGCAATGCTTCGGCAATTTCGCTGTTTGTTACAGAACCGAAAAGCTTGCCTTTCCCTCCTGTTTTAACAAAAACATCTACGCTTAGTTCCTCAAGCCTTGTTTTAAGTGCTCTTGCCGATTCAAGATCGTTGACACGCTTATTCTCTGCAGAGCGCTTTTTGTTTTCAAGAGCCGTAATGTTGGTCTTTGTCGCCTCAACAGCGAGCTTTTTCGGAAACAGAAAATTTCGGGCATAACCATCGGCAGCCTCCAACAATTGATCCTTTTTTCCAACGCCTTTTATGTCGGCAAGCAAAATAACCTTCATGGCTTGTCCCTCCTTAAATATTCCAGCAATTTATTTTCTTCCGAATGAGGTTCGTCTGTTTCCCTGCTCAGCATTTGAGCTTTTAGCTTTTTTAACGCAGAAGCGTCGAGTGCCTCAGGGCTAATGCCGATTCTTTCGGCAAGAAGATAAACGTTTGTCAAAAGCTTTGACAAAATTTCTTTATTGTCAGCCTCGCCGTGTTCGTTCATGCTTTTGAAAAGCCGAGCCGTTTCGGACAAAATTTCACATTTGAGTTTTTCTATTATTGATATGCTTCTTAAAATGTCAATATCTGTTGTGATTGCCGCAGGGTTCATAGCTTATAACGCTCCGCATATCATATTTCTTATGTTCTGAAATTCTTCTTCTGTAAGTTTCAACGTTTTCCACGGTATTTTAAAATCATCATTCTCGCGGCGGGGAATGAGGTGAATATGAAAATGCTGAACGCTTTGCCCTGCGTCAACACCGTTGTTTTGAAGCACGTTAATCCCGCCGCAGCCAAGTGCGATTTTTATTGCCGCGGCGATTTTTTTCGCCACAACCAACCCTTTGGCGGCGATTTCGTCGGGTAGTTCAAAAATGTCCGCTGCGTGCTGCTTTGGAATTAAAACCGTGTGTCCGAGAGAGCCGGGGAACAAATCGAGAATTGCTTTGAAATAATCGTCTTCATATATTGTATATGACGGTAATTCATTATTGATTATTTTGCAAAAAATGCAGTTGTCTGACATTATAACCTCCCGACGGTACACTTGACAATCGTAAATAAATTGAAGTTTTAAGGTTCTTCTTGATAATAACAGATTTTTAAAAACCGGTCAAGTGATTTATAAATCCTTCTGCAATAGCAAGAGCTCCTTAGCTTGGGTGAGTAAAAAACTCTTTAAAACGGGCTTTAATTCGTCATAAATACGCAAAAGCTCGTTTAAATCCAAGTCGGGGCTTTCCGTGAACATCGGTTCTGTTCCGTCTTTAAGCCATTCCTCGTTGGCATTATAGGTTTGGCAAATCAATTTCACATAGGCTTTGCGAATTTCCCTTTTTCCGGTCTCTAACGGAGCATATGTCGATTGTGTCATGCCCAATTTCTGACAAAAATCACGTTGAGACATTCTATAGTGCTTTCTAAGTTCTATTAATCTTTCCCGCATAATCACAAACTCCTTTAGCCGATTATAACATAAAATTTTATAAATTTCAAATAAAATATTCTTGACATGGTGAATCATATAAGTTATTATGCAAGTGTTACAAAAGCTATATGCGTTCATTGTCGGAGGTGCCGCTTGACAGAATCGGAAGCCAACAACGCGGAAAAATTGGAGTTGGTTAGTATTTATAACAAACTCATTCCATCGCTCAGAAAGAATCTTATTACAACGGCAAAGCTCATTGAAACGTCACAGGATGCCATACTTCGTAAAAATATCGAGTGGGAGGAAAATTAATGTTGTTGGTTATTTCAATGGCAAGTATAATTTCCGCATTAATTTTATATTTTTGTTTTTTAGTAAACAAAGGAGCTAAATAAAATCATGAAAAAAGACGATTATATAAATGGGTTCGAATTAAGATTGAGGCTTCAGGATATTCAGAGTGAACTTACTTCCGTAAGAGAAACTCATGTGAAAACAACACAAAGATTGTCCTTGATAGCCGATAATTTGGCTAAGGTTGCCGACAAATTGTCAAATGGAGTAGACCTTGGCTTTGAAGAATCGAAAATTTACTGAACGACACCGAATTCCGCTTTTCTCTGACATGTTAGCGGTATAAGGTGTCAGAAAGAGTGGCGGAAAATGTTCAAAAGAATAAAGCTGTTTCAAAAAAGAAAAGTGAGAAACGGACATGTTGAATGTGAAAAATGCGGCATAAGTAAGGAAGAATTTATTAAACAGGAAAAAGAAAATCTAAAACAAATGAAGCTGGAAGGCCGTGGAATATTTATTGATTTTGAAACATTCGGTTTAAAGAAATGTTCAAAGTGCGGAAGAATTATTTGTTCAAACTGTACATTGAAAGCAACTGATAAAATTGAAGAAGAATGTCCGTTTTGTAAAGAGCGATATGGATGGGGATTGTTGGTATAATTTTATATTATATTTTATTATTTTTTTTATTCTTTTCCTTCCTTCGTATGGTCGGTATTAACGTGAAAACACGTTAATACCGACGTTTTTTTATTTTCCTTAAAAAATGCCGCTTGTCACGCTTTTTCCGAAAATTTCATAATATAAATCAAGCGCTACAAGTCTACAAGGAGGTGTGCTTAATGTACAGATTTGGATATCCTTTACAAATTTACAGCGGCTACGGTTATCCGTATGGATATGGATATGGCTACGGTTATTATCCTTTCCAAAAAATCCGATATGGCGGTCTCTTCGGCAGATGGTGGTAAAATATCGGTCGATATGGGGGATGCGCGGAGATGTATCCCCCTTGGTCTAAAATAACTGTTGAAAAAACAGCCGCCATGGGTTATAGTAGTTTTGGAATAAATACGGAAGAGAGGCAAAATATGTCGTCATATACTGTTTCACTCAGCTCGCTTATAAATCATCACAAGCTGACGGCGCTCACAAGAAGCGTTGACATTTCGAATGTAGAAATAGGTTTCCCCGAGGTCAACAGACCCGCACTTCAGCTTGCCGGGTTTTATGATTATTTCGATTCGGACAGGCTTCAAGTGATCGGAAATGTCGAACATGCTTATTTGGAAAAACTTTCATTGAAAGAACGTAAGGTCTCAATCGAAAAGCTTTTCAGTTATAAAATACCGTGCATTGTAATTTGCCGCGAAATAACTCCATTCCCGGAAATGATTTCAATAGCCGAGAAATACGGCGTTCCGATTTTGCAATCATCAGACCAAACCTCAGATTTTATCGCAGAGGTTCTTCGTTGGCTCAAGGTCGAGCTTGCCCCGCGCGAAACGGTTCATGGCGTTTTGGTTGACATTTACGGCGAGGGCGTTTTGATTATGGGCGAAAGCGGCGTAGGTAAAAGTGAAACAGCACTTGAACTGATTAAACGCGGTCACAGGCTTGTTGCCGACGATGCAGTTGAAATTAAAAAAGTTTCAGAACAAACATTGATTGGAATTTGTCCCGAAATTTTGAGATATTTTATTGAATTGAGAGGAATTGGAATCATTGATGTTAAGCAAATGTTTGGTGTTCAATCAATTAAAGCGACGCAAAACATTGATTTGATTATAAAATTCGAGATTTGGAATGAAAAAAAGGATTATGACAGACTTGGGCTTAATGACGAATATATGGAAATTTTGGGAATGAAAGTAATTTGTCACTCGTTACCGATTCGACCAGGCAGAAATTTGTCTGTAATATGCGAGTCGGCGGCAATAAACCATAGACAGAAAAAAATGGGCTATCATGCTGCTAAGGTTTTGAGCGAACGGGTTGAAAGCAGACTTACCGGGAATAGTTGATAAGCTGTAGTGAATAGATTGTTATTAATTGGGTAACCGATGATTAATTGAATTACGTGCTAAAAAACAAAAGCATTTGGTGCGTTCTGTGTTTGTTTTTCAGAACAAAGAGGAATTAATCTTCGCTTACTTAGGTTAAGAGGGTGGTATTTATTTTTGAAAATATAATACAGCAGGAAAGAATTAAAAAAAATGAACCGATGGCTGAACATACGACTTTCCGCGCAGGTGGGGCAGCGGATTTTTTTCTCACGCCCGATAATGCGAAAGAAATGGCATCGTTGATTGAGACGTGTTGTAAAAACAAACTGCCTTGGTATGTTTTGGGGAATGGGTCGAATGTGCTGGTTAAAGACGAAGGTTTCCACGGCGTCGTGATTTCAACAAAAAATCTTAATTCAATTGAGCTTATTGATGAATATAGGATATATGCCGAATGCGGTGCTGTTTTGTCTAAGGTTGCAAACTTCGCGCTCGATAATGATTTGAGCGGGCTTGAGTTTGCCTCTGGGATTCCCGGAACGGTCGGCGGTGCGGTTTTTATGAACGCAGGGGCTTATAACCGTGAGATTAAGAATTCGTTTGAAAGCGCCGAAATTTTAGATGTTGACAAGAAAACAAACGAATTTTCGACGATTATAATGAACAATGATGAGATGGAATTTTCCTATAGATACAGCGTTTTGCAAAAATCGGGAGCGATAAATCTAAGTGCCGTTTTGTGCTTGGTTAAAAGTAATTATGTAGAAATTAAAGATCATATGATTGAAATAAACAGGAAACGCGCCGAAAAACAGCCACTGGATCTGCCGAGCGCGGGAAGTGCTTTCAAACGCCCGCTTGATAATTTTGCGGGGAAACTCATAATGGAAGCGGGATTGAGCGGCTATTCCATAGGCGGAGCACAAATCTCGGAGAAACATTGCGGCTTTATCGTCAATCGTGGAAATGCCACGGCAAACGATATTTTAGGGGTTGTCGATCATGTTCAGGATGTTGTTTTTGAGAAGTTCGGTGTGGCACTCGAACCGGAATTTAGGATAATCGGATAAACAGGTGATTGGAATGCAGTTTGTAATAGTTACGGGAATGTCGGGCGCGGGCAAAACAACAGCGTTGAAGTTTTTGGAGGACATCGGCTTTTTTTGCGTGGACAACCTTCCGCCCTCACTTATTTCAAAATTTGCAGAAATTAGCATGCGAGCGGGCTCGGGAATGGAAAAGGTTGCGTTGGGCATAGATATTCGCGGCGGGAATCTTCTTGATGATTTGCTACCCAAAATAAAGGAATTGAGCGACGAAATTAAAACGCAGATTGTTTTTTTGGAAGCGACGGACGAAAGGATAATCAAAAGATATAAAGAAACCAGGCGGAATCATCCGCTTGCCGTCAAGGAAGGCGGCGGGCAAACAATTGAAAGCGGAATTAGGCGCGAAAGACAGCTTTTGTCGGAAATCAGGCAAAAAGCCGATTTTATAATTGATACGACACATTTGCTCGCAAGGCAGTTAAAAGAAAAAATTAATGATGTCTTTCTTGACGAGAAAAAATTCGACAGCTTGATAGTTACGGTGATGTCGTTCGGATATAAATATGGTGTTCCGAATGATTCGGATTTGGTTTTTGATGTGAGGTTCTTGCCCAATCCGTTTTATTTGCAAGAAATGAGGGAACTCACAGGAAATGATGCTTGCGTACGCGATTATGTTCTTGGATTTCCCGCAGCGAGCGAATTTTTGGAGAAGCTTTCGGATATGTTTGAGTTTTTGCTTCCGCATTATCGAATCGAGGGTAAAAATCGGCTTGTTTTGAGCATAGGCTGCACGGGCGGAAAGCATCGGTCTGTTACGCTTGCCAATGAAATTTGTAAGAGATTGAAGAAAAACGGGCATAGTGTTTCGCTTAGTCATAGGAATGTTAACGATTAACAAATAAGGAACGATTGCAATGTCTTTTTCAAAAAAGGTAAAAAATCAACTGTCAAAAACCGCGGGAGAAGCAAGACACTGCCGAATAGCAGAGTTGTCGGCGTTGCTTTTATGCACGGGTGGAGTGAAAATTTTGCCGAATGGCGGGCTTGAGATTAGAACCGACAACATTTTCGCGGCTCAGAAATTCAAAAGGTTGCTGGCGGAGGATTTCAAAACTGATTGCTCCATTGAAATAATAAAAAATTCGTCGTTTCACAGAAACAACAGCTTTTTTCTTTCCGTTAAAGACACTTCAGTCGTTGAAAAAGCTGTTAAGAGCACGGGCATAACAATAAGCACCGGAGCTGTAATTAAAAAAGTTCCTGCATTGGTGATTAGAGAGGAATGCTGCGTAAGAGCATTTTTGCGTGGTGTCTTTATCTGCAGTGGGTCTGTTTCAGAGCCTAAAAAATCACATCATTTTGAAGTAAGTGTTTCGGACGAGAAATTTTGTGTCGAGCTGTCAGGGTTGTTTAATCGGCTGTTGCTTGACATTAAACCGAAAATGACGGTTAGAAAAGGGCATTTTGTTATATATTTTAAAGATGGCGAGCAAATTTGTGACATATTGTGCGCTGTCGGAGCATTCGGTTCGATGCTTGAATATGAAAATTCAAGAATCGAAAAAGACGTGAACAATACGATAAACCGACGTGTGAATTTCGAAAACGCCAACTTGGATAAAACGATAAATGCTGCCGTTAAACAGATTAACGACATTATGATTATAAAAGAAAAAATTGGATTGACATCATTACCCGGACATTTGGCGGACATAGCAAGAGCAAGGCTTGAAAATCCGGAAATGAGTTTGGTTGAAATAGGCTTGGCGGCAAATCCGCCCGTTGGCAAATCGGGTGTAAATCACAGGTTAAAGAAAATCGGAGAAATTGCCGATAGCCTTATATAATTTATTTATAGGAGTGTAATAAAAATGACAGAAAATTCGTTTAAAGCCGGCGTTGATCTCGAAGCTCGCCCGGTCGCCGTTTTTGTTCAGCGTGCAAGTAAATACAAATCGAACATAATGGTTAAAATCGACAACAAATGTGTCAACGCCAAAAGCATTATGGGAATGCTGTCCTTAGCCGTGTCGGAAGGGCAGGAGGTTACAATATCAGCTGATGGCGAGGATGAACAGAAAGCAATCGCCGATTTGAGCGGTTATTTGAAAAATGTCTGATAATTATCACAAAGATGTCAGAATTCATAACACGGTAATGCTTCGAAACAAGCTGGAATCATTGCCGCGGTTTTTAGCGGAATATTTTCGCGGGATTGAAGATAGAACATCATCAAGAACAAGGATAAACTACGCAAATGATTTCATTATTTTCTTTGATTATCTTATGCAAAACAGCGCTGCCTTTTTAAACTTAGGTAAAGATGTAACTGAGTTTACCCTCAACGATTTAGAGCTTGTGACCGCTGACGATATTGAAGATTATATGGATTATCTTACCTATTATGTGAAAGTCAAGACTGATGGCGAAACGATTAATACGCAGGTTCGTGAAAATGAAAGCATAGGCAAAAGCCGAAAGCTTTCTTCTCTTAGGTCGATGTTTTCTTATTTCTATAAAAAGAGAAAAATTTTATCAAATCCTGCGGAACTGGTTGATTTTCCGAAATTGCACAGCAAAGTGATTGTAAGGCTCGAACCTGATGAAGTCGCAAAGCTTTTGGATGCGGCTGAAAGCGGCGAAAACCTTACAAAAAGGCAAAGTGATTACCATAATCACACAAAGCTTCGAGATGTGGCGATTTTAACAACGCTTCTTGGCACGGGAATGCGCGTGAGCGAGTGTGTCGGGCTTAACATAGAACACATTGATTTCGATGTTTGCGGCTTAAAAATCACGAGAAAAGGCGGCAAAGAGGCGATTGTATATTTTGGCGGAGAGGTTTCGGACGCGCTCTCAGATTATTTAGACGAGCGGGAAAAAATCGAAGCACTTCCAGGGCACGAATCAGCTTTATTTCTGTCAATGCAAAGAAAAAGGTTGACGGACAGAGCAATTCAGAATATAGTAAAGAAGTATTCGCGACTTGTGACTACGCTGAAAAACATTTCACCGCACAAATTGAGAAGCACCTACGGAACAACACTTTACAACGAAACAAACGATATTTTTCTTGTCGCCAACGTTTTGGGACACGCAAACCTCGAAACAGCGAAAAAACATTACATAGCAACAGATGACCTGCTCATGCGCAGGGCGGCAAACGCCGTTACTTTAAGGGATGATAAAAAAAATGAAACCAAGTGATTTAGCAAAACAAGCAATGATAGCGGCGATTTATGCCACTTTATGTTTCGCGTTGACGCCGATTGCATATGGACCGATTCAATTCAGATTTGCGGAAATTCTTATGATTCTGCCTTTCTTAAGCAAAAAAAACATCATAGGATTGACTTTAGGTTGCCTTATAGCAAACATGAACCCGGGCGGGTTCGGGCTTCCTGACATGATTTTGGGAACTTTCGCCACACTTTTGGCGTGTTTAATAATTTCGCGGGTTAAACAAAAATATCTGATTGCGCCGATTGCTGCAGTCATAAATGGGATTATAGTCGGTTTGATGATATTTATTTTCTATAATGAAGGCGATTATACCGTGGCAGCGTATGCGTTTACAGCTTCAACCGTATTTTTGGGAGAGCTTGCGGCGGTGGGAATCGGCACTGTTTTTGTCTATGTTATAGAAAGCAATAAATATCTTTGTAAAGTTTTTAAGTAATTTTAAAAAAATGATTGACATTGCCCTCGCGGTAGTGTATTATATCAAATGTTGTTGAAAACAACGCGGGAGCATAGCTCAGCTGGGAGAGCGCCTGCCTTACAAGCAGGATGTCATAGGTTCGAGTCCTATTGTTCCCATTTTGTTTTATTGCGCGAGTGCAAAGAGCCGTAAACACATTGTGTGTTCGAGACTTTTTGCACTCGCGCAGTAAATACAGAAATTTTTATAATATGCGGCGGAATAGCTCAGCTGGCTAGAGCATGCGGTTCATACCCGCAGGGTCGGGGGTTCAAGTCCCTTTTCCGCTACACTCTTTACTAACGACATCACCAAAATCATAACCTCTAATAGTATCATCAGAGATTATGATTTTGGTGATGTATTTTTTTAGGATTGATCTTGTTTTGACTGCTTGTAAATTAGATGAAGATGACTCTGATTTTAATGATATGGTGGATAGATATTCTAATCCATATAGAGATTGCAAATTACAGTGTTGATTATTGCTAAAGAAGCAAAACATTCAGGAATTGATATATAAGTAAGCACTGATTAAGGTAACCTTACAAAAAACTTACGAAAGCAAAACGTTCGCTCCAAGCCATTTTTCTTCGAAAGGCTACCTCTAAAGCATTTCCATTTGAC
>JGI994J12354_10001475_pt1 | contig 23745 bp, 23 predicted proteins | sample IntmicLarv3ML3BL_FD_12354 | JGI IMG/M metagenome (IMG submission 12354)
ATCCCGCGCAGGAAAGCCCACCAGCGATATGCCGTCTTCCCGCACCTGCAACGACGTGTGCAGCTTGACCACCTGCCCAACCATCGCGGACAGCTTGCCCATCGCAGACGATGTCGTCAGCACCTCGTAGCCAATCCCACCGCATTCCACAATCACGGCAGACTCCACCACCGCCTCAACCGTGCCCTTCAAAAATGAAATCATATTCATCACATCCGTGTCTTTAATGTAAAAAGCCCGTATGCCAAGCCGATACGACCACATACCCTTTTATTTTACCACATTTAACATAGAAAAGAAAGGAAAAATACACCTCGGCACAAACCGTGTCGAATCGTTGACGAACACCGCCTTCTATGATATACTTTTGACTATCTGTGTAAATGATACAAAACTTATATGCATTATATAAAAACATATGGAGGGCGACCGCCGTGATTCAGACCATCGTAGCGTACACAAAAGAAATTGATGACATCGAAACCGCCGTACAGGAGATTCTTGCGCAGCTGCCGATGCAAGGCGGCCTCCGTCAAAACACCGTCGGCATTCTCGCTTGCCACTATGAATTTGTGTATTCAGGCGTTGTCGCAGCATTGCAGAAGGCATTGCCTTTCGACACTCTTGGCGCCATCTCCCCCTCGCAGGCAACGCCTGACGTGGCGGAGACTTTGATGCTGACGCTGATGGTTCTGACGAGCGACGATGTCTCCTTCCGCACAAGCTGTTCGGATTCGCTGCTGGGTGCGCCGGCGGAGGCCGTTGCCGCCGCCTATGCCAAAGCTGCACTGCCGGGGCAGAAGCCTGCGCTGATTCTGCCGTTCGCGGCATTCCTGCCGCAGAACTCGGGCGATGAGTATGTCGCCGTGCTGTCCAAAGCCTCCGGCGGCGCACCCGTCTTCGGCACGCTGGCCGTGGACGACACCTCAACCTTCGAGCATTCTCTCACTGTTTACCGCGGCGAGCATCACCGCGACAAAATGGCGCTCCTGCTGATGTATGGCGATGTCAAGCCAATATTTTACATCGCAACCATTTCGAAAGACAAAATCTTCGACCGCGCCGCGCTGATTACAAAATCCAACGGCCATATCCTTGAAGAGGTGAACGGCCGCCCGCTGGCGGAGTTCTTCGAATCCTTCGGGCTGGCGCAGGCCAGCGAGACAAGCTACGCCCTGTCCTCCATCCCGTTTATGCTTGATTACGGCGACGACACGCCGCTCGTTGCAAAGGTTTTCATCGCCATGAACGAAGAGCATCACGGCATCTTCGCGGGGCACATGCCGGAGGGTTCTACCATGTACATGGGCGTCTTCGACCATGACGACGTGCTGGCAACCTCAGGCGAGGCCATGCGCACCGCCGTGCAGGCGCTGCAAAATGCCTCCGGCGCGCTGGTGTATTCCTGCGTGTCGCGGTTCATGACCCTTGGCACGAACGACCTGGCGGAGCTGACGCTGGCAAAGGACATCCTCGGGCCAAAGCTTCCGTTCATGATGGCATATTCCGGCGGCGAAATCTGCCCGACACTGGTTCGCGGCGAGACAGCGACGAACCGTTTCCACAACGATTCGTTCGTACTCTGCATATTCTAAGCGCATATAACCTGCGCACATATTGACCGAAGGAGGCACGCGGCATGTCAGACAATCTAGACAATCAGCCCGTACAAGAAGAGTTGAAAGCGCTGGCGCTGGAAAACAAACGCCTGGCAAGAGAGCTTCGCACCACCAAAAACGTGCTGGATAAAATTACAAATACCGTGGAAGCCAAGGACGCGTTCGGGCGTGCCGTATCCGCCTCCGGCGCACGGCAAAAAGCGTATACGGACATTCTGCTGGACAACTGCCCCGACATCATCTTCCTGCTGGACGACAGGGATCAGTTCGTGCTGTGCACAAGCACATTGTTGCGCATTGGCGGCATACATAACGCTGACATGATTATGAACAAGCCATATGATGAAGCTCTCGCGCCCTATATGGACGCTGTGACGCTAGCCACGCTCCGTGACTGCATCGCGGATGCGCGGGAACGCGGACGCCTCTCCATAACCGCCTATGCGGACTTTGCGCAGACAGGCGAGCCGCTTTGCTATACAATCTCGTTCAAATCCATCGCGGGCGAAGAGGCCGCAAACGCGCAGATTACCAACGGCGTACTCGCTGTCTTCACAGACATGACGGACATCATGCGCGAAAAAGAGCGTGCCGAGGCCGCAAACATGGCAAAATCGGACTTTCTCGCCACCATGTCGCACGAGATTCGCACGCCCATGAACGCCATCCTCGGCATGTCCGAGCTGCTGCACCGCGAAAGCGACATGCTAACGGGCACGCAGGCTGAGTATATCTCGCACATCCGCAAATCCTCTCGCGCACTCTTGACGATTATCAACGACATTCTGGATTTCTCGAAAATTGAGGCAGGCAAGCTGGATCTTATCACTGCGGACTATAATCTGCACCAGTTGCTGAACAATTTACAATCCATCTTCGCCATGATGTTTGCAGACAAAAGCCTGTATTTCAACTTCGAGATTGCTGACAATCTGCCCGTCCGCTTCCACGGCGACGAAAACCGCCTGCGGCAGATTCTGACGAACCTGCTCTCCAACGCCATGAAATACACAAACGCCGGCGGCGCAACGCTGCACGCACAGCTCGTTGCCGGGGAGACACTGCGCTTCGATGTCCGCGACACAGGCATGGGCATCCGCGAGGAGGATACCTCAAAGCTCTTCCGCCCCTTCGAACAGCTCGACACGCGGCGGAACAAGAACATTGTCGGCACGGGCCTCGGCCTCGCCATCAGCCACCGCCTCGCGCAGATGATGGACGGCCGCATGACGCTGGAAACCGAGTACGGCACAGGCTCGACCTTTACTTTGCACATCCCGTATGTCCTGCCTGTCTCTGATGTTGAAGACGCGCCGCACGAGGAGATTAAGGACTTCGCCGCGCCGGACGCACGCGTGCTGGTCGTGGACGACATCCAAATCAATCTGGCCGTGGCAGAAGCCATGCTGGGCACTTTCAAGATTGCGCCCATCTCCGCCGCACGCGGCTCAGACGCGCTTCTGCTTGCCGCGCAAACGCCGTTCGATTTGATTTTCATGGATCATATGATGCCCGAAATGGATGGTATAGAGACCACCGCCGCGCTCCGCAAGCTCAACCCGCATTGCGCCGCCGTGCCTATCATCGCGCTAACAGCCAACGCCATCCACGGCGTGGAGGAGATGTTCCTGCAAAACCAGTTCAATGGATACCTCTCCAAGCCTATGGCGCTGGACACGCTGAACGCCTGCCTGCGCAAGTGGCTGCCTAATGAATTAATAGAAGAAGAAAATTAACGATAAAGGAGTGACCCCTATGCAGCTTTCCCTGCAAACCTTGTCCGCCTTGCCAAAAGACTATGCCCTGCCTGCCTTCGACATACAGGCCATGCGTGCGAAGACAGCCGCTGCGCCGGCATGGGTACACTTCGGCGCGGGCAATATCTTCCGCATGTTCCCTGCCATGATGCAGCAGACCTTGCTGAACCAAAGCCTTGCTGAGACAGGCATCGTTGTCTGCGAGAGCTATGACGAGGAGCTGGTGGACACCGTTTTCGCGCCGTATGACAACCTGACCGCCGCCGTCACTCTCAAGGCCGACGGCAGCATGGACAAAACCATCGTCGCCTCCGTGGCAGACTGCCTCGCGGCAAGCCGTAGTCTTGACGCGTTGGAGGCTATCTTTGCGAACCCGTCTTTGCAAATGGTCAGCTTCACGATTACAGAAAAGGGCTATGCCGTGCGCGGCGCGGATGGCGCAATTCTGCCATTCATCCAAACAAACATCGACGCGGGCCCGAACGGCACGAAGAGCCTCATGGGGCTTATCGCGCGGCTGGCTTTGGTCCGCTATACTGCAAACGTATTGCCCATTGCTTTCGTCAGCATGGACAACTGCTCGCACAACGGCGACAAGCTGAAGGAGGCCGTTCTGTGCATCGCGGATGCCTGGATTGCCAAAGGCTTTGCGGCGCAGGGCTTTGCAGACTATCTGCGCGACCCCGCGCAGGTCGGCTTCCCGCTGAGCATGATTGACAAAATCACGCCCCGCCCCGCCACCGCCGTGCGCGACATCCTCGCGGCGGACGGGCTGACAAACACCGAACCCATCGTGACCGCGAAGAACACATACGCCGCCTGCTTCGTCAACGCGGAGGAGGCAGGGTATCTCGTTATCGAAGACGTATTCCCGAACGGCCGCCCCGCACTGGAGCGCGCGGGCGCGATTTTCACCACCCGCGAAACAGTCGATAAAGTCGAGAAGATGAAGGTCTGCACCTGCTTGAACCCCCTGCATACGGCGCTGGCGGTGTTCGGTTGTCTGCTGGGGCACACGTCCATTTCCGGCGAAATGGCAGACCCTCTCCTGCGCAGGCTGGTCGAAAAAATCGGCTATGAGGAAGGCCTGCCCGTGGTTATCAACCCCGGCATCATCGACCCCAAGGCGTTCATCGACGAGGTGCTGACGAAGCGCTTCCCGAACCCCTTCGTGCCCGACACGCCGCAGAGAATCGCCTGCGACACCTCGCAGAAAATCCCCGTGCGCTTCGGCGAAACGCTCAAGGCCTATGCCGCACAAGGCAAGAACCTCGCGGAATTGACGTATATTCCGTTGTTCTGCGCGGGCTGGCTTCGCTATCTGCTGGCGTTGGACGACGCGGGCAACACCTTCGAGCCAAGCCCCGACCCCATGCTGGCAGAACTTCGCGCCGCCGTTGCGGGCATCACGCTCGGCGACGGCAAAGACCACGCAGACATCCTCCGCCCCATCCTCGCGAACGCCGCTATCTTCGGCGTGGACTTGACCGCACATGGCTTGGCGGACAAAGTCCTCGGCTTCTTCGCGGAGATGAATGCGGGCGTGGGTGCCATTGCCAAGACTTTGGCGGCACATCTGTAGGCGATTCTCCGCATGGCGCAGAAAGGAGCAATCATCTATGAAGCTCATTCCCTACGAGGCTTCCTTTGACACCATCATTCTCGGCCAAATTGCCGAGTTTTTTGGTTTTCATCAAACTCTCACGGCGGCAACATCGTCGGAAAGCTGTCTTGCCGCGTCGGATGATACCGATACCAGCCGATTGACCCTTGCAGAATGGCAAGCGCCACCCAATGCGCTGTTCGTAATCGTTGAAGCTGACATTGCCGTGGGCTTCGTCCGCATCAACTATCGCGGCGGCAATGTGGCTTGGATAGAGGATATTTTCGTTGATTCTGCACATAGGGGCAAGGGCATCGCGTCCTCTGCTATCGCCGCGGCGGAAGACATCGTTCAAAACGTCCCCGGCTACACCGCCATCTGCATGGACGTCTCCCCGCGCAACGCCCACGCGATACGGCTGTATCACAAGCTTGGGTATACCGATTTGAGCCTTGTCACCCTGCGCAAGGAATTCAGCGAAAGCACGCGGGATAGACCTGTTCATCTGCTCGATTTGGATTTCAAATATTGATTCTTTTCTTAATCCTTATATGAAAGCGCAAAAGGAACTGCCGTCGTGGCAATTCCTTTTTTGTTATGCAACAAAAATCAAAACCCCGTCCGAACCACGCACCCATTTTCACCCCCTGCATATGATAGGCATGAGGGGCAAAGCACATGAGATGAAGAATATGAGAATGATTATAGGAGGTTGCATTATGGGAGCATTTGAATTCGGCAACATGGGCAACACAGGCAACACACAGGTTGCGGGCGTGGCGAACAACAACAACGTTCTCAACCCGCGCAGACTTCGCGAGGAATGCCTTATCGCAATGAAGGTGTACGACAGCTGCCGTCAGCAGGATTGCCTAACATCAGCGCAGATGGGCCCGGCGCGTGCGGCTGAATGCGGCTGCATCGGCGACCAGCATTTCAACGAAGGCGACGTTATCAACCCGCCGGACAACGCAGCGGCCGTCACCATCGACAGAATGCGCGTGAAGCGCATCATCATTGTCGAGAAAGAGCCGAATCCGTTCAAGAACGGCTTCTGGGACGTTGACCTTAAGTACGTCTTCGAATACCGCCTGACCTTCCGCGAAGCGGACGGCAGCCTGATTGGCTCTATCAAGGCAAACAGCATCTTCAACAAGAAAGTGACGCTCTTCGGCTCCATCGGCACGGACATCGTAATCTCGTCCGACCTGTTCTGCCACCTGAGCGGCGACAGCAAGACCATCGATGCGGATCCGTATATTCTTGTCGAAGCCAGAGCCGTTGCGCTCTCTGCTGAGCTGCGCTACACACGCCGCCGCGGCAGCAACAACAACGACCATGCGCCGAGCCCGAACGAGGTTGACGTAACAATCGGCCTGTTCACAATTATCAAGCTCTTCCGTATCGTACAGTTGTCCGTCGAGTCCAGAGGCTTCTGCATTCCGCCGGAATGCGAGGACATCTCGCCTTTGAACCCCTGCGACTTCTTCGAGAACCTCGACTTCCCGATGGACATTTTTGCACCGCCGCAGAAGCCTGAGTTCGTAGCAGGCATCAGCGGCAACATTCCCGCCGGCAGCAACGGCGGCGGCGAGCGCCCCTGCGGCTGCGACGAATAATCCCGTTGCAGACAGAAAGCACAATCTATAAAAGCCACGCCCCGAGAATATCTCGGGGCGTGGCTTTTCCTATTTCACATACGCAAACTACTGCCCCTGCACCGCGGCAATAACCTTATTGATAAGCTTCTTCAAGCCGCTCTTCGGCACCGCCGCCACAAAACCGTCCAAGTCCATTTCCGAGCCGCCAACGCTGCCCAGCCCGGCTTGCACCCAGCCCTGAATCGTCATCTCATTCGCATCATATTCAAATTTCATGAACTTCATGGCCGTCCAGAAGCCCGACCCTTTCTTCCACACCTGCTCACCATAATAGTCTTTCAAAGAATAGCCTGCCGCCTTTGCCACGGCCTCCGCGCTTGCTTTCGCCGCGTTTGCATCCCCTGCATACTGTGCCTTGAATGTTGACCTTGCCATTGTAAATTCCCCCTAAAATTTAATGTTTGCTTTACTCGCAGAACGGGCATTGCGTGCAGCCCTCCGCCAAATTGTTGCCGCATGCGGGGCAAACCGCGGGGCCTGCCTTCATGCTGCGTGCTTCCTGCGCCCGTTGGCGTTCTCTTTTGCCCTTGGCGACCGACCGCGCGATAACAATGCCGCCAATCACAGTCAGCAACAGCCCAAGCGCACAGAACGCCATATACACCGCGAACACCGCGCCCTGCCCCTGCGCATAAGCCACCGCATCAACCGCCTCCATTGCACCCCGAACGCCGCTGATACAAAAGCCAACGCCGAAGCCCAATAGCAAGTATCCTATAACCATCGCCATCTGATTGCCCCCCTTTTTATATCTCTTCCAATTTTATCTGAAAAGTCTTATTTTGTCCAGCCTGTTATGATTGATAGCGAAATAGGAAATGTTTTTATTGACGTTTGATGATATAGTTATAATACCGCGCGGGAGGAGAACACCATGCAGACAACGAATGTCATACACGCCCATCTGACGTACATCGAAGAAAATATAAAGGCCATTGTCACCATCGAAGAGATTGCAGACATGGCGGGCTACTCCGTGTCGCATTACGGCCGCCTTTTTGCGCAGGTCACAGGCCTATCCGTCGCCGCTTACATCGGCAAACGGCGGCTTGACCGTGCGCTCGGCGAGATTATCGGCGGCCGCCGTGCCATCGACGTCGCGCTGGACTACGGCTTCGATACATACGCCGGATTTTACAAGGCATTCGTTCGGATGTATGGCAATTCACCGAAAAGCTATCTCAAAAAGGAGATGAAATTGATGTTGACAGAAAAACAATTACGCGACATCCTCACCCATTGGGACATACCGCAGGATTTGCCCATTCTTGATGTGTACATCATGGACGGCACAAAGATTGCAAGCAATGTCTGGTCAATCGGCGAAGAGTATATCCTGAAAACCGATGGCCGCGAGGCAATGCTGCAAAATCTGCGGGTGGCAGGCGCATTGGCAAAGCAGGGCTTCGCCGCCGCAACGCCCGTCCTCACCAAGTCAGGCACAGAATATCTGGGGCTGGACGGGGAGAAAATCACCGTCTTAACCCGCGGCATCAAGGGCAGTCCGCTCACAAAAGCAGACCGCTTCGGCAACGGCCGCCGTGCCTTCGGCTACAAATACGGCGAGAGCATCGCCCGCCTGCACAACGCCTTGGCCGCCATTGAGTCAGAAATCAAGCTGCATGACCACAATCTGTACCGCGAGGTCGCCGACTGGGCACTGCCGGAGACAAAGAAGCAGAACATCCAATTCCAAATGGGATTGCCTGACGGCTTCTTCGATGGATACATGCAACGCTTCGGGGCGGTTTATGACGCGCTGCCCAAGCAGCTCATTCACCGCGACCCCAATCCGGGCAACATCCTGTTTGACGGCGGCGAGGTTTCGGGGTTTATCGATTTTGACCTAAGCCGCCGCACCGCGCGCCTGCTTGACCCCTGCTATTGCGCCACGGGCATATTGGTCGAATGGCATGGCGTTGACGGCTTGCATGAGAAATGGCCGGACATTCTGGAGGGTATTCTGCATGGCTACGACAGCGTGAATCCCCTCACAGCGGAGGAGAAGCAATCCGTCTTCGACATCATTTGCTCGATGCAGATGATTTGCATCGCTTACTTCGAATCGCAAAATGAACTGAAAGCACTGGCAAAGACAAACCGCGAGATGCTGCAATTCATCGCGGCGAAGCAGGCACGGATAGCAAGTATATTTTAACACCAACTCCACTTGCAACCCCCGCTCCGAGAATCTCGGGGCGGGGGTTGCAAATCAAATTGCTTCTTGACAAATGTATTTGTTATATGATAATATCGAATTGCCAAGTAAACTTGGCAATTCGCGCACAAAGCTTGGAGGGATTTGCGATGAATAGCCCCGTTGATAATAAAGTCAGCAAGAAGGAAGAAATTCTGGAAAAGAGCAGAAAGTCAAAACACGACGAGGGCTGGGAACATGCCGAACGGCGTGGAAACAAAATAGGTGTTATTGTATATGCAATCGTAGCCTTTATCCTTATCATTTTTTCTGTACCCCATCAAATGAATGTGGTCAATATCATCGCAGCACTTTCCTTCGCCTGGGTCATTGGCGGAGCTTTTTCGTATTATCGTTTTACGAAAAAAAGAATCTATTTGATAGGTTCATGCTGTGCAGCCATCACGACTATTTACTACGCTCTCATGGTAATCTTTCCCACCATGCATTAATAGAGTGAGGTGCAGCCAACGATATGAAGGATGATATTATATTACAAAACAGGCTGAAAGCGGCAAGAGCAGAGAGTAACCTATCTCAAACAAAGCTGAAATGGTTGGTGTCTCAAGAAACACCATAAGCTCCATCGAGACAGGACAGTTTTGCCCAACAGCAAAGCTTGCGCTTATACTTTGCATTGCATTAGATAAAAAATTTGAGGATTTATTTTACTTCGAATAAGCAAGAAGCAAATCGAGCCCCCATCATTCATGAAAGGAGAGGATACCATTGTCAAAAACAAGAAAAATACTTGCAATTTGTTTGGTCATTTCAGCTATCTCAACCGTGATTATGGCGATAAGCTCTGTAATCAACCCAGACACAAGTTCCATACCTGCAATTGTTTGTACAGGGCTTGTGCCTGTCGTTCTTCTTATTGCTCTTTTGTCGCCGTCTAGCAAGAACGATGATAAATAAAGCGACACAAACAGAACGGCAAAGCCCGCCCCGAAATTCTCGGGGCGGGCTTTACTGTGTCATCCTTCTTATGTAGCTACAATCCAAAACTCACCATCAGCGCACGATCCACCCTATCCATCGTGCCGTCGTCGAGATGGCAAATCTTCTCTTTGAGCCGCTTTTTGTCCACTGTCCGCACCTGTTCCAGCAGCACGACCGAGTCGCGCACGAGCATGAACCGATGCGAGTTTATCTCGATATGCGTCGGCAGCTTGGCCTTGTTAATCTGCGAGGTGATGGCCGCGCAGATAATCGTCGGGCTATAGCGGTTGCCAATGTCATTTTGTATGATAAGCACAGGGCGCACGCCCCCTTGCTCTGAACCAACCACCGGACTTAAATCCGCGTAAAAAATGTCGCCTCTCTTGACCAGCACGTGATTACCTCCAAATTTGTTTCTACCCGTGTATACCTATAGTATGCACAAATCGGAGTTCGATATACAATCACGTGCGGGTTTTGCACATTTCGTGCGGCTCTATATCACCGCACGCGCCGCGCGCTTGCCCAGCCGCGTCACAATTTCATACGGAATCGTCTGCTGCAACGCGGCGACATGCTCGGCGGTAATTTCCCGTTCGCCCTGGCGGCCAATCAGCACCACCTCATCGCCCGCGCAGACATCGGGAATGTCCGTTACATCCGCCATCATCTGATCCATACAGACGTTGCCCAGAATCGGCGCAACCGCCCCGCGAATCAGCACCTGCCCGCGGTTGCTGAGCACGCGCCCGTAGCCGTCCGCATAGCCCACGGCAATCGTCGCCACAACTGTCTCGCGTGCAAGGGTGCATGTGCGCCCATAGCCGATGCTTGCCCCCGCAGGCAGTGTCTTCACAAACGACACGCGGCTCTTCATCGCCAGCGCAGGCCGGAAGCCCTGCGCGCGGAACGCGTCCACGCCATCCTCGCCATGCGGCGAAATGCCGTAGAACACAATCCCCGTGCGCACCAAATCCAGCGCGTATGCCTTTCGGAAAATCGCGCTGCTGTTGGCAATGTGCCGCAGGGGAATCGCCATCCCCGCGCGGCATAGCTCGTCCACCGCCTCGTTGAACCGTGCGAACTGCTCGTCCGTATACGCAGAGGCAACGTTGTCCGACTCGGCAAAGTGGCTGTACACGCCTGTCACCCGCAAACCCGGATGCGCCGCCGCACGGAGGATGCTCCCAACGGCCGTGTGCGGAAAGCCGATGCGGTGCATCCCCGTGTCAATCTTGAGATGCACCTCGGCGACGATGCCCTGCGCCTCTGCCGCCGCCGCGATGGCCGCCGCATGTGCCTCGTCTGACACGGTGACCGTCAACCCATGCGCCAGCGCGCGCGGCAGCTCCCCCGGGAAGAGAATCGAGAACACCAGAACCGGCGCGGTGATGCCATTCTCGCGCAGTTCAATTCCCTCGTCTGCCGTCGCTACGCCCAGCCACGACGCGCCGCCCGCAAGTGCCGCCTGCGCCGAGGCAACCGCGCCGTGGCCGTATCCATCCGCCTTCACAACCGCCATAATTTGCGCGGACGCAGGCACAATCCCACGCAATGTCTTCATATTATGTACCAACGCATCTGCGCTAATTTCCGCATAGGTTCTTTCGTACATACAGATTCCCCCGAATATAACGAATTATTCGGACGGCGCACTAAATATCTTGTCGTCCAATACTTTATTATACTCGAAAGAACGGTATGTGACAAGGATTCTTTCGCCGCCGTCCGGATCGTATATCACAAGCTTGACGGGCTTCAGCGTTTTGTTGTCTACCCATAGCTTCTCTGTCCGCAAATACGGATGCTCGCCGGGGATGACCGCCTCCAGCACCGTGCAGACACTGTCATCCATATTCGCCGCGCTGACGCTGACCTCCTGCGACTTCACATAGTTCTTTACAAACGATGTCAAGAAAAGTTCCGACCGCTCCGGCGCTTCCGCCGTGCCAACGGACATCTTGCCTTCTGTGCGGCCGTTAAACTGGTAGATAACCTTGCCGTCAAAAATGGTCACATTTCCTGCCACCTTCTCCGGCCCTGTCACCTCAATGCGGTACTCGCCCGTAATCTTGCACTGCTGGAGCGTTTCATACTCGTGCGCATTCTTATTGGAAATAAACGTGACGGCGGCGACCGCCTCATAGGTTTCCATCTGCATCAGCTGCGACTGTATCTTCTCATAAGCGGATTCGTTCACCCCTGTGCCGCAGGCGGACAAAAGCATGACGGCGCCCAACATCAGCGGCGCAAAAATTCTGCGTTTCATGTGCATACCCCCATTATTCATTGTGTGTGAACCTGTACCTCCCTATGTATATCGAAACATAACGGAAAATAGAACCTTCATGTCCGTCGGATTTCGTTAGATTTCAAACCGGTTACAAAACGATTACAAAATGCGGAATTTTGGCGAATTCTCTGTACAGAGGCGTAATTTTTGTTATAATGTTATGTAGGCATCTTAGGCTTATTGACTGGCATGTACTTATGTGTAACATCTCTGGGGGCAATTATGATAAAAAAACATTTCTTACGACTATTCGCGATGACCGCATTGTTCTGTGCGCTGTTCGCATTTCAAGCTACAGCATCCAACCGCTTGCAAACCACACTCCGCTATAACGGCACAACCGTTGCATACGACCAGATTTCCATTGAACTGTATGTCAACGGCACGCGGCTTACGAACCTGCCGATGGAGCCCGTCCTGATTGGCACACGTACCTATGTGCCTGTTCGCGAGGTGTTCGAGAGCATGGGCGCCACCGTTGTCTGGAACGGGGATTTGAAGCAGGTGTACATCGCATACGGCAATGACATGCTCATGCTGGAGCTCGGCAACCGGGTGATGAAGCTGAACTCCGCCTCCATTGAAATGGAGGTCGCGCCCATCGCTATCAATGACAAAACAATGGTGCCCGTAAGCTTCGTTGCCTCGGCATTGCAGTTCGAGGTCACGGCAGACTGGGCCGCTACGCACCGGCACGTGTTCATCAACGCGCCGAATACTGTTGTGCCGCCGGCCGGCAGCCCCGCCGTGGACATTTCCACCGTGGCTCTCACCGCCGCGCCGCACCCGACAACGACCATTACAGGCGTTACGCTCCCGCCGGCAAACACAGGCGCGGCAGAGGCGTACACCATCACCGCAGCAGGTCCCATCTCGCGCGTCGAGAAGATATTGCTGGCTGATAACCGCCTGATTCTTGACATTTACAACGCCGAGTTCACAGGCAGCGAGACAGCCTACCCTGTGACCGCCAGCCCATATGCCAACGGCCTCCGCGCCGCGCAGAACCAGCTTGTGCCGGAGAAAATCACGCGCGTCGTGTTCGATTTGGCCGATTCGGTGCGCTATGCCGTCGCCTTGTCGGCAGACAGGCAGAGCATCAACGTCACATTGGGTGCTGATGTCAGGCCAACCTTGAATCCCGTCAGCGACATCAGCTTTGTTTCCGACGGCACGGCAGACATTCTCACCATCAGCGGGCAGAACAGCGCCCCGGCCGCTTCTGTCTTTACTTTGACAAGCCCCAACCGTCTCGTGATTGATTTGCCGATGAGCGAGTTGGCTTCGACGCAGGAGTTTTTCGTCAACGGCATGTTTGCAGAACGGGTTCACGCGGTGCAGTATGACGCGAACACCGCCCGCATCACGCTGAATTTGATTGCAGACGCAAAATACAGCGTAACCACCTCCGGCAACCGCACCATTGTCACGCTGACCGCGCCGACATACCGAAACATCGGTTACGACACGGCAAAGAACCTAATTGTCGTCAACAAAGCGCAAACAGGCCTGCGTGCATCAGACATTGAGCACCTTGACGAATACCTTCAAACCCGATATACCTTCACCTTCCCCGGCGACTTCACAAGCCAGCTGGGCCATGGCACCTACGCCGTGAACAACAGTCTCGTCAACTCGTTCACCATCCAAAACGTGAACGGCAAAACGCAGATTGTCGTCAACGGGGCTCGCATACTGGCCTTTGATGTAACGGAAGATGCATCGAACATATACATCCGTCCGATGCTTCCCTCGGAGAAATACAGTAAAATTGTCATCATTGACCCCGGTCACGGCGGCGGCCATCCCGGCACTATCGCCAACGGACTTGTCGAGAAAGACTTAAATCTCGACATCGCGTTAAAACTGATTGCACTTCTGGAGGCAGACGGCCGCATAAAAGTCTACGCCACGCGCTTGAGCGATGTGAACCCCTCCTTGGCTGAGCGCGCGATATTCGCCAACGGCCTCGGCGATGTGTTCGTCTCTATCCACAATAACGCCGCGGCAGGCGTGCCAAACGCCAACGGCACAGAGACGTATTACTACGCACATGCCAACGATGCCGAGCTGGGGCTCTCCAGCAAGGATGTTGCCGCCATCATGCAGAAGCATCTTCTGAATGAGCTCGGCTCTACCGACAGAAAGATTAAGTCCTCCGCACTCCAAGTCCTTCGCGAGACTACGATTCCCGCTGTGCTTGTTGAAGTCGGATTCCTTACCAATCGAGCGGAAAGCGAAAAGCTGGCAACGGCCGAATATCGCGCAAAAGCAGCGCAAGCATTGTACAAGGGCATCATCGAAGTTTTCGATGGCTACACGCCCGCACGATGACAGGCCGCAAACCGCATACGAAAGACCTTCGCACGGATACGGCATTGCTGTATCCGTGCCTTTTTTTATTGTATTATGTATAATGAAGTCCGAAAATCGCATTCCCTCACAAATCCAAGGGAATCCCACAAGAATATGACGCACGAATCCGCTTGCCCTCTCCCCCATTTCTGGAATAAAATGGAATTACACCATTTTCGCTTCATCAGAAATGAAAGGAGACATCCTCAATGCCTATACAGTTGAAAAACACGCTTCGCCGCCTCTGCGTGGCGCTCGTAACCATCGCCGTCCTGTTCGCCTTCCCGCAAACAGCAAAGGCCGACACACTCGCTTCCACGAACGCACCGGCCTTTGTCACTCTCTATGTCTATCGCTACGCCTTTGACAACGCAGGAAACGCCTATTTCGAAACCGAACGCTTCGAAGCACACGGCCGCCTTGCCTCCGACACACAGGCGCTGCTCCGCATCCGCTTCGCGAATCTTCTCGAAAGCCCCGCCAAAACACCCTGCGTCGCGCAAGGCACACGCCTCCTCGGCATCTGGCAGGATCATGACACCCTCTTCATCAACGTCTCCCGCGAAATCCTCAGCTTCGGCGGCGGCGTGGCGAACGAGCGACTGCTCCTCAACCAAATCCTGCGCAACGCCGCAGAGGTGCCGGGCGCGGCCTGCCTTGTTCTGCTCGTCGAAGGCGCAGAAGTCACCTGGCCCGAAGGCTCGCGCACCGCATGGATTCCCATTCGTGCGGACGAGACATGGTAACCCGCAAGCGTAAAGCCTGTTGCAGCTCCCCGCAGGGACGAGCCGTCATTCTCGCCAATCCCCACGCGTCAGCGATACCTCATACCCATGCCCTTCCAACTCGCGCCGCAGGCTCGCCAACCCCTCTGCCGCCTCCGACCCGAACGTGCGCTTCCCGTCATAAATCCGATACGCCGCGCGCACATCCGCCGGCGATATATTCGGCATCACAATATTCGCGCCCGCCTCCAGCCCCCAGATGCGCCCTTCGGGATGCACGCTCGCCAGCGCCGTTGTCGCGGGCAACAGCGCGTTCGGCAGCAACAATCTCGTCAGCGCCACCATCACCAGCGTCTGCTGCACCGTTCCTGCCTTCTTCCCGCCAAACGGCGTCTCGCCATGCGGCATAAACGGCCCGATTCCCACCATCTCCGGCTGGAACTCGCGCAGGAACAGCATGTCCTCCGCCAACGTCTCCGCCGTCTGCCCCGGTGACCCGACCATGAACCCCGCACCGACATGAAACCCCGCCGCTTTCAAATCATACAGACACCGCTTGCGGCTCTCCAACGTCTGCCGCTCGGGATGCAACTGCGCATAATGCGCCGCGTCCGCCGTTTCGTGCCGCAGCAAATACCGCTCTGCCCCCGCTGCACGCAGCCGCCGATAGCTCTCTGCGCTCCGCTCCCCAACAGACAGCGTCACCGCGCAATCCGGCGCTTTCGCCTTCACCGCCTCCACAATCCCGCACAGCACATCATCCGTATAAAACGCATCCTCGCCACCCTGCAACACAAAGCTCCGAAACCCCAGCGCCGCCCCCGCCTCACAGCACGCCGCAATCTCGTCTTTCCCCAGCCGATACCGCACCGCCCGCCCATTGCTCCGCCGCAATCCGCAATACAGGCAGTCCTGCGCACAATAACTCGTAAACTCCACCAGCCCGCGCAAAAACACCTCGCGCCCATACCGCTCATCCCGCAATCGCCGCGCCGCCGCAAACGGCCATGCCCCCAAATCAGGCACAGCTGCTTCGTCCGCCGCGAATCCTTCAATCAACTCAACCCATTCCCGCTTCGTCAAATCCGCCAAATCCATTGCGTAACCCTCCCGTTCACGTAGCAGGCGAGTCGCTGACGCGAATTGAGCACCGCTCGCCCCTACCCTGCTGTCCCTCTCACTCAAACACTTCACAACTCCGCTCCAAAACCCCGCTCAAATACGCCAGCAGAATCCCATAATTCGTCACAGGCAACCCAACCGCGGCCATCTTTTCCAGCCGCGTCGTCAGCTCCCGCTTATTCAGCATACACCCGCCGCATTGCACCGCCAACGCATACCCCGACAAATCCGCCGGAAAATCATACCCGCTCGCGTATTCAAACGCGAATTCCTTCCCTGTCTTCTTCCGCAGAAGCGTCGGAATCTTCACGCGCCCGATATCCTCATGCGTATGATTGTGCGTGCATCCCTCCAGCATCAGAATGCGGCTCCCATCCGCCAGTCCCGCCACGGCCTCAACGCCCGCGCGCAGCTGTGCAAAATCCGCCTTCTGCCGCGCTAACAGCATCGAAAACGAAGTCAGCGGCACCTCCCTCGGCACAATCCGATCCACCTCGGCAAACGCCTGGCTATCCGTCACCACCAAATCCACCCGCTTCACATTCGCCAGCGCCGCCGCCAGCTCCGTCTCGCGGCAAACTGTACATGTAAAGCCGTTGTCCAGCGCATCCCGCAATGTCTGCGTCTGCGGCAGAATCAGCCGTCCCTTTGGCGCCTCCGAGTCAATCGGCGTCACCAGCACAACATGCCCTCCGCGCGGCACAAACCCTTCCAGCAACGACGTATTCTCCGGAGACTGCTTCGCCAAAACCGCCGCCAGTGCCTCCCGAACCGCAGGCAAATCCGCCGCATCGTTGAAAAACAACGCCTCGGCATACTGCCCGCGCAACGCCGCCCGCATCCCCGCGTCGCACTGCGTGAACACCAGCAAATGCTCCAGCTTCGTCGCGCGAAACGCCTCATATTCCAGCATCTCCATCATTCCTGCTGCCGCGCCCGCTTGCACATACAGTGCCGCATCCGCCTTGCGGCAAGCCGCCTGCGTCTTCGCCAGCCTCTGCGCGCCCAGCAGGCTCTCGTCGCCCGTGCCCGCCGTGTCCGTCAGCACAATCGGCCCATACGGTATCAGCTCCATCGCCGCAGACACAGGGTCTGTCGTTGTCCCCGCCGCCGCGGACACAATTGCGCGGTTCTGCTCCGTCAAGGCGTTGAACAGCGTCGATTTCCCCGCGTTCGTCCGCCCCAGAATCACGACATGCTTGCGCAGTGCATTCGGTGTCTTCTCCATTGCTTCCTCCCTCTGATTCCCAGTGTACACCGGTTAACGCCGCGCCCAAGTATTCGCGCCATCGTCTCTGGCCCAAACCGCCGTGCCCGTATCGCCGCTATACACACATATACCATCATTTTCATCCCACCAAAAAAGCAACCTATCCCGCGTCCGATACCGTTCATCGGATTCATACACAAGAACAGCCTCGTCATCCGCTGTATACACAAGAAAGCGATTGTCATACACCGCGTTCGCAAACCCCGGTTCAATGACCAGTACATACAATCCTGATGGCGAAACCACAGGATTCTCCGGCGTAGCATACATCGCATCTTCCAGATGCGACATGTTCGGATGCGGGTCGGACGCGCCGCCCTGATTGCCCACGGCACAGGCCGCCAGCATCAAACTACCACACAACAGTATCAACAATACGCCCAGCCTCATTGTCCCCATTCGTTTTGCCTCCGCACATTACAGGTAAAAATCCCGCTCCCCATTCGCCTTAATCTTCTCCACATTCTCCGTCGTCTGCACGCGAATTGTCTCATTCTCAATCGTCGCCACATTCTCATCAATCACGGCCATCGCCTGCGCACGAAAATTCTCGTCGCCATAATCCATCGCGTATTCGCACAGCGTCATCAGCGCGTTCGGCAGGCAAACGTTCTTAATCTGCCCGCTCTTCGCCAGCGACATAAAGCGGTCACCCGTGCGCCCGCTGCGGTAGCACGCCGTGCAAAAGCTCGGCACATACCCGCTCGTCAACAGCTCCGAAATAATCTCCGTCGCCGTGCGCTCGTCGTTCACGCGGAACTGCGACGTGGATGCCTCGTTCGCCGCGCGCTTTGCATACCCGCCAACCTCCGTGCTTGACCCCGCCGACAGCTGCGACACGCCGATTTTCAACAGCTTCTCGCGCATGTCATGATCCTCGCGCGTGGACAGAATCAGCCCCGTGAACGGCACTGCCAGCCGGATAATCGCGACCACCTTCTCGAACGTCGCGTCGTCCACCAGATTCGGAAAGGTCTTGATATCCATGCCATCCGCCGAACACAGCCGCGGCACGGAAATCGTGTGGAAGCCCACGCCGAAGCGCTCCTCCAGATGCTCATTGTGCAGCATCAGTCCCATCACCTCGAAGTACGGGTCTGCCAGCCCGAACAGCACGCCCGCGCCCACATCGTCAATCCCACCTTCCAGCGCGCGGTCAAACGCCGTGAGATGATACTCATAGTCCTTCTTCGGCCCCGACAGGTGCACGCGCTCGTATTCATCCTTATCGTATGTCTCCTGAAACAGGATGTACGTGCCGATGCCCTCCGCCCGCAAACGGCGGTAGTTCTCCACCGTCGTCGCCGCGATGTTCACATTGATGCGCCGAATCTCGCCGTTTTCAAATGTCATGTCATAAATCGTCCGCATACACTCCAGCACATAGTCCAGCGGGCATTCTGCGTCATGCTCGCCTGCCTCCAGCGCGATGCGCTTGTGCCCCATCTGCTCCAGATGCTTGACCTCCTCGCGCACCTCGTCCATCGTCAGCTTCCGCCGCCCGAAGCTATGCCCGCAGTTGTAGCTGCAATACAAGCAGCGGTTCACGCAGTGGTCGCTCACATACAGCGGCGCGAACATCACAATGCGGTTGCCGTAAATATGCCGCTTAATCCGCCCCGCAATCTCAAAAATACGCGCCAGATGCGCCGGGTTCTCGCTCGCCAGCAGCGCCGCAATCTCCTTGTGCGACAGGCCGCTCATGCCCTCCGCCTTGTCCAGAATCGCTGTAATCTCCGCATCCGTCGTCTGCCGCGCATCCGCCAGCAAGTTTTGTATGTACGCCTTATCAATAAACATGTGCAAAATCTCCCTTTTTGTTTGTCTATCCGTTCGCTACGTATACACTGCTTTACTATTCCACTGCCTTGTCCGAAATCGCCGTCTTCACCGTCACATGCGGCAGATTCCCCAGCTTCCCCGTCAGCGCGTTGATGCTGTCCACCGCCGCGACGACCGTCAGCGAAATCACCGCCATGCCCGCCTCGTCAAACGGAATGCCCATGCGCCCCTTCACGATGCCCTTGAAGCTCGACACCACCTCGTTAAACTGCTTCTGGCACAGCGCGGGATTCTCCAAAATCGCGCCGATGACCGCAATGCGCTTCATGCAAAGCCCTCCTTCTGCAATCTTTCTGCAATACAAAACCCCCACGCCTTTTCGCGCAGGGGCATAACAAACACATCGCAACTCTCTTGCGTCCAAGCAACGGTCTTCCCATCGCTCGGCCCGCAGAAACGGCGGTTTCATTATACCTGCGCGGCAAAGGAATTCCCTCGGCCGTAAGGCGTGTGTAATTGATATATTTTTATCATACTCTGTTTTTCGTGAAAAGTCAAGGTGCTGCCAACCACTATAAACCCTGTCATTCTTCGCTTCGCTCAGAATGACAGGGGCAATAACTACTTTTCCGTGCGCCCAAGGATGTAGTCCGGTGTTACACCAAAATAATCAGCCAACTTGCATACATACAGAAGCCACCAGGTCAACAAATCCTGATTCATAACNGCGATAGTTTCGTTCTGCAATTCCCATAATCATTCCCATTTGTTTTTGTGTCATGTTTTTTGCCTTCCGCAATCTTTTCTACTACTATCTACTAAGCCACAAAGGAGCGTCCAAAAATGCCAAACATCCTCCACGAACTCTACCACGGCAACATCCGCCCCAGCACTGACCGCCCCAACATCACCGAAGAATACCGCAGTGCTCTCAAAAACATACTCGCACTGGAAGAACAGCTCCTCACCGGCCTAAACGATAAGAACAAAGCCCTCTACAACCAACTATCGCTGGCCATGCTCCCCACAACGACCCTCGACAACGCGAGCCTTTTCGAGAACGCATTCAAGCTCGGTGTCAAATTCACTTTGGCCTGCCTGCACGAGTAGTCCGTCTAACCTGATTAATTACTTCCAGAAAATATCAAACTAACCGCCAAAAAACAGGGCAAGCTATTGACATCAAACCCATTCTTTGGAGGTGTTTCGACATGGACATCAACTGTACGCACGCCTGCACACATCAGCAGGAAGGCAAATGCCGCCTCACGGACATCACCGCCGCGCACAACACCGCGTTCGGCGAATGCGCGGATTGCCCCTATTTCTGTCGGGGCGATTTGTAAACATGCGAGGCTTCCACACACTTCCGTAAGGGCGATTCATGAATCAATTAGTGAATAACGACCCGCCCCTATGGTTTGCCATTGGCTCATCTTATCAAAACGCCATCCGCACATGCGCCTCATTCTGCGACGGCGGCAATCCCAGCAGCTCCCGCCCCAGCTTCACGTAATAACGGTAATTCTCCAGCGGCACGCCATTCGGGATACGGTGATCCAGCCCAAAGACCGTGCCGCCGCCGCGCGTGTTGCCCGTCAGCTTGTATTCCAGCTCGCGGCGAATATCTTCTTTTGTGCCCAGCAGCGTGTACTTGTCGATGCCGCCCTTGATGGCAAGGCGCTTGCCGTATTTCGCGCGCGACTGCACCATGTCCATGCCCGAGCCCGGCTCAAAGGGATGCATGTTGTTAATCCCCGCCTCCAGCATCACGTCAATCAGGCTGTTCATGTTCCCATCGCTGTCCTGCGAGAACAGCCTCGCGCCGTGCGCGGACACATTATCCCACAGCCTGCGGTAATACGGCAGCATGAACTCTCTGAACTGCGACGGCCCTGCCAGCGGCCCCGATTTGCCCGCCATGTCCTCGTGAATAAACAAATTGTCAATCACCAACACGCTCTGCACGCGCTCCAGCACCTTTTCCGCCGTCGCCGCGAAGGTGTTGAGCATGTCCGCAATCAGCTCCGGCTCGTCGTAATACGCGATACACAGCGCCTCGTCGCCCATCAAATCACGCGGCTCCGAGAACCCGCCCGGCACGCCGCAGATAACAAGCGCCCCCTCGTCCTGCGCCTTCTTGCACGCGCGAACCTCGTCCATATTCACTCTGTCCTCGCGGAACTCGTACCAGTGCTTCACCCGCAGCCAGTCGTCCATGCACGCCACAGGGTATTCCAGAGGCAAAGGCAGCGTTGCGAAGCCCTTAATCAGCTTCACCCTGCGCCCCATCTCGTCCCGCACAATCCGATATTCCGCATTGTCCTCCAGCACGACAGGCTCTGCGCCCGTCATCGCGCCGAAGTTCCCGCCGCAGCCCGTCTGCCGCACGCTGTCCCAGCCAAAGGCGGACAAATCCCGCTCCGCCGCCGTTGCGCCCTGCGCCGCCCATTCCGCATCCAGCCCGATTAGCGGCCCGAACAGCTCGCAGAACATCTCCTTGCCCACGTCTTCAAACGTCATATGCGCGATATATTCCTCGCGGCTCCAAACCATGGCATAGCCCTCCCCGTCACCTCTGATTTCCTCTATGAAAAGTATACACGCAAGTCTGTATAAACACAAGCCATTGCTTGACACTCTCACACAAAAAATATATACTGGAGGTACATAAATCAGAGAGGATGTGCCGTATGTCTGAAGGCTTACATAAAGGTCGCCTGATTGTTTTCGAAGGCATCGACGGGTCCGGAAAAACAACACAGGCGCACCTGCTTGCAGAGCGTATGCAAGCCATGCAGTTCCCCGTACACGAAACGCGGGAACCAACAACAGGCTGCATCGGCCGGCTCCTGCGCGACATCCTCACAGGCAAGCGCACGGCAGACAACCGCACCATCGCCGCGCTCTTCGCCGCAGACAGATTAGACCATCTGCTGAACGAGGACGATGGAATTCTTGCCAAAATGGCGGCGGGCACGCATGTCATTTCGGACCGTTTCTACTTGTCCTCGTATGCATACCAGTCCGTGCATTCTCCTTTGGACTGGATTGTTGCCTTGAACGAGCAAAGCGCGGCGCTTGCCCACCCCGCCTGCCACATCTTCATCGATGTCAGCCCCGAGACGGCGCTCACCCGCATCGCGGAAAACCGCCAGAGCACGGAGCTGTACGAAACCAGTGAACACCTGACCGCCACACGGGCGCGCTTCTTCGAGGTGTTTAACCACGTGCGCGACAATGAAACTATCGCCATCATCAACGGCGAACGAGGCGCGGCCGAGATTGCCGAGGATGTTTGGCAGACTGTCCGTCAATTCCTCGGATAGAGTACACCCCAACGTGATTAAGGAGGCTATCATGGAAAAATCGAAAGTACAGGAACTTCTGGGCTTCTACGAGAACGAACTCGTGCGGAACATACTGTTTTTCTGGGACGAAAAGTGCATCGACACGGTACACGGCGGTTATTTCAATTGCTTCGACAACCGCGGCGACGCGCTCATCAGCCATGACAAATACACTTGGTCGCAGGGTCGGTTCGTGTGGCTGTGGTCAAAGCTCGCCGCCATGGACTGCGGCACGTTTACGGCCTCGGAGCGCGCGGATTTCCTCGCGAACGCGGCACACGGCGCGGAATTTCTGATGCGCCACTGCCTGCTCGCACCGGATGACTGGCGCTGTGTGTTCCTCATGGACGAAAGCGGCACGCCGAAGACGGTTCCCGGCTGGGGCGACCGGCTGGATTTGAGCCTGGCGGCGGACAGCTTTGTCGTGTCCGGGCTAGCCAAATTTGCGCTGACAGCGAACCGCGAGGACTGCTACACCTTCGCGAAGAACCTCTATGTCTCCATCATCGACCGCTACGAGCGCAACGATTTCCAGAACCTGCCCTACCCCCTCAACCCTGCATACCACGCGCACGGCAAGCCCATGGGCTTCTCGAATATCGCCAAAGAGCTGTACGAGGCCGCGTGCCTGTTTGACCCTGCGTTTGCCGAGGTTTTGAAAGGGCATCTGCGCAAATTCACCGAAGACATCCTCACGAATTTCGTGGACGAGAACTATGCCCTGCGCGAGGTTGTCCGCATGGACGGCACGCATCTCTCCAGCCTCCTCGGCCAGCATATGAACCCCGGGCACACTATTGAGGGCATGTGGTTCATGATCGATGCCATGGACATCACCAGGACGCATGGGCGAGCAGCAGAGCGAGGTTTGCTCTGCGACCAGCCAGGCGAGACAGACTGGCTCAAGTCTATCGCGCAAATCACTTGGAAGGCGCTCAAAAACGGCTGGGACGAGGAATACGGCGGACTTCTGCACTACTGCGCCATGGACGGCGGCGAGCCTGTTGGCGACACGCACCCCGATGAGAACGAGCCGATGACGCAGCAGGTTCTCTCCGGCTGGGGCGAC
>JGI994J12354_10001476_pt1 | contig 23731 bp, 21 predicted proteins | sample IntmicLarv3ML3BL_FD_12354 | JGI IMG/M metagenome (IMG submission 12354)
CAGCGAGGTAAATCAAATAGCACCCGAGATCACCGCCGATATCAAGAACCTTGTCGCCAGGTTTTATGTATCGGACAAGCATCCGGCATGTCAGCATAAATTTTGGTCTGCCCGCTATGCAATTCCATTCATTCTGCACACCGACATCGTAAAAATCCTGTATAATTTTTGTGGTTTCATCCATCATATATTTCCAAATGACAGTGAACCTTGATGATGCAAACTATACAATATGCTCTTTTTTGGGGAGAAACTCGCGAATGTTCTTAGTACCACTTATGTTTTCGCTTTGAAGAAGTGTAAATGAAAAATCGCTGCCGCACTCGGTATAAATGACAACGAAAAAAATCGAAGTTATTACAACTATCTTCACAACCACATGAAAGAGCTAATTTAATATCATACACTTTCAAAAGCCGTCGGTTAATCCGGCGGCTTTTTCATATTGTACAAACAGTCCATCATAAACTTGTTACGAGGTGGTGGTCATGCAGAAAAAGACTGAAAAACAAGATGTTTTAATTATAAAAGAAACCTTCAAATCATCAGACGAAAAAAGCTTAAAAATAAACATCCAAATGGCGGTGGACACATATCTTCAATCCGCGTTAAAGCAGTAATTATTTGCTGGGCGCGGAGAAAAATCCGTGATATAATAGACCCAGTGGATAGTTACGCCCTTTAGAAAAGAGGTGTAACTAATTATGTTATGTGCTATTTATTGCCGCCTGAGCAAGGAAGATGACGATCATTCTAAAGAAAGCGAAAGCATTCAGAATCAAAAATCCTTGCTTGTAAAATACGCGGTGGAGAAAGGGTGGGATATCTACAAAATCTATTCGGACGAGGATTACAGCGGCATTGACCGGGGTCGTCCTGAATTCAACACTATGATTTCCGACGCTCGTGATCAAAAGTTTGACATTGTACTTTGCAAAACCCAAAGCCGTTTTACCCGCGACATGGAGCTTGTTGAGAAATACATACATAATCAGTTTCTCCTGTGGGGCATCCGTTTCGTTACGGTGGTGGACAATGTTGATACCGATGTGAAGGGCAATAAAAAATCCCGTCAGATTAACGGACTTATCAATGAGTGGTATTTAGAGGACCTTTCTGAAAATATCCGTGCGGTGTTTGATCATAAACGCCGGAATGGGCAATATATCGGCGGCTTCCCGGTCTATGGTTATCAAAAAGACCCTGCTGACAAAAGCCACCTTGTCGTTGATGAATATGCTGCCGACATCGTTCGGCAGATTTTTGCCATGTATCTTGAGGGAGACGGCAAACAGCATATTGCTTATCTGCTCAATCAGCGGCAGGTGCCTAATCCCACCAAATACAAACAGCAAAACGGGGCCAACTATGTGAACGCCCATGTAGTCAATGATTATGGATTGTGGAATCGTACTTCGGTAGGTCGCATCCTCAAAAACGAGATGTATCTCGGTCATATGGTGCAGGGGCGGCGCAAAAAAATCAGCTACAAATCAAAGCAGCTGGTAAATGTGCCGAAGGAAGATTGGTTTCGCGTTGAAGGGACTCATGAGGCAATTATCGATACTGAATCTTTTGAAATGGTGCAGCAGCTGATGCGTACCCGCACCCGCTCAGATGGAACAGGCGAGACACATATTTTGTCCGGTAAGGTCCACTGTGCGGACTGCGGCAGTATTCTTTGCAAAACGTCGCACACCTACAAAGGCGAGCGCCGAAGCTATCTGCGCTGCAAGCTGTATGCCACGGGCAAGTCGCAAAATCTTTGTACCAAGCATTCTATACGTTTGGATAAGCTGACCGAGGTTGTTGAGGAAAAGATCCGGGGATACATCAAGCAGCATTATGAAATTGGTGATGCATCTCGGTTTGAAGTTGAAAATCAAAGTGATAAAAAGCAGGCAAAGCTTGAAAAGGAAATTCAGTCGCTCCGAAGTCAAATCGAACGGCGTTCTCTTGCTTTGAAAAATCTATATCTTGACAAGGTTTCGGGCGTTATTGATGAAACGCAGTTTGGCGAGATGAATGAATCTTTTTTGGCAGAGAAAAAGAGCCTGTTGAAACATTTGGAGAAAGCCAACGCTGAAATCGCCATGCTTGATGGTTCAAAACCGACCAACGCTGGTATAATTGAGAAAATCAAAGGTCTGCTTGAATGCAAACCGATGTCGAGAAATCTGATTGCGCTGATGGTTGACACCATCGAGGTCAGCGAAAAACTTCCCACAGGAGAACAACAAATTAATATTAACTGGTTGATTTGAAAATATGTGTTTGCGAACCATAACCATGAGTGGGATCATAAACACATAAAAATCAAAGCAAATTATGTGTATTCGTACTCTACCCCATATCATCGAACCGGACTATTGGGGAGCGGTGGAACGGATAGTGGATATCAGCTCTTGCATGGATGCGGATGGGATGCGCGCGCAGGCGAATGAGATTATTGCCGTGACCGGAAATAACACCGCGATTCATACACGGGCGCGGCGGTTTATTGCGTCCGCAGGGTCACTTTTGGGGGACAGCACACGTTTGGCGGCGGAATATACCAACCATGAAAAGATTGTGAAAGCGGCGGCGGGGATTGCTGCGCGGGAGTTTGACGGCGAAACTGCTGTAAGAAGCGGAAAATCGGGACGGAAACGGAAGGCATTCCTGTCGGCGGTTACACCGGAGGGTTTTATAACCCTGCATGACACAATTAAGGCAATATGTCCGCGGATTTATTCCGTTGAGGACGAATATGGCGCGGCGGCGGGGATGCTTCTCGATGAGCTGTGCACACATGCGGTGACATCAGGATATGAGGTTATCAGATGTTTCAACCCCCTTGCGCCAGACGCGGAACCGGCACATCTGCTGATTCCGTCGTTGGGACTTGGATTCACCACCTCCAACCAGTGGCACAGGGCAGATTTCCCCATTTATCGAAGAATTCACGCGGCGCGGTTCACCGACATGGAAGCGTTGCGCAACAACAAACCACTGATGTCGTTCCGCCGCCGCGCGGCACGTGAGCTAATTGGCGAAGCTGTCGCACAGGTGCAGGAGGCAAAAGCCGTGCACGACCGGATGGAGGAATTAAACGGCGCATATGTTGACTGGGATGGAGTTAATAGGTTAACGGCGAGAGTACTGACGGCATTTGACGGATTGGTACGGGAATAAAAGGGGAAAAAATAGCATTTGTAGTGCCCTCATAAATCTGTCACTCCGTTATCAGAGTTGTGTCGAAAACAAAAAGCATAACCCCGTGGCACACATAGCCTGTCATTCTGAGCATGCGAAGAATCTTTTTCCAAGATTCTTCGCTTTGCTCAGAATGACGGATTTTCATATTATGACTGTTCGTTTGTCTACTTCACGCCGCTTAAAAAAGCTGTTTGCATTTTACGAGTTTTTCTGTTACAATAAAAAACATATAAAATGCAAAAAGGAGATTGACCCGATATGTCCGGACATTCAAAATGGAGCACTATCAAACGTAAAAAGGAAAAAACTGATGGTCAGCGCGCTAAGATTTTCACCAAAATCGGCCGCGAAATTGCTGTGGCGGTTCGTGAAGGCGGAAGTGGTGACCCGGCAAGCAATTCCCGGTTGAAGGATGTTATTTCAAAGGCGAAGGCAAATAATGTTCCCAACGATAACATTGACCGTATTATTAAAAAAGCAATGGGCGAAACCTCGGCAGATAATTATGAATCCATTCAGTACGAGGGATATGGACCTGGTGGCATCGCGGTCATTGTGGAAACTTTGACCGACAACCGCAACCGTACTGCCGGAGATTTGCGCCATTATTTTGACAAATTCGGAGGCAATCTTGGGACTACCGGTTGCGTGTCATACATGTTCGCGAAAAAAGGCGTGCTTGCTTTGGATGCCGAGGGTTTGGACGAGGATAAAGCCATGGAAGATGCGCTGGAAGCGGGCGCGTCGGATTTTTCCGCCGATTCGTCGGTGTATGTAGTGTACACCGGGCAGGAGGATTTTGCTGCGGTGCGGGATGATTTGGAAGCCAGGGGATACAGTTTCATGTCGGCAGAAATCGAGCAAATACCGGATATGTACAGCAATTTGGATGATGAACTGATGGTAAAAATGGAAAAACTGCTTGATATGCTGGAAGATAACGATGACGTGCAGAACGTTTGGCATAATCTGGAGGCTTGATGGTGAATATGTCGGGACGCGATACTATCGCGGCAATATGTACGCCTGCCGGTTCGGGCGGGCTGGGAGTTATTCGCATTTCCGGCGGGGACGCGGCGGCGGTTGCGGCGTGCGTTTTTCGCTCTGCCGGTATCCGTCAGGTGGAGGGTCTTGCGGGATATAACGCGGTATACGGTCACGTTTTTGATGATAGCGGTGACATTGATGAATGTGTCGCGCTGGCATTTCGCGCACCGCATAGCTATACCGGCGAAAACGTGGTTGAACTTTCCTGTCACGGTGGAGCATATCTGCTCCGCCGTGTTTTGCGTGCTGTATTAGATGCCGGTGCGCGTGCCGCCGATGCCGGCGAATTCACTCGCCGCGCTTTTTTGAATGGTAAGCTGGATTTGNCCGGAGCTGAAGCTGTTATGGATTTGATTGCCGCCGACGGAAAAATGGCGGCGCAGGTTGCGCTGTCGGCGCGGGGGGGTGCGGTTTATCGCCGGATTGAATCGGTAAAATCGGATTTGCTCGGTGCGGCGGCTAATTTGACGGCGTTTGTTGATTATCCGGACGACGATATTCCGGAACTTTCTCCGGATATGCTGTCGGAGCTGTTGCGCCGCGCGGACGGAGAATTGACGGCGCTGCTGTCCTCTTATGAGGCCGGGCGTGTGCTGCGCGAGGGTGTGGACACCGTTATTGCCGGCAGCCCGAATGTGGGAAAATCAACGCTTATGAACCTGCTTTCGGGGTGCGAACGCAGCATTGTTACTGCTATTCCCGGGACAACCCGTGATATAGTGGAGGAAACCGTGCGCTTGGGTGAGGTGACGCTTCGGCTGGCGGATACTGCGGGAATTCGGGTGACAGGCGACGAGGTTGAGGGCATCGGCGTAAAGCTCGCGCAGGCAAGGTTGGAATCGGCGGCGCTTGTTCTTGTGGTGTTTGATGGTTCTCGCCCGCTGACTGGTGATGACCGTCTGCTGGCGCGGTCCGCGGCGTCGCGAACGGCGATTGCGGTTGTTAATAAGGCAGATATGCGGCAGGATATTGATATTGAATATCTGCATTCGATGTTTTTACATGTTGTGTGTGTGTCGGCGCAAAATGGCGAGGGTATTGATGTGTTGGAACGCGCGGTTGCTGAGGTTACAGGTTTGAACCGTCTTGATACTGCTCAGCCGGTTTTAGCTAATGAACGTCAGCGAAATTGTGTTGTGCGCTGTCGTGATGGTGTGCGCGAAGCTATGGCGGCGCTTGCCGATGGTATAACACTGGATGCGGTGAATATTTGCATTGACGATGCCGTATCGGCATTGCTGGAATTGGTTGGCGAGCGCACCACCGAAGCGGTAGTGGATGAGGTGTTTGCACGGTTTTGCGTCGGGAAATAGCGTTTTGTGTGATTATATTAAAAATGGGGGATAGCTATGGATTTCAACATTGAATTAACCGATCCACGCGATTTTCCTTCGACCGTTCATCGCAGAGTTTATGCTTTTGCCAAAGGGATAACCCCGCTTGAACACTCGCTTGCGGTAGTCACTGATTGCAATATGCGCGAATCCTGCACGGATTATCATAATTTTATTATGGATACTCTTTCGGATATGTATGACAATGCCGAGACCTATTATTTGCCGGTTGGACAGCTTGAAAACTTCCTGTGCGGGAGAAGGCTCAACGGAATGAAGCAAAAATTTCCATCAAAAACAAAAGCTATGCTGTCACAGGAGCGAAATACAACACATGGTTATATCTTCCTGTTTTATATGTTGGGAAAAATGGGTATAATGAACGGAAATTCACTCATCATCTCGGATGAAGATATGGACATTATTTCCAAAAATGTAAATGCGCCGACAAGTCCGATTTCTCTTGAAAAACGGCTAAAAGCTCTTGCGCGGATGGGGTTTTTGCGGACGGATGGCGGCTTTGTTTCGACACGCTATCCAAATATGTTCCCTGCGATGTGTGCGCTTGCGAATCGGGCAGCAAAATCGAGCGGATTTGACTTTTTCCTGTTTTCAATATGTGAGTTCCGCAATATATACAAGAAATATCGGCCATCATGGGAAGATTATTTTCGCCCTCTTGCCGCAAGTCAGCGGGAGACAGCTTATTGCTTGCACGATTTTGTGGTTAAAAACAAGATGAAGCCGATAATCAGCACTTATTGGAAGATTGATTATAAATATAAGGGCACACAGGTTATGTGCATCGGCAGTGAGGGAGACCGCGAACGGTTGCTGGATGTGCGTATTGTCGGTGCCTACAACTGGGAAAACCACACATTAGTCAACAACTGGTTAGCGAAGGAGTCACCGGAGTTTCAAAAGCTCGTTTTACGGCATATTTGGCGTTGTGACGCTTGCTCGACTTTACATTTGGGCATGCATATAAAGGTGTTGGGCAAAAGACAGCGGGTATGCGGCGGCGGTCAAATCGGGTTTAGATGGCGTAACCCCGCCACCGATGATTTGGAAGCTATTCGGAAGCTTATACAGCTTCGATGTGATTTTATTGATAATTTATTGTGAGCGGCGCAAAAATCTTTGAGGTAAGGAATGGTCATAAAGACATGGGATTTTCAGCAGGAAATTATGATGTGGCGGTGATTGGCGCAGGACATGCCGGCATTGAAGCGGGATTAGCGGCAGCACGGCTGGGATGCTCGGCGGCGGTATTTACCATAAATCTGGATTGTATCGGTAATCTGCCATGCAACCCGTCTATCGGCGGAACAGCAAAGGGTCATTTAGTGCGGGAAATTGACGCGCTGGGCGGTGAAATGGGACATGCGGCGGACGATACACTTATCCAGTCACGTATGCTCAATCGCGGCAAAGGTCCCGCGGTTCATTCTTTGCGTGCGCAGATTGACCGTCGTGCCTATTCAGCTCACATGAAGCAAGTGTTGGAAACTACTCCGAATTTGCATGTCCGGCAGGACGAAATTGTTGCGATGGAACGAATTTCCGGGGACGGTGGATGGCGGCTTACAACGCGGCTGGGTGCTGATTATACAGCGCGCGCAGTGGTAATCGCGACCGGAACCTTTCTTAAAGGTCATATCTTCGTGGGGGATGTTGATTATGAGGGCGGTCCGGATGGGATGTTTGCCGCCGGCTCGCTTTCGGAATCGTTAAAACAGCTGGGAGTGCGGCTCTGTCGCTTCAAAACCGGAACGCCTGCACGTGTGTTGCGGTCAAGTATTGACTTTTCCGCGCTGGAACCCCAGCCGGGGGATGAGCCGGTGGTACCTTTTTCATTTGAAACAGCTCATCCACTGCATAATCGCGCCGAATGTCACATTACATGGACAAGCGAGCGCACAAAGCAGGTTATTTTGGAAAATCTGCACCGCTCTCCGTTGTACGGTGGGCAAATTAAGGGTGTAGGCCCGCGGTATTGCCCCAGTATTGAGGATAAGATGGTACGGTTTGCCGACAAAGACCGTCATCAGGTGTTTATTGAGCCGTGTGGACTGAATACCGACGAAATGTATCTGCAAGGGTTGTCATCATCGCTGCCGCTGGATGTTCAGCTGGCGTTTTTGACCACTATTCCGGGACTTGAGAATGTGCATGTCCTGCGTCCGGCGTATGCGATTGAATACGATTGCTGTGACCCTTTGCAAATGGACAGCACTCTTGAATTTATGGATATTCCCGGTTTGTATGGTGCGGGACAATTTAATGGCAGTTCTGGTTATGAGGAAGCGGCAGCGCAGGGATTGATTGCAGGTATGAACGCCGCTTTGAAGCTGTTGGGGCGTGAATCGGTGCGGCTGGACCGTGCATCCAGTTATATTGGTACATTGATTGATGATTTGGTGACAAAAGGAGTGTCTGACCCGTATCGCATGATGACTTCACGGTCAGAATACCGTTTGATTTTGCGACAGGATAATGCTGATGAGCGTTTGACACCGATTGGGCGGGAGGCCGGATTGGTGGATGATGAGCGTTGGGAGCATTTTTGCACACGGCAACAACAAAAGCAGGCGGAACGGCAGCGCTTGGACGAAACAGTGCTTTCGCCCACTGCGGAGCTGAACGACATACTTGTTTCACGTGAAACATCACCATTAATAACCGGCGTGCGGCTGTCTGAGTTGTTGAAACGTCCGCAGCTGGACTATGATGCGCTGGAACCGGTGGATGTTGGCCGCCCACAGCTTGACCCGATGGTGCAGGAGCAGGTTGAAGTGGAAATTAAGTATGAAGGTTATTTAAAGCGGCAACAGGCGGCGATTGATGAGATGCGGCGGTTGGAAAACCGCGTTTTGCCGGATGATGCCAATTATGAGAGTGTTACAGGATTGCGAAAGGAAGCTCAGGAGAAGTTGGCGCGCGTTCGTCCGCGCAGTATTGGACAAGCATCACGAATCAGCGGAGTAAGCCCCGCGGATGTGTCAGTGTTGCTGATTTGGCTGTCATCAAGGGAGGTTTATTAATGAACAAGGATTTATTAATTGCGGAAGCAGGGCGGCAGGACGTGAGTCTTAGCGAGTCACAGATTGATAAGTTCCGGCGGTATACTGAAATGCTGGGGGAATGGAACAAAAAGGTGAATTTAACCGCTATTACCGAGATTGATGAGGTGGTGTGCAAGCATTTTGTTGACTGCTTGACGGTGTTGCCGTTATTACCATCGGGGAAATGCTCTCTTATTGATGTGGGCAGCGGCGCGGGATTTCCGGGAGTTCCGTTAGCTATTATGCGCGAGGATTTGACCTTGACCGCGCTTGACAGCTTGAATAAACGGCTGGTATTTTTGCAGGAGCTGTGTGATGAGCTGGGAATTAGTATAGTGACTGTACATGATCGGGCAGAAGAAGCATCGCGGCGGGAACAGCACCGCGGCATGTATGATGTTGCAACAGCCAGGGCGGTGGCGGCTTTGCCGGTGCTGTGCGAATATTGCCTGCCGCTGGTTAAGGTTGGCGGGCATATGATAGCCATGAAGGGCCCGGACGGTGACCGCGAAGCCGATGCCGCCGCTAATGCTATAAAGCTTTTGGGCGGCCGGCTTGGAGAGGTCAAGAGAATAACACTTGACAGCGGAGATGGTGAGCAGATGGAGCGGCGGCTTGTTAGAATTGACAAAATAGCGGAAACTTCGGATATATATCCGCGGCACGGCGCCAAAATCACGACAAAACCGCTATAATCATGGAATTTCGGGTTTTTTACGACAACAAAAAGGGTATATTCGACAACCGAATGTGCTCTTTTTTATGTTTTGAGAAGTGTATACTTATGCTATCCAATAAAAAAGGAAGTGTCAGTATGCTTAATGTGTTTGGTATGCGACTCGGGAAGTCGAAACAGCAAAATGAGAGTTATGAAAGCAATGGCACGGTGTATATGATTCCAACGGAGGATATTATGGCTAATCCGACTCAGCCGCGGTGCGAGTTTAGCTATGAAAAGCTGTTGGTGCTTGCACAGAGTATCAGTGAAAACGGAATAATTCAGCCAATCACGGTAGTGTTCAAAAACGGGCGGCCGGTGCTGGTAGCGGGTGAGCGCAGGTTGAGAGCGGCAAAGATTGCGGGATTGCCGGAGGTTCCATGCATTGAAGTTAAGGCGGACGGCGCGCAGGCGGCGTTAATAACGCTGCTTGAAAATTTACAGCGTGAGGATTTGAACTGCTTTGAAACGGCGGAGGGTATTCGCCGTCTGATTACGGAATATGCGCTGACGCAGGAGCAAGCCGCGGACAAGCTTGGATGTTCACAGCCATCTATCGCTAACAAATTGCGGTTGTTGCGGCTTTCTGCCGATGAGAGGAAGCAGATTATAACCGAGGGTCTTAGCGAACGGCACGCGCGCGCGTTGTTGCGTATTGATGATTATGTTGCACGTCAGGACTTACTGTTGCGCGTGATAAGGGATAAATCCAGTGTGGCACAGACCGAAAGGATGGCAGAAGAAATTATAAAAGGGCGGTCATCAACACGAAAAAAAGCTATTCCGTTGGTTCGGGATGTGCGGCTGTTCCTAAACACGGTAAATCACGCGGTAGATACTATGCGGCGGTCGGGAATTAAAGCCAGTGCTGAAAAAACCGAAACTGCGGAATATATTGAGTACCTTGTTCGGATTCCAAAAAAAGAAGCAGTTATGGTTCAGAAATCGGGAGATGGCGCGAAAACAGGTACGGCTTTTGCTGATGAATGAACATTTATTAATAATCAAACCGCGATGTTTCACGTGAAACATCGCGGTTTTTATGTAGAATAACGCCTATTTTTTCAAAAAAGTCTTTCCGAATGAAAAAGAATGTGTTATACTATAACACCTAATGTGTTTGCCGCATAAAGCGGCAACATGATTAGGATAAAGAGCTTGAAACAAGAGCGGAGGACGTAAATGGGAAAGATTATTGCGGTAATCAATCAAAAAGGCGGAGTTGGAAAGACCACTTCGGTGGTTAATCTGACATCGGCACTCGGAACAATGGGAAAACGCTGCCTTTTAGTTGATATTGACCCACAAGGTAATGCCACCAGTGGCATAGGGATTGACAAACGGGAAGCGGAAATTTCCACATATGAGGTACTGATTGGCAGTTCACCGCCGGAATTGGCGATCAAACCCACCGGATTCAGAGGTGTGGATATTATGCCGGCGGGAATGCGGTTGGCAGGGGCGGAAATTGAAATGGTAGAGCTTCAACGGCGGGAAAGTCGGTTGAAAGCTGCACTTGCTCCGCTTCGTGAGAAGTATGACTATATTTTGATTGACTGCCCGCCGTCTTTGGGATTGTTGACGTTGGGCGGACTTTGTGCCGCAGACACATTGATTGTACCAATCCAACCGGAATATTACGCGTTGGAAGGGCTGGCACAGCTTATGTCCACCGTGCGGCAGGTCAAAAGATTGTATAACAGCGAGCTTGAAATGGAAGGCGTATTGCTTACAATGTATGATGGACGCCTAAATTTAACACAGCAGGTTGTGGAAGAAGTTAAAAAATTCTTCCCCCGCAAGGTGTTTTCCACGCCGATTCCGCGCAGTGTCCGGTTGTCGGAAGCGCCGAGTTTCGGGAAACCCATTAATTATTATGACCCCGGCTCAAGAGGTGCGGCGGCATATGATGCGGCAGCGCGCGAGATTATAGGCGGAATGAAAACTAAGGTCTAAAGATATCAACCTACACATCAGGAAAGGATTTGAATATAAATGGCTGTAAAAGGAGGACTCGGCAGGGGATTGGATGCGTTGATGCTCGAAAACGCAATGGGGGGTTCACAGGAAACCGTTACACTGCGTATTTCTGAGATTATACCAAACCGTTCCCAGCCCCGCAAACAATTTGGCGAGGAAGAGTTGGGAGAATTGGCCAATTCTATCGCCACGCACGGAGTTATTCAACCGCTGTTAGTGCGGCCAATGACTGACGGAAGTTATCAGCTGGTAGCCGGTGAACGCCGGTGGCGTGCCGCGCGGATGGCCGGACTTGTTGAAGTGCCGGTAGTTGTTCGGGAAATGAGCGAATTGCAGGCAGCTCAGATTGCTATGGTCGAGAACCTCCAGCGTGAGGATTTGAACCCGGTTGAAGAAGCTATGGGATTCAAGGTTTTAATAGACTCGCACAGCATGACACAAGAGGAAATGGCTGCTGCGGTGGGCAAATCCCGCCCGGCAATTGCCAATTCGCTGCGATTGTTAGGGTTGCCGAAAATCGTGTTGGAAATGCTTTCCGAAGGCAGAATTTCCGCGGGACATGGACGTGCTATACTCGCGTTACCGTCAGAGGATGAACAGGTTAATGCGGCAATAATGGCGGAAAAAGATGGTATGTCGGTACGTGAAATGGAACGTATGGCAAAAAAGAACAGCCGCAGCACTGGTGCTGAAAAACCGGAGAATACCGAAGAAGCTTCCGCATTTTCGCGGGACAGCTATTATGACGAAGTGGAGCTTGCGTTGACCGAGCATTTGGGGCGCAAAGTGAAGGTTATACAGTCCGGAAAGGGCGGAACATTGCAGATTGAATTCTACTCGAAGGATGATTTGCGGATGCTCGCCAACGAATTCGGCGAAGAATAGGATAAACCAATTATAGAAAGGAAGATATAACATGTTAGATATCAAGTTGATAAGAACCGATGCGGAAGCGGTTAAACGCGCAATGCGCAGCCGCAACAAAAACATGGACGATATTATTGACCGCATTGTTGAGATTGACGCCAAATGCCGGGAATTGCGCGGAGCGGCAGAGAGCCTTAAAGCAGAGCAAAACGCCGCCAGCAAAGACATTCCGCGCATCAAAAAAGAGGGCGGAAGCGTTGATGCTATTATGGAGCGTATGAAGGATATTGCGGAGCAGGTCAAGGGACTTGATTCGCAAATCAGCGGATTTGAGGACGCACAGCGCAATGAAATGCTCATGCTTCCTAACATCCCGCATGAAAGCGTTCCACAGGGCGCGGACGATAGCAGTAATGTTGAAGTGCGGCGGTGGGGAACACCGGCGACGTTTGATTTTGAACCTAAAGCTCATTGGGATATTGGCGCAGCGATGGGGATTCTTGACCCGGAACGCGCAGCAAAGGTCACCGGCGCACGGTTCCACTTTTATAAGGATGCTGGAGCACGGCTGGAGCGGTCGGTTATTAACTATTTTCTGAACACCCATACCGAAAACGGATATATCGAGGTGCTGCCGCCGTTTATGGTCAACCGCGCATCTATGACAGGCACCGGACAGCTTCCTAAATTTGAGGATGACGCATTCCATTTGGACGGGGACGATTATTTCCTTGTTCCGACCGCAGAAGTGCCGGTCACAAACCTCTATCGTGACGAAATTTTGGATGGAACACAGCTTCCCATCCGATATTGCGCATATTCCGCCTGCTTCCGCGCCGAAGCTGGCAGCGCCGGACGCGATACCCGCGGATTGATTCGCCAGCACCAGTTCAACAAGGTGGAATTAGTAAAATTTGCCAACCCTGAAACCAGCTATGACGAGCTGGAAAAGCTGACCGGCGATGCCGAGAGAGTGTTGCAGGGTCTTGGGATTCCGTATCGCGTGGTCGCTTTGTCCACGGGAGACATGGGGTTTTCCAGCGCGAAAACCTACGATATTGAGGTGTGGATGCCGTCGTACAACCGGTATGTTGAAATTTCCAGCTGTTCGAATTTTGAGGATTTCCAAGCGCGCCGTGCGGCAATCAGATTCAAAAACAACCCTCAGGACAAGGCACAGCTGGTGCATACATTAAACGGCTCAGGGTTGGCGGTAGGACGTACTGTCGCGGCGATTTTGGAGAATTTCCAAACTGCCGACGGAAAGGTAGTTATTCCCGAGGCGCTTCGTGCCATGATGGGAACCGGTATAATAGGGTAATTTGAGGGATGTGTTTGTGAGTGGAATATTGTGTTGCAAATGAATATAAATGGCAATTTCGTGTTGCCAGCTATGACACCGGTCCGGATTTGCGGCTGAAGCTGTCGGCGCAACTGCGGCTTCAGCAAGAGGCGGGTGAACGCCATTTAGCGGGGGCGGGATTGCATTATCAAGCGTTGTGCGATGAGGGGATTGTTTTTGTGCTGACACGCTTGAACAGTGTGATTTACCGTGCGCCGGTTTTTGGGGAAAATGTAACGCTTACCACATGGCATCGTGAAAATAAAGGGGTACAATTTTTCCGTTGCTACCGGTTTTGCGATGAAGCGGGTAATGTTTTAATCGACGGTGTGTCAGCGTTTGCGGTGGTTGACCATAAAACGCACGCATTGCTGCGGCCATCCGCGTTTTCGCGGCTGTGCAACGCCGAACAGCCGGGACGAACAAGCGAATGCCCCGACCCGGCTCGCATCAAATTTCCGGAAGAAATGACCGACGCAGGTACGCATACGGTGCGATGGTCCGACTTGGATTGCAACAATCATTTGAGCAATACCGTCTATCCTGACATTGGATGTGATGTGCTTCCCGGCGGAATGAGCGGGCGGCGAATTACCGGATTTGCGCTGGTGTATCAAAAGGAAGCATTGGAAGGTGATGTTCTGTCGCTGCAAAGCTTTGGCGACAGCGAAACGGCGTGGATTTCCGGCAAATTGGGCATGGGAACTCCGGATGAACGGGCTTGTTTTGAGATGAAGGTTAAGTATGGAAGATAAATCTTCCATACTTGGAACTTTGTGCCCTTTTCAATCTGAACAATTGAAAAGGGCACAAAGTTTCCGCCGCAGATAAAATAGGGCAGGGGCATATTTTATGAGAACGATAATATCGGCAAATGATGCAATACAGTCGGCGTTTAATGCCGCGCGGTTGAGCGGGTTGGAAAAAATTAATGAAACCCGCCCGGATAATGCCGGTATCGGGACACTGGCTGAACGCAGCCTGCATTGCATACTCAAATATTGGGCACAACCGGATGACAGCTGTCATGAAATTTCGCTGGGACTTGGCAAGCTTGTCGCCGACGTGTTTGACGGCGAGCGGGTTACCGAGATTCAAACCCGCGGATTTTCGCCGCTCAAAGACAAGCTGAGCCGGATTTTGCCGCATTATCCGGTGACGGTAATTCATCCTGTTACAGCAGTTAAAAGGCTTGTTTGGATTGACCCGAAATCGGGAGAAAGCACTTCGCCAAGGAAATCGCCAAAGAATGGGAATGTATGGGAGGTTTTTTCGGAACTTACACATATTCCGCAATTTTTAAACCATCCCGATTTTCGGCTTAAAATTGTGATGCTGGACATGGATGAGTTCCGGTTGAAAAACGGATGGGGAAAAGGCGGAAAACGGGGTTCGCACAGGGTGGAACGAATCCCGACTGCGATACGTGAAATAATCACGCTCGCATCGTGCGAAGACTATTTCGAGCTGTTGTCCCCGCCGGAAAACCCTCTGCCGGATGTTCCATTTACCGTCGCGCAGGTCGCGAAGCTGCATGGCATTGGCACGCGAACCGCCGGTGCCATCGTATACTCAATGTATCATGCGGGAATAATTATACGCATAGGAAAGATTGGTAACGCGTGGCAATACGCACCAGTGATGGAGGGTTAGAATTTGGAAAGAAAAATGATGTTGGATAAGACAACTTTGATTCGTCCAATGATTATTGCTGATTATGACAGCATATATAAACTTTGGCAGACCACGCCGGGCATGGGACTTAATAATCTTGATGATTCGCGTGAAGGAATTGCACGATACTTGACACGCAATCCCGACACTTGCTTTGTTGCCGAAAAAGACGGTCATATTGCTGGTGTCATATTAAGCGGACATGACGGGCGGCGTGGATATATTCATCATACTGCCGTTAAAGTTCAAGAACGTAAAAAGGGCGTTGGCACCGCACTTGTGAACGCTGCTTTGAAGGCGTTGCAAAATGAAGGAATTACCAAAGTTGCTCTCGTAGTATTTGCTGCAAACGAGCTTGGCAATGCTTTTTGGGAAAGGCTTGGATTCACCACTCGCGATGATTTGAACTATCGAAACAAAACGCTTGACAGGAATCTAATCCGAATGGATACATAGGAAGGTCATCAAAATGAAAATTGAACTAAAAAAGATAACGACCGCAGATGCTCCAAAGTGGCTTGAATTGCAAGTTGAAGCATACACACCGTTTCTTGAAAAATATCAAGATTATGAAACCAGTCCGGCAGCCGAAACACTCGAGCGGGTTGTAGAGCGAATGAATGCATCGTTTCGCGAACACTTTTTTATCTTGATGGATGGCGAAATCGTCGGTGGTGTCAGAACAGCTTTGTGGACGGGAACTACCCGATATCGGTTGGGCGGTATTTTTATCTTACCTCGATTTCAAGATTTAGGAATTGGACAAATCGCAATGAATCTTGTTGAAGCATTGTATCCAAACGCGACTTCATGGGAGTTGGATACGCTTTTGCAAGAAAAGCGAAACATCCATTTTTATGAGAAGCTTGGTTATCGACGCGAGGACGAGGAGCAGATTGTGAATGATAAGCTGACCCTTGTGTTTTACAAGAAATATTTATAGAGAAACAGCCGGAACCATCGTATACTAAACGTATAACACCCGAACAATTATACGCACAGCAAACAACCATTCAGATTTAGGAGATGGATTGATTTGGCAAGAAAACCGGCGCAAAAAAGACTTGAAAACTCAAGACTGCTTAAAGAATACGCCAGTTGGATATACTGCACTGCTTGCAATAAAACGGTTGCGTACTTGTGTTATGTCACATATGACTTGTTCGAGTTCGAATACACCTGCAACTGCGGGAGTCATGGAAGTGTACACATACAGTTTGAACACGAAGTGCCCACCAAAGATAATCGGCCATTGCTTCCCATAAAAAAACGGCTGTGCTGCCCACAGGATAATTCGCCGCTGTTTACCATTGTCGAAAAAAACATAAAGCACTCCCGATTTCGTATTGTTTGCAACACCTGCAACACAGAGTATATAAATCAATAACCCTTTTTGGTGTCATTCCCCCACTTTCGAAAAACGCAAATGCGTTTTTGCGTGTGTGCAAATTTAGGATGTTACCATCCTCGGATGTTACCATCCTCGGATGTTACTGTCCTCGGATGTTACCGTCCTCGTTTCAGATTCGAGAAGGGTTAATGCACACACAATTTTAACAAAAAATCACAAAATACTATTGACTTTGCCCAAAAGGTGTGGTATACTACAGATAACAAAGGGAGACGAAAGACGAGAATACCTTAGGAAGCGCGGATTGCTTATCGAAAAAACGATGTGGCTTGATTGTATCCGCTTTCCGGCGAGGGAATGAAAGGGGTGTTTCCGATGTACTGTGATAACGAACACCAGCGGAACGCCCGCACGGGAGTTACCGTTGCGGGAGGACTCGCATAGCTCACCGTTTTATTATGGGATAAGAACCTGTTGTACTGAATCCTTCCGGTTCTTTAAAAACTTCGCACAAATCCGAACTGTGCGTGGTGGACTGATGGAGGAGAGGGCTGCCGGATGATCCCGGCGATATGAAATGACGTTGATATTGGGTGAGCGGCTTGTGAGTTTTGGCGATGCTGGCGCCGGGTGATGTTACTGCGAACGTGTGACGCTGTGGTGAAAGCGCAGGGTTGTTTCGCGGGAGACGCACCCACAACTGAATAGCTTTAATATAAATCGTTTTGTTAAGATTAATAGTTAAGGACTGAGTCCAATGCATTAACTGGTTATGACCGCGCGAAAACGCATGAGTGCGCGCGAAAAATTGATTTAAAAAAAATCCGTGAACGGGGATACCTGTTCACGGATTTTATGTGTTTAGCAAATTGGAAATATCATGCAGATATCCACATATATAATATGAAGATGCACAATTTTTTATATTTTATGTACGCAATGTCGAATATACTTGTATAATGTAAAAAAATGTGATATACTAATTGGTGGACAATTTTAACCATCAAAATTTCGCCGCGTGGGTGCGGTTCTGATTATACATGCTTCAAATTTGAGAGGTAGTTTTCAAAATAGTAGAAGGAGCGTGAAGGCAATGCCGTGGTTTCCAACGTATATCGACCTGAAGGGTAATAACTGCACCATCTTTGGAGGCGGTTTTTCGGCTGTGTCTTATGCGGAGTTGCTGTTGAAATTTGATGCAAAGGTTACGGTTGTAAGCTCCGAGCTTTGTGATGAGCTTGCCGCGATGGACCATGCCGGCCGCATTCGTTATATTCCACGCCGATATTTTCGAGGTGACTGCTCATCTTGTTACATATGCATCGCCGCCACAGGAGATGAAGCGCTTAATATTGCTATTTCGGACGAGTGCAAGGCGCGTGCTGTTGCAGTTTGCGTGGAAAGCCCGGCAGCGTATGGAACATTCAAATTTCCCGTTGCCGTGACTGATGGCGGTGTTACCATATCTGCGGCATGTAATTCTGATGATATACAACATTGTGAAAAAATAGCGGAGATACTCCGCCGCGCCATGGATGAAATTCGGGCAACGCAAAACAAGAAAGGCGTGTAACAAATCAATCTATGAAACGAACAAACTTTTTTTCGAGGAAAAAGCAAAACGAATACGGAAAGAATAAAGCCTCGTCATTAAACACACTGTATATGTGGATAGGGGTTATTTTATTTTTTGAAATGGTGTACCGCGTGGCCGTATACCATGCGCTGTCGTTTGACGGTTTTATATATACCGCACTGTTTACCATCGCTGCGGGGGCGGTGCTGTTTTTGCTCACATCACTGGCAAGTAAGAAAATAAACCGAATTATAGCTATTGTTTTGAGCGTGGCAATGTTTCTGTTTTACTCCATCAACCTTGTTTATTACGGGGTGTTCAAAGTACCGTTGTCGATTCAAATTATGGGCGTAGCAACCCAAGCGCTGGACTTTTTCCCCATGATTGGCGAAAGCATGGCGCACAATTGGCTTGCACTTATACTGTTTACGCTTCCGGTCATTTTCGTATGCTTTTTCGGAAAAAGAGTTGTCGGATTCGCAAAAGCATATAGATACATAAGAGCACTTTCTTTTGGCGGAATTATCGCCTTGCATGTGCTCACATTGGCAACGTTGCTTTTCTCGGGACACAGTGACAACAGCGCGTATGCGGTTTATTTTGACCGCGACAGCCTTTCGACTGCGGAGTACAAACTGGGCGTAGCTACCGGCGTTCGGCTGGATTTTAAACGTGCCATATTCGGATTCGACGAAAAAATCAAAACCGATGTAAATGACCCGACGCTAATTGACCCGTCAGTTCCCGCCGGTCCCGCTGTGGNGGACAATACGGAAACAATATCACCGGAACAGCCGGTGGATTATGGATATAACATGATGGAAATTGATTTTGACAAGCTTATTGCCGACACCTCCAACAAAACCATCAAAGACATGCACGAGTATTTCCGAAAGGTTCCGCCCACCAGCAAAAACCAATATACAGGCATGTTCGAAGGCAACAATCTTATCATGATTACCGGCGAAGCCTTTTGGACATATGCTATCCATGAAAAATATACACCAACGCTGTACAAGTTGTCGCAGGAAGGCATACAATTCAACAATTTTTACAACACGATATGGTCGGGCAGCACATCCTCCGGCGAATACGCCGCGTGTACGGGACTTCTTCCTGCTCAGGGGTTGAGCATGCAGGCATCAAAGGACAATTATTTGCCGTTCACTATGGGTAATCAGTTCACCAAGCTGTCATCAAAAGGATATGGACAAACTTATGCATACCACAACAATACATATACATATTATAAGCGCAACGAAACACATCCGAATTTGGGATATGTTTTTAAGGGAATCGGCAATGGGCTGGAGCTTTTTACAAAAGGCTGGCCGCAAAGCGACTATGAAATGATGGTCGCGTCGATGCCGGATTATATCAATCAAGACCGGTTTCATACCTATTACATGACGGTCAGCGGACACGCGGAATATAGCTTTGAGGGCAATTTGCAGTCAGAAGCCAACAAGCAAGCCGTCGCAGATCTTGAAGGGGTAATGTCTGACCAGTGCCGCGCATACATTGCCGCAAATATCACGCTTGATAAAGCAATGGAATATATGCTGTCCGAGCTGGAAAAAGCCGGAAAGCTTGATGAGACTGTTATTGTGTTGAGCGGTGACCATTATCCGTATTCCATGACCGATGAGGGATTGGATGAGCTTGCCGGGAAACAGCTGGACAAGTTTGAAAAACAGAGAAGCACTTTGATTGTCTGGAAAAAGGGAATGCCAAAGATTACAGTGGATAAGTACACCTCCAGTGTGGACATTGTGCCGACACTTTCCAATCTGTTTGGGTTGGAATATGATTCGCGCCTGTTATTTGGACGTGATGCGCTGTCACCGGAAAAGGATAATCTTATCGTAATGCTCGACCGTGCATGGCTGTCCGATGTTTGTTCATACAACACATCACAAGGAGTGGTTTCGGTATATGGAGAAGCCCCCACTGACGAATATGTCGCCGGCATGAAAGCGGCGACAAACAACCGTACAAGCTATGCGAAAAAGGTGCTGGACAACGATTATTACTCGTACGTTTTCGGCAAAAAGAAATAACCTTTTCCCGCCATAAATCATCATAAACGCCGCCCCTCCAACGTATAAATGATATACGGAAAGGGCGGCGTTTTATTATGTTTATAATCATCAGGGCAAAACACATTATCGCGGCGGCATCAATCACCGCTGTTTTAGCGTTTTCAGTGATAGCATTGACCCCGCTTCTGCGCGGTGGCGAAACAGTGACAGCGAACGGCGGAGCAGGCAGCACAAACTGGGGGCTGGGGTTTCCGAAACAGCCAAACGTCCCCCCGACCGCCAACGCGTCCGCAGAAGAGCTGCAAAAGCTGAACACTTATTATATCGGAGACACTACGCAAAAAACCATATATCTGACATTTGACGCAGGATATGAAAATGGATATACTCCGGCAATACTCGACACACTGAAAGCACATGATGTTAAAGCGGCGTTTTTTCTGGTGGGGAATTATATCACAAGCAGTCCCGATTTAGTAAGAAGGATGGCGGACGAAGGGCATATTGTGGGGAATCATACCTACCATCATCCTGATATGTCGAAAATTTCCGACATATCGATGTTTGAAGCTGAGTTGAAATCGCTGGAAGATGCATACCGGGAAACCACAGGGCGGGAGATGCCGAAATATTATCGGCCTCCACAAGGGAAATACAGCGAAAACAACCTGAAACAGGCGCAGCAACTGGGATATAAAACGTTTTTTTGGAGTCTTGCATATGTGGATTGGTATGTGGACAAACAACCCACCGCTGATGGGGCGTTTTCAAAGCTGTTGCCGCGGATTCATGACGGTGCGGTGGTGCTGTTGCACAGCACGTCAAAAACCAACACCGAAATATTGGATGAGCTGATTACAAAATGGAAAAGCGAGGGGTATGTTTTCGGTACACTGGAGGATTTGGCGGATTTGTGGACACATTAACCCTTCTCAAAAGTACACACTAAGCTCTGTGTCCACGCAAAAACGCATCCGCGTTTTTCGTAATCCTGTCATTCTGAGCATCCCTACCCTGTCATTCTGAGCGAAGCGAAGAATCTTTTTCCCAACATGTGTAAAAACGCTATATCAGTTATCCAAAACCACATTTCCCGTAACAGTAACGGTAACCGACTGCGGAGAAACACCACACAACTCCACACTGCGGGCATCGGGCTGGGAACCTCCAACATAAATGGTGTAACATCCTGCATTAACCACACGGTTGCCGTCAGCATCAATCAGAGAGAAAGCGGCAGGGGGGAGAGGAATTTCCACCGAAGTTGCCGCGCCTTTTTTAAGATTTACACTCGTATAACCATAGAGCGACCAATGCGGGGCAAGCATACCCGGCTCTTCGGCCTTAACATATACCTGAACCACCTCGCGGGCATCATAGCTTCCGGTGTTTTTCAATGTAAACTGCACCGAAGAACCGCTGCCCGCCGCGACGGTTTGTTCGGATTTGAGATTATCATATACAAAAGCAGAATATGACAAACCATATCCAAAGGGATAAAGCGGAGTGCAGTTGAGATAACGGTAGGTGCGTCCGGCCATGGAATAATCCTCAAAAGCGGGCAAATCGCTGTCCGAGCGATAGAAGGTGAGCGGCAAACGTCCGGACGGAGAAGTGTTGCCCAACAGAATATCGGCGATGGCATAACCGCCCTGCTCACCGGGATACCATGCGTTTAATACAGCGTCGGCGTTTTCGTCCTCCCAATTAAGCGCAAGCGCACTGCCGCACAGCATCACAACAATTATCGGTTTGCCGGTAGCCTTGAGAGCCTTCAGCAAACGCTGCTGGGAATCGGGCAGTGACAAACCGGGCTTGTCGCCGCTTGCATAAGCGTTGTTTGCATCGCCTTCCTCTCCCTCAAGCGAAGTATCAAGCCCCATGCACGCGATAACAACATCGCTTCGTCTGGCAGCGGATACAGCCTCTGCGATACGTTCATCCGGCTCGCAAATAGGTTCGACAATATCGTTGAAAAGGTGACAGCCCTGCGCGTAAATTACCCGTGCTTTGCCCGACAAGCGGTCGCGAATACCGACCAGCGGCGTAATAGTTGTGGAAGGCGTGCCGGTATAATTACCGAGCAACGCGATACGGTTGTCGGCGTTGGGGCCAACAACGGCGACAGTGGAAAGCTTTGAGGAATCGAGCGGGAGAATGCCGTTGTTTTTGAGAAGAACAGTGCATTGTTCCGCCATTTTGCGGGACAGCGCCAAGTGCTCATCACATGCGATTGTTTCATAGCTGATATCCGCAAAAGGATTGTTGCCGGCACCGTCGAACATTCCGAGCTTGAAGCGGGCGGTCATTACGCGGCGGAGAGCGGTGTCAAGGTCGGCATCGGTTACCAACCCGTTGTTGTACGCGTCGGTAAGATGCAGGAAGGTTTCGCCACAGTTCAGGTCACAGCCGTTTTTAAGAGCCAGCGCAGCAGATTCCATAATATTATTGGTAAGCCCGTGGCGTGTGTGCAAATCGACCAGCGCGCCGCAGTCGGAAACAACATGACCCTCGAAACCCCAACGCTCGCGGAGTATATCGCCGAGCAGAGTGGGGCTGGCACAGCAAGCCTCGTCATTTGTGCGGTTATACGCACCCATCACGGCCTCGACGTGACCTTCCTTCACACACATTTCGAATGCGGGAAGATAGGTATCAAACAAATCGTGCTTATCCGCAACGGCATTAAACTCATGCCGCAGACCTTCGGGACCGCTGTGAACGGCAAAATGTTTGGCACATGCCGCGGATTTCAACCGTCCGTCGGGTTGCTCATCCTGCAATTTGCGGATAAATGCCACACCGAGAGAGCCGGAAAGATACGGATCTTCGCCATAGGTTTCATGGCCGCGTCCCCATCTCGGGTCACGGAAAATGTTGACATTCGGACTCCAGTATGTTAAGCCCTTGTAAATGCCGTTGTCGCCCTCCTGCTGGAAAGCGTGATATTTTGCGCGGCCTTCGTCGGAAATAACGGCAGCAACCTCACCCAGTAATTCCTTATTAAAAGAAGCGGCCATGCCAATAGCCTGCGGGAAAACGGTCGCCACACCGGCGCGGGCGATACCGTGGAGAGCTTCATTCCACCAATTGTAGGAAGGCACACCCAATCTGCCGATAGCAGGCGCATTGTGACCAAGCTGATAAACCTTTTCCTCCATCGTCATTTGAGAAATGAGCAGCTCCACTCGTTCCTCAACAGGAAGCGAAGTATCGCGGAAACTTTTTTCGGTCATAGCCAAAACAGTTCAACTCCAATCATTTTTTTGACAATTTTACACGAATAACCGCATTCAAACTCGATAAAAGTCATTTCGTGGACATAAAATCGGGGCAAAAATGCAAATTTATTCATTTTATTGATTATATCACAGGATTTTCTTTAATAAAAGGTGGAAATTTTCACAAACATGTGTTATCATTGTAAATGATTCTGAACATCGGCGTGCACGAGCACGGATGCACGGCTTTAGTGTACGGTACATTGCATGGCTTGCGGCGCGTTTTTGACCCGCCGGGACGATTTGCTGTTGTGCC